>Ga0307512_10005592_pt1 | contig 13037 bp, 13 predicted proteins | sample 14_EM_MG_FD_200267 | JGI IMG/M metagenome (GOLD analysis project Ga0307512, IMG submission 200267) | Populus trichocarpa ectomycorrhiza microbial communities from riparian zone in the Pacific Northwest, United States - 14_EM | ecosystem: Host-associated > Plants > Roots > Unclassified | place... | reverse complement strand
CTCTTCTCAAGACCGTAACGTGCCTCTCCGGATCCTAGCCCGTTACGGGTAGGGGAGAAGAGTTATCTTACTCGCTTTTGACTATCAACTGCCGTGTGTCGTTACAACACATGTCCCGCAGAGTATCCGGAAATGAACAAGGCACCCACGCCTTGCGCGACCAACATGAACTCCCGCTAAAGAGCATGTTGCTGACCAACTTGATTCCACATGCATAGGTGTTATGCGTATCACAGATATGTATGCATCTTGTGGCTTAAATCAAGTATCATTATTGCTGTTAGAGACGACCCCTAACACCATTGAGCTGGTCCCATGTTCTGATGGATGGCGCAGAACTTGATGACAAACGATACAGATGATGCCGGGGCTGCCAGTCTCTTCAATTCCGCAATGTAAATAGAATCACCACGAAGGCGCATGTCTAGAGTTATTCCAAGCAATAGGCCGCTTCGAGCCTACATTCATTGAAGCCTACCAAGGATCGAAAACGATTTTTAAAGTACGGTCGCTTAAATCACGAATAAAGACACGTTAGTTTTTGGAAGATATCATAACCTCTAACAACAAGGTATTTATAGATTTTGTATCTGACATCGCGGTAGGAAATTGAACTCTGCATAATTCGATCTGGGTGACTGTCAATGGATACGTTATGGTTAGGTAGAACGCAGGTTCTTAAAGATTGACTTTAGAGCTACCAGCAAGAAAAAAGTCTGACCTGTGAGACATCGCATCCATATTTGTGAAGTTGAATACAAGGGCATACAAAGACGAGACGGTTGCGATATCAGTGCTAGCAGTTTTGCCCATAAAGGCAGCCGATAGTCCGATTTTGTCTCATCGCCGCTGCATTGCTGTCTGATAATCCAAGATGCAAGCCCATAAATCGTTGACACTCCGTTGACACTCATTTTTAGGAGGTAGTAGCGATATCATTACTAGCATTTTTGCCTAGAAAGGCGGCCAATAATATGATAATGGGAGTATGCCATTGCACAGCCCTTGAATTGTCTATGATGCAAGACCAAAAATCGTTGACGCTCCGTTGACGCTCATTTTTAGGAGGTGGTAGCTATATCGTAGTAGGCATTTTTGCCCATAAAGGCGGCCAATACTGCCATTATGGCTTAATGCTGTCACGCAGCCTAGTCATTATCCAAGATGCAAGATCAGAAATCGGTGACGCTCCGTTGACGCTCATTTCTCAGATGGGGCAACGAGCATGTCGCTTGCCGTTTCACCTCGAAAGCCGGCCAATTACTCGTCTTTAGATTTATGTGACGATGCAACCCTTTGATTGCCGAAAAGATCAAACTAAAATCGTTGACGCTCCGTTGACGCTCCGTTGACCCTCACTTTAGAAACATACCAACAGTCAATGGGTGCGCAATCATTTTGCATGACCGTCATAGCGTCATTATTGACAGTCAATAAGTTTTTACCATCCCGTTCCGGGCTGGGACACTAGCCGGAGATCGCGACCTAATCTGACTGGCCGACAACGCAACCGCTCTCACCGCACCCTCTGCACCACTATTCACGTCATCAGTCCGATCAATGACGTGGTTCCTTCGCATTTTGGTGCTTTCAGCCGGTAAATTACGGCATACAGATCCATCAACTATTTTTAGACATATAGAGCCGGACTTTCTGACCTTTCTTTATCCAGCTCGTTTTCCTCGCTTTCCATGACGTACCATATGCAATTTTCAAAATCTCGACCATGTGCAGCAGGTCTGAGCGGACAGTTATGCAGTTAGCTGCATGAACAAATGCTGCATTGCGGCTGTCATTGATCCGCGTTCAGACTGCGCACTGACCACTCGTCCTATGACTCGTATGACATCACTGAATTACATTTTGTTAGTATATTTTGTCTCTATTTTAAGTTTTGCTTTCTAATGTAACTGTAATTGGCAGGTCGATCTCATGTTTGCTGGCCGTCTATCAACCAGATTTGGAGTCTAGAACATTCACATGGCCAGTTCGACCCTTGCACACACTCTGATGAAATATCATGTCTCACAATTTGGTCACTGAAATCAGGAAAAAGCTGACACGTAGCAAAGTAGGTACACAAATTGCTTTTCCGCAAGATAGGTCTTCAAAACCACCTATTTGGCTATCTAAACGTCCGGCGACGCGGGAGCCGTCACCATATCTTCGTCTGTATCCGATTTCTATATGGTAATTAATGTGGGATGTTTCATGCAGGGGTAAAAGCTTCTGGGTTCAACAGGATTTACATCATGAATCGGGATCGAATCGGTCGCCATGCCAGGCAAAAGAAACAGTATGAATTTTTGTGACTGGGGTTTCTCCGAACCCAGCCTCATTTGACGACTTCCTGGTCGGGAAGTCACTGCTGGCATTTCCGATTGTCCTCAGACGATCTCAGGAGTCTGCATATGCTCTCCAACTGTTATCGGGGATGGTGTGGCTGTGGTCGAGTCCATTTGGGGCTTGACAACCACCGGAACCATCAATTCGGCAGTCCCATACCTCATATCTCTCTCACGAAAGTCGTTGGCTGCATCCCCCCATCCCGGTTGGGTCAATTCATCAAGTCTCATCTGCTTCTGCCGAATGTTCTCCATGCGGTGCTGTACCGTTTCAGTGATTGTGCCCATCACCCAGCCAGGTTCATCATCATCACTGAGTTTGCCGAGCTCTGTATCTTCTTCATCATCTTCCTCGTCTTCTCCATCCTGCTCATCATCGGAACTTGCAAGATCGCTCAGACTGTCTCCGATAGCATTCAACATCTCTTCAAATGTTGTTTCGGGCTGTCTGGTTGTGGCGCATTCGTTTTCAGCAGTCGTCATATCTCGCATAAGCGCTGTCTCTGCGTCTTGAACTCGCTTTCTTGCCACAGCGGTCTCTCTCTCCACAAAATCCTCGATCCATTTCTCTTTCTCTTCATTGCTTAAAAAGTGCGTTTCCTGTCTTTTCTCCGCCGCAAGCTTCTTTTTACATCGCAAGCTGCGCAATGCTCCCAATGCTCGGACCCTTACTGCCACCAAGCCGCTCTTGCCTTCATTCGCTTGATGAGGTCGACGTGTGGAATGCTTTGTCGATTGACCGTATTTGCCCGCCGGAAGTGGAGAAAAGTTCGTTTTGGGATCATTGACCATTGTATCGTGTGTTGACCTTGTTGTTGGGCATGATGTTGGATGTTGCAAGATATGGACCACATGGAGGCAAGCCGAGTCTTTTATGTCAAGGTTTGTACGTTTGATCAACTCGAACAAAGCAAAATCTGCGTTTTGACCGTCATTTCAGTTGGAATAGTGACACTAATCGTACGTTATGACATGACAGTTAGCGTATGTTTCATGTAACATCCCGGCTATGTGTTGAGACAAACATCACCAGACGACCTTTCCATCGCAGAATTTCCTTTTTATATCTATCAAACACGCGATATCAGCTGTCGTTTACTTCAATGAATCCCTGCACACAAACAAACAAACGAACATCATCGGACCGACTTACTGCAAATCGCGGGACCGTTGGAATCACTTCCAACTTGTAGCGATAGGCAGCAGGATGTATCTTGAGTAGAACGTGCAAGTTGACAGTCATTCATTCCCTTGTGACCTGTAGCTTACTATATATTCCTCAGGACTTTCCACTTTTCGTTATCATCTTCCTCACCTTTTCCACAACAGCATGTCATGGCTCCACATATACCTCAGCCCGGTGTGATTCAATCCGAATCGAGCCGAACAGCGGGCGCTTCATCCAATGCACCCCTGGCTGAGACCCAGCTGCAACGCAGACACCAGTTAGTCCACCGCGACTCTGCAATTGCAGCCACCGAAAATAGGGCCCAGGACGCACATTCAAAAAAAGTATGTAAAACCGGACACAGCAAGAATAGGCAGCAGCATGCTATCGGATGTGAGTAGCTCCATATCGATATAGAAGGCAGTCAACTCCCAATATAATGTACAGCTGGTGTACGTAGAGAGCTCAGTGACGAATTTATCGCTTCCCGCAATGGCAAACCTCCATGGTCAAGGAAGGTATTTATCCGCACGGTCCGCGAAATCGAACATCATGATGTCGTCAGCTCTGGGATTTTCGCAGACAAATTTCCTGATAAAGGTCCCTGGGAGTGGACTAAACAGGCTTTAAAGACTCTAGAGGAGGCTACGGAGTCGTATATGGTTGAGGTAATAGCCATAGCTTCGATTTAGAAGAAGCAACTAATTTCTTGTAGGTTTTCAACATGTCTGCGACTATGGCGAGGCAAGGAGGTCGGGTACAGCTGGAACAGTCCGACATGCGCCTGGCCTTGAATATGGCGAAAATGGCTAAAGGCGGCTTTTCGCGCGCCGCAATAGAGGAAACACAGCAACTAATTAAGAAACCTCGCGCCAATGTCCGAGAAGAGAAGAAGCAAGGTGTTGAGTTTCCTGGGCATCAGAAGGTGAAGGCTGCGATGGAAAGACACCCGGCAATGGTTTACAAAAATCATACGGCCGGCTGCCTTCCATGCCAACATGGTACAGCAAAGAATCCAGTGACCCGCTGGAGGCACAAAGGATCCACAGCACCTCCTCCAGAACCGGCGGCACCTCCGCCCGGAACGCCACCTGCGCCACCAGGTGACGCTCAGGGAAATGAAAGAGATGAAATAGAAGGTATGCCATCCAGGTGTGTGTATATGCATTCTCCACTTCCAAACACTCAATTTTTCAATCATAATGCATTTGCCAAGGAAAGCAAGCGCGATAAAGATTTTATTCCAGATTTGCTGAGTACACTATCTGCTGCGTGGAAATACCGCTGACATTGATTTTGCAGATGACAACAGCCTTTTGGGCGAATCTGAGAGTAGGGACGAGAATTGATTGAAAGTAACGGGTGGGACACATTACTGTATATTTTAAAGGATATATTTATATGCACAATTAAAGAACAATGTAGTGATGATGAAAACATACATGAAACAGATCGAACGACTGTCAAAACACTGTACTTGATAATCTATGCCAAAGTAACTGGTTACATAATGCGGATATGCCTGTGGCAAAATGAGCGTCAACGGAGCGTCAACGATTTTTGGCCTTGCAGAATGGTCAATCACAGCGCGAGATAGCCACTAATGTCTATATATGGAGTTTTGACTGGTTTTATGGGCTAAAACGTTTAGGATCACTGAGTTGCAGTATTGAAAATGAATTAAGTTGCGATTATCGGGGAGGCTGTTGCGGGACGACCTCTTGCTTATTAGGCTAGAAAGGCTGCTATAACCTGGTTTATAGATGTCTGCGATCATTTACCACCAAGATTACCCAAGATTCAAGACCAAAAATCATTGTCGCTCTGTTGACGCTCATTGTCAAGATGGGGCAGGGAGAGTGTAGCATTCTCTTTTGCCTAAAAAGGCTGCCAATACAATGATTATAGATAACAATGATTAATTCACATTATAATAACCTGACTTACAGGACGAAAAATCGTTGACGCTCTGTTGACGCTCATTTTCAGAATGGGGCAGCGAGCGTGTTTCTTTCTCTTTTAGGTTGAAAAACAGCCAGTACCTCATTTATGATCGTTTGCATCCAATCGCCATCTAGATTACTCATGATGCAAGACCAAAAATCATTGACGCGCCGTTGACTATCAGGTTCAGGATGGGGCAAGGAGCGTGTCTCTCTTGTTTTTAGTTCGAAAGGCGGCCGATTCATCCGAAAAGGTCAATGATGTGCAAAAGTTAATATTTCGCGATTAACAGTAGGGTATCCAAATGCGACCATAAATAGAAAGACCTGAAACACAGAACCGGAGATTGGAACCGACAGGTCTAGCCAAACCCGGCAAAACCGGCGGGTTGACGGGTACGTGTCCGGGTTTGGCCCGCCAAGACGCTGCTGGTCGGGTTTTTGGACTGTTCTGGAACCGAGCTGAACCGTTTTTCCGGTCCGAACCCGGACCGCTGGCGGGTTACCCGGACCCGTTGCTAACACTACTCACGTCTGACTGATTGTGGGCATATGAGTGCTCATTCGGCGCTCATGGTGAAGATGGGAATGGCGATGATAGTGATGGTGATGACAGTGATGATGATGGTGTTGGTGATGGTGATTATTGTACCAGACGCACTTAGACAAGTAGGTTGGCTATGTCAACATTAGAATCAAAGCTTCCACAGACTTAGAGCGTTCTAGTTGCCAAAGTTTCCACAAACTCAGAGTATTCCATCGGCCAAACGCTTCCCGGGGAAAACTCTACTCCCCCTGATGCATGGCTCCCTCAAGAAGGCTCTCAAGCAGGCATTCAAAAAGGCTCTCAAGCAAGCACTGAAGCAGGCTCTCAAGTGGACTCTCAGCGATAGTGTACGGTACCGGTATCGCAGCGAAGACTTCAGGCACTGAAGACTAGTATAGGTCCATCTCCGGCCACCAGCTGTATATAGTTCCATAGGCGAATGCGCACATCTCGATGAATTGACTATAGATGACTGAAGGTTGCGCGTTGCGCTGGGGTCCACACGAAGGTTGCCATGAGCTGGGCATGTGCACTTTGCGCGGTCTATAGTCGATTTGCACTTTTGCCGATGTGTCCACAGTTGGGAATTCCAAAATCTTCGGATACATCTCTGAGTGAGGTTAATTTGAATCTTCTGCACACTCTGTGGACATGGGTTTCTCTTCAAAGATGTACCTGTTGTGATATGGGGCAGAAAAATGGCTCATCATGACAATGCTGAAGGCATTAAAGATGGGCTCTGCAATTATTTTGCTGTTTATCGGTAGCGGATAGTAGATTGAAAAGTTTTGCAGAGTCAATATTATACCAGCCTTGAATGGCAAGATGAGACAGTGTCTCCTCCATATAGTCAAGATCGGTAAACCAGTTATTGTTCTTGAGCATCTGTTCAATGTAATTGTCTTTTTTGGTAGATCGATATGCCACTTCCACATTGATGATATATAGCCATTCAGAAATATTGGTAGTGAAATTGTCACCACAACCCATTCGCTGAATCGACTCTGATGGATAGCTCACAAGATATATCACTGGATATCCGAAATATCATTCATGCTGTTCGATCGTTTTCCACACCTCATGAACTTTAGTTGACTGCCCCCAAGCTTCGAACTCGATCGAGTGGATGCAGAATTACATCTTGAACTGCATCTGCTCATTCGAAGTGATACCATAAGTCTCTCTCTCCAGCTGATTCACAACGCGATATGTATCAGCGATGCTCTAGGTGCAGCCTTCTGTCTCAGCATTGGATAGATGGACCTGAAATTCAACACACTTGTTGGTGGTCATGTTTGCCGCTCCATAAACATCTTCTACTGCAGCAGTTTTCATTTGAACAAGTTTTTTGCCAAATGTGCTTCTGGGTCTGGTTGCTTTAGTTCCAACTTCCTGCGATAGTTGTCGCTCATGATGTTGGAAGAATTTATCGAAAAGCTTGCATTAACAGGTGTCACCTGATGGATTTCGTACTCCAATCGCTCCTTTGCACTCTGCTGATCAGCATCTAACCATTTGGTTGCCACTTGTCGGGCTCTATTCAGGCACACATGAAATTGCCTGCATTTTCTTGTTGTAATCGTTTCAGCCCTGTACACATGAACCTCCATTGCCGCATGGATTTTATGAATCTTTTGTTCTTGCAACTGATGGAAGTCACTTGCCAACTGTTCATCCACTGTGGCCTTCACAGATGTCAACATTTTCTGTTCTCGAACAGCATAGTGTATCTTATAAAATTGATTCAGTGCATCATCTAGTGCTTTGAGGGATAGATCTGAGTGGTTTTGTTTGCTAACAAGCAGAGCAAATTAACATAATGTCCGCACTGCTCCAATTGCCATTTCATCAGAGGCTGTTTCTGCTGCAGTTTTCCTGTCATCCTTGGAGCAGTCAAGCATTGGAGCACAATTTACTGCCAGTGTTCTAATCATGCTCCTGATCTCCTTGCCCTGCAAGGAGCTGCTTTTCAATCACCTGAATGGTTTTCACAAGCGCTGGCGGCCCGGATATCACAGTACCAATGTGAATCAATTGTTACATTCATCCTTGACATTTCAAGCTTTCACGTATTTCAGCAGCCAGTGCAATAAATCTTTAACTCAACCCAAGACCAGCTGATGCAATTCATCAGGCTGTCAAAGTCATTAGACATTGCAGAGAGGGTATTGCCAGAACTGGTTTCAGATTGGATGAACATCAAGAGTGTGCAGAACATCGATATTACTTTCATCCAGAAGCTTGGAGTGAACATGCTGTTCCCTTGAGTTATCGAGTGGTCGAAAAGTGGAATGCCCCATTGGCGCGCCTTTAGAACTATCTCCCATCTGGCATGAGCCATATGAGACTTGAGCAACCATGACTTGTTCTGGATAATCCCTGACCCAGGCAGCCAAAAGAAGATAACATTGTCTCTGGAATCCATCAGCACAACTCCATTTCAAACTGGAACCAGTTATGTCAAGATTCCGGAATGGGAACGGCACAGTGTAAGGGTTCGTATGCCTGCATCTGGCTATGTAGGGATATGGCTGACATTATGGTATATGGTTGCACATGGCGCACGAGTGAGATCAAGTGGAGAAGTAACATTAGCAAAAACTAAATCTCCTTCAGTAAATTTATTTAGTTTATTGTACCCACAAACTCAAAAAAATGAAATCAAGGTTTCCCTGAAATATGGCATTGCTTTAATGTTCCAGAGTGTTCTGTGAGTCATCGCGATGCTGTTTTCAAGCGTCATGACCGGTGTACCCATGCTTGCGAATGTGACAACGAGCACTTGATGAACAGTTCACACTTCCATTGGCAATATCACAAATCATCTCTCAGTATACTCCTACGTCGCCCAATTCGATTACTCCTTGGGATTAGTGTTAGGAACGGTTGCAACCCGCTAGAACGGTTCCGGGTTAGGGTTGGAACCGGAACGGAACCGTGGCAACGGTTTTACCACATGAAAAACCCAGACCGTTGGCATTTGGGCCGGTTTCCACCTCAAAACCCGGCCATGGCAAGCCCAGATATCTCACTCCAATTAAGTATTTTAGTTCTGATTGTAGCGTGACATGATCAGTATGTAGATTGTGCAGTTCTGGCCGCTCTTTCACCTCCCGCTTTCAGATTTGTGATCCGACCAATATTCATTGAGTCGCTATCGAAAACCCGCTAATTTCGCGTAAAATGTCCCTTTATTTCACTGCCACTCAACCAATATCAGTTGGATCACAAATCTTAAAGCGGGAGGTGAATGAGCGACTAGTGCTGCACAATCTACGTACTGATCATGTCACGATACCTATCAGAACTCAAATATTTAATTGCAGCGAAAGTTGCAAGAACCGTAATATGGAACTGCGGTCCAGGTACAACCCGGGCAAAAAACCGCGGGTTTATGGCCGGTCCGGGTAACGACCCCGCCAAGACAAAGTGGTTCAGGGTTTTGGCCGGGTTTGGAACTGAACTGAACGGAACCGCCGGCCAAACACCGGACCGCTGGCAGGTCACCCGGACCAGTTGCTAACACTACTCGGGATGATGATAATACTCGCTCCATAAGTTTAATGTAGCATGTAGTTTTTGTTTTTAAAGGCCCTCATGGCTTAATTTGACCAATGATAGTTACCATGCAGAAGTAGTTCACGATATTCAATTTGTGGATGAAAGATTGTCAGTAGCTTGCAGTTTGTCGCGGGAGGGATATGCATCATCGCGATTATGATTTCACGCGTTTGAGATCAGACTTCGCGAAACCATCAGTTCTATTACATTTACTACTATTATGATATATCGACGAAACCTAGAATAAAATATCACCCAAAGGAAATCCCAAATCCGATCACTAACACCATGTAAAGGGACGTACGCCTACGCTTGACCACAGATGTATGATATGGTAATATGGTTGCACAAGAGAGTGAGTGAGTATATATGTAGAGTATAGTGGTCAGATATTCGATACTGATCTAAGTGCCATAGCAGCGATCTATATGCACTGGCGCTTACCCTGCCTTGGGTCATGTGTTGCCGTTACATTATCCCCCTCTTTAGGTGCAGACCTCCTGGGCTGCCAAAGCCAATATAAGAGAAGAGAAGGAAAGGGAAACAAGAATGAAACAATCATCCTACGTACGCAATCGTACGAACCCATAAGTCCCACAATCAATAGGTACAGCTCATTTGCGATCGTTTGGCGGATCCGGTGCACGGGGAAACTTCACCTCCCTTGGTAGGCGGTAAAAACCCATGCCTACGCCATTTGTACCAGGCCGAGATCCAATGAAGTGATAAAGAGATGTGAAGAGAAGGAAACAAAGGAACAAAAGGAAACGTCTGAACTGCTTCCATATCCTCCGCACCACCACTTCCAAACTCATACTCCACCGACCATCCATACCCATAGCTCGTATACTCGGCGTAGGTAATCATCGGAATCATCAGGGTGGTAGTGAGCTTCCTCTCATGACTTGATATTGATGAGAGCTTCCGCTGCCGGCATCGGTTGTAGCCTTCGGTAGTCATCAATCGTATAGTCAATTGCGTGTAGTCTCATCTCATTCGTCGACATCTAACACCTAAGCTTCTCTAAAGGTGGTTACACTTACCAAGTTCAAGTGCACTTGCGCTCTCCCAAGCCTTCCTGCCGTGCTTCCCCATGCTCTGTAGAGTATATCTTGCAGCCAGTAGTGGCATTGACTCGTAGATGCTGCTTGACTAGGTGATTGTCTTTAGAAGTTCGCTTCGGTGACCATCCGGTCGACTTCTTAATTGCTCTCTTGAAAGGTGGCTTCAATAGAATCTTGGTCGACTTCTTGGTAGACTTGTCGGTTGACTTCTCGGTGCGTGTCTCAGTAGACTGCATCCTGGTGGGCTTATCTACTTGTCGGTAGGACGCATTTTCGATATGATCATCCCCCCTTTTAGAAGTTCGTTGCTCCGCCGATGACTTAGACCGATATCAGTTGTTGATTGCCATCGTGGCTCGGTAGACATATGAACTTCGGTAGACATTGGGTGATTCCGCTTGGTACGTCTCGTTGCTGACCGACACTCTATTCGGAATGCATCGTCGCTGGACTTCGAAGGTCTTTGACTTCGCTTGTCTCTTGGCCTGCTTCGTCCCATTTTTCCACTTGCTCTGTCCTTTCTTTGACTCGCTTTGATTGTTGACTTGCTTCCTGTTTCAACTTGCGTTTCCCCTTTTCGGACTTCGCTTGGCCTGTTCTCGTTGTCTCTGGTGAAGTTGCAATTGCGCTTATCGCTCTGCCAATAGGTGTACTTATGGACTTGTTTCTAGGTGCACTGGTCAATCATTCTCTAGGTAGGCTTATCATCTTCGGGATGCTAGGTGCGTATGATGATTCTTCTGGTACGCTTATCCCTGCTGGCCGGGTGCCGCTGGACATCTCTGTCGTTAAGTGCACTCTGGTCCTCCATTCCGGCACCTCCGGTAGGGTCATTGTATATGAGGATTTCGGTTCCGGTAGGGTCATCGTGAATGAGGATTTCGGTTCCGGTTGGGTCATACATATCTTTAAGGGTTGTAGCTCCGCCGACGACTCATCTCCTCAAATTGGTGTTTTAGCTCGGTTTTGTGCTCGTCGCCTTCCTTGATTTGGATGACGTGGTAGGCATTCCTGAGGTCCAGTCGAGCATCTCCGCAATCAGTGGGAGAGGATATCAGTCCTTCGTCGTGGCTGTATTGAGAGCTGGGTAGTCCACAGACTGCCGCAGTCCGCCATCCTTCTTCGCAAATGAGATCGGTGCTTCCGCAGGCGGTGTCTATCTCTCCCAGCTCTTGGTCTCACTTGCTCTTTCTGAGATTTCGTAGATCCACGCAATTTGTGTGGTTCCTCACGGCCGGGTTACCCTATCATTTCTTCTCACGCTCTTCCTACGCTCCTCGAGCCAGAACCGCTCTTCGTCACAAATTCCCTTTGGATGCCATAAGAGGTGCGGTGCAAGAGTCGCCATATCATTGCTGAATACGTCCACATAGTCCTTGTATCTCACGGGGATACGACCTCCATCATCAGTAGGTACATAACCTGTTCCAGCATCTGTGCATTAGCCTCTATCTCCGACTAGGGATTTGGGAAGATGATGGGGAAAGGAAATCAGGGACCTGCAGATCAAGCGGTTAACCCAGGAACGAGCCAAACCCTGCTAGTCCAACAACCTCCCATCGTGACTCGGCGAGCCGGTAGCAGTCATTCAAGTATACCTGAGTGAGGTTCCTCTTCTGCCGCAACTACCGCCGCTGCTCCCTGCTCGCACGTCCAGCGCTTGGGTTGATTGTCTCAATCTCACCTGGATCTTTCAATGTGGAGACCTCCATAGTCGCTCCTAGCAGCCACTGCATTCCTCATTCATTGAGAGAATGTCAGAACAACCTCTTGCATGCTTTCAGTTGTCCTTTATATGCGGTATACCGATAAGTTTCGGAGGAGGAAATGACCTCACCGCACTCCACGAGGCTGCTTGCAACATACATGGGTGTCCTTCGCAGTGCGTCTGCATCCACTGGTGCACTGTCGCCATCTCGTGGCCTTCGTGCTGCACTTTCGTCATCTTGTATCCTTCGTGCTGCACTTTCGTCATTATGTGGCCTTTGTGCCTCTCCGTCGACTGGAGTTTGTAGAGATTAGACGACCTGCAGTTGTCAAGTCGACCTCCGAATTATGGGATATACAGCCCAAGATATTGTATCATCTGCATAGCGGGGCTCTTTATAAGTGGCAATCGCCTCCGATTTAGGACCAGGAATCAATCATTCAGCATATCAGGTTCGTCAACCCAAACGGCTGCAGCACATCAAGTTCGTCAACCATGGCTGTGTTTAAAGTAGAGAAGTCCTTGGCTGGAACGACAACTACCTCCGGTTGGATGACCGGGAGCCTCTGAGCACCATCAGCAACGACCCTAATTTCCGTCTGAAACACCCGGGTGTTCCGGACGGCTCTGACGGCTCTGACGGAACCTCGTACGCTCTGACGGAGAATTACACGCTACCCGTCGCCCAGGCGACGGGTCGC
>Ga0307512_10005591_pt1 | contig 13039 bp, 12 predicted proteins | sample 14_EM_MG_FD_200267 | JGI IMG/M metagenome (GOLD analysis project Ga0307512, IMG submission 200267) | Populus trichocarpa ectomycorrhiza microbial communities from riparian zone in the Pacific Northwest, United States - 14_EM | ecosystem: Host-associated > Plants > Roots > Unclassified | place... | reverse complement strand
GTTGTTCTCCGCAGGTTGCTGTTGGTGGACGACAAATAATTCTATCGGACATTACAACAGCGATATATATGTTCCAAGTTGTGACCTTGACCTCCTACTTTCGACTTCCTATCCTTGTGACGTCCTGGGATGGATGTGAGTTATATGAATAGACGTGGCCCATTTATATACACGATATGTACCTTACTTTGAGAGGTGGGAGATCGATGAGAAGAGAGAACAAATCGTTGCAGACGAAGGGCGAGCCTGGCAGAACTCCGGAGAAGGGTCCAACCGTAAGCGACGAGCATGATGGCGTAATATCGCTTATTCATGACCCTCTTTGACTTTAGGCAATTAATGCGCGCTTAATGAGCGACGATACCGTTTTCAACACCCGTTCGAAATCGGTTTGGCCACAGCTCCGTCTCAGTTGTTATGACGTATCTGCGTGCTTACAGTACAACAAGTTCAAATCCCGGACACATCCATGGCAGCAGCACAGCGGCGCGACCACCTATACCAGCACACATGCGAACCTCGACAGCCGTAAATCCTAATTGAATGCACCATCAATCAGGAAATTCGCCGCCACTTCTTCGTTCTTATTGCACGCAAAAAACGCTTGAAAAACAGCATTCCGCGGGAAGCCCAGTGCTTCCAACTATGTTTGAAGAGGGGTGTCAGAGGGAGCGCTACCTGGTCAAAAAGGAGAAACTCACCCTTCCGATCGCATGACCCTCCTCAGGCGTTATGGTTTCCTCACGGGCGATAGTCCCCGTAGGGGCAGAATCGGAAGCCGGAGCAGAAAGGCCAGAGGATGGGCCGTCGTTCGATGACATGAAGCTTAGATTAGGCCACTGTCGCTGCTGCTTCTCCTGCATTGACTGGGAAGTGGAGAGGCGATGAGACAGTACAGCCCTGGTAAAGAATACTGTAAGTGCGCACCGGGTGTAGGGCCGGAGAGAAGTCTGGAGTCGATGTGGCAGCAGTCTGAGGTGTGGGTTTGGGCGCCTGAAGAGAGCTGCCACTGGCAGTGGCAGTAGTTGCACCTCTGAGCTGCGGATTGGCATCAATTCACCGTCTGTTGGCCTGTTATGGGCACCGTGGACGCACTACGAGGATCAGAGGACTCGCTTCCTTGATATTACATGCACCAATAGTCTTGTCATCCTGCAGAGACTTGCCTCCATGATGGTGGCGCTAGAATTTAGGACTGTAGTTGCTACAGAGAAGTGGAAGAGTAGATTACCTGAATCGATGATGTTCTGGCTTTCGGCGGGATAGCCATGTTTGGCACAGATCTTCACTTTCAGCTCACTGATGGTCTCAGAGGATTCCGCATCGATCTAGTAGAGGATACTCAAGGAACTTGACTACACCGGGATATGAACTAGAGCGGACCTCGAAGGTGGCTTTGCCTCGTTGCAACGTACGTATTGTTATCTTCATTGATATCGAAGTGAGTTGAATGGATGAGTGTTGAGAGGGAGAATAATAGCGCTCACTCTCACGGCCACTTGGATACTATATCTAGCCTGAGTATGCAAGGCGGTGCATTCCCGTTCACCCAGGGCTGTGAGAGTGCGTGTGCGCAGGTCACAAATATCGGTGCTGATGCATTGATGGCTCCATCGATTAGAACTGACTGGGGGTTGAGTCCTTTCATATTTGATGCCCAGATCCCAGAACTCAGGTTCTCGGACAGACAGTCGCCTTCGCTACTTGGGAGGAGAAGGGGGCGAGTCTTGGAAACGATATACTTCCAGCTGCGTCACTCGAAAACCGAGGCTATACAAACTCTGTTGCCAAGTGTATGGCTGTGCCCGAACCCTCGGAACGGAACTGAGCACCCTCGACCACGTGACGTCCTCCGTACGCCCGACTGCCTAGCCCTCCGCTCGCCCTCGTCTAACACGCCTCGCCTCTAACCCGTCTTCATCCGCCATCGTTGCCATATGATCAACGCCTTTCCCTGGTGGCCAAGTTCCCACCTCTCGTCGCGCCCCAATTCCTCCGGCCGCAGACACGTGGATCGCTCAAGCCTCATTGGCCGATGCGTGTTACCTCGAAAATCCCGTTGCTCCACGTCGCACATGTCCTGCACGGCCCCTCGCAAGTCTGGACACCGTCTCTGACTCTTACCCTACATAAAATAAATCAAGCTCTTTTCGTGTGTCTCCTTGTTTTCCTTTTCGTCTTAGATCTGCCGCCCTTTACCTTAGCTTTTTACCCTCGAACGTCGCCCTCACCCTCGTCATCTATGCGCTCGCTGTCGCGCACATAGAAAACGATTCAGTAAAATTTCCATCGTCAACGTTGCCGCGCGGGTCTGTCGCGGGCAGGGCCGCCTGCCGCGCCTGCCTTCAACTCCCTTTTCCCCCTCTACTCAACTCACTTATAGAACACTTGTATATAAGCCCCCTCGCCTAGCCTCGTAAAAGGCAGACAATTGAGCCCAACTTTATCTTTTTCCCTCCCTTTGTGTGCTTTAGCTCTCGCCCGACCGCAAACTGAGCTACCGTGTCGTTTTTCGTCTAGCTGGTCTCGCTATTGTTTCTCGACCCTCTCGCCGCAAGAACTCTCACGCCCGTCACGATTTCCCTTTGCGCGTTCTCAGTTTCCGGGATCGCGGCCTCTATTCTCTCTTCCTTCCTACTTCCGAGCTCACGGACATGGACTAACCACCAACGTTCCAGAACACATAGTAAGGGCAAGAATGGACAAGCAAGGTAGCTCAGTTGGAAGAGCACCTGGCATATTTCAGGGGGGCTGGGTTCAATCCCGAGTCTGACCACCTGTGAGGCTTCCAGCACAATTACTATAATGAGACCTGATGTCAACATTACTTTTTAGCCATTGGACCACAAGTCATTCGAACTTTCTACAAGTGAAAAAAAAATAAAAGGGGCTTAGTGAATTGACTGGCAATACCATGATGGTCTGTCATGTGCGAGGTGCCTTTTCAAAATGAAGGGGCCAGCCCAGAAGAGGCGCAAGACAACGAGGACGACGACGCTGGTGATTGCCAGACCGATCCCGAAACCGACACAGGGCCCGAATACAGCCCACCTTTCCGCCTGCTAGGGGACACACCAGGCGTTGGTCCAACTGTACCCCCCATTCGAGGTATCTGGTATGATACTAATGATCCCAGAAATTCCGATCAGAATATCATTCAGGCCACGGGAGCAACGACACAACCATACAAGTCTCTCACTCCCCCATACCAGCTCATCCTCCCAGTGGTACTGAGCGCAGTCACGCCCTCGCAGGGCCCGGGCGTTCCCCCCGCCACATCTTACGTCCCGCCCACGCAGGGCCCAGGCGTTCCACCACGTCTTATGTCTCGCCAGCCACACCCTCGCAGGGTCCAAGCGCTCCCTCTGCGGCGGCGCCCCCTCCCCAAGACCCCGGAATGTCGTCTTCTGATGCAGACGATGACAGCGTGCCGACGATCATGGTGCCCCCTGTTGGGTTGCAGGGGTCACGCAAGAGGAGATACCAACACACACAGAAGATGTCGCCTGGGATCGGAATATCTGCGGTGTAAGTTCTTTCCTCACACCATTTCATTGCTGACGTTCATCTCAGGAACCTATGCGCTGGCGATTGGTGTAGATTACACCCTGAGGGCACCGTCGGTGACTTTAATCTCTACTGGGACAATATCGACGACTCTTGCGCGATGTACTTCACGTTATCGCCTACCCTTTTTTTTTATCTCCATGCGGGCGTGCTTTCGTAGGCTCGTGCAAAGGTATTCTTATGAATTCAAGTGCGACAATCTCTCATGTATATATGTATGGTTTCTAGCGGTCGCATTTATCGCATGGGAACGGTTAGATTGGGCTCTTGTGCTTGGAATGAATGCTGTTATATCTTGGGCCCTTCGCCTGGCTATGCTTATCCTTTAGAGCTACACGCGGAACATAATGCAGCGTCCACAGTCCACATCCGCCGGAAAGGTTGTTGATGCCACGAGTCTACTGGCGGTCGTTTCTCCCCTCCTCACAGTCCCTCTTCGATAGCCATAGCAAATCCCGACACATTCGAGTGCACCCGGGGTACAAAAACTGTATGTAGCACGTTATACATATTCTCAAAATAAAGCCATATTTGTCTCCCTCCCGAGAATATTCTCGATATCTCTCATCTCGCACCGCTATCAACATCAACTCACACTGGTGATACAGTATAGCGTGGCGTAATCTTGCTTACTCACATCTATGTAATCTGCGTTTCCCCGGATTACGTGATTTCGTCACCATTAAAGGGTCCAAACGTCCCATGGCTTGCACTGCGTCTGCGGGAAGAAAAGTGAAGTTTTTGGAATGAGAGTCATGGAATTATAATCTTGCTTACACGAGATTTTTTGCAGACGCCGAATATGGTCAACGATACCCACAGCTGTATAACCAAGCAGTGATGCATAGTCAGCCCACGGACGAGCGGACGAGGTATTTATGGCTCCAAACGATCCCGCCAATGCCATCATAACTCCCGCATCCGCACCACCTCCCCAATACTCCCCGCTCGTACTACAAACCTGTTTTCTACAACTGTAATGGCCTCGGCATCTCGAAGCGTGATCAAAAAGGTTCTCTCTCAAGAGACATCAGAGGTGCGTCATCGTCACACCCTTCGCATCCTCATACTCAAGGAGATTCGTCACTGGTACTACTAGGGAGCAGGCGCGCTCGTTCGCCGCTCCATAGGTTCCGCGCAGCTGCGAAACCTGACGCCGTTCCTCATGCTCGACCACTTCCACATTGGCAAGGGTGCAGTGCGTTGACGTCACATCTCCCTTTTATATTCGAAATCACCCCCACCGACGCATATACGTTCTGTTGTTGCAGGGTTTCCCAGACCACCCGCATCGCGGACAAGCTACGGTCACCTACATCACTGAAGGTTCAAGCAAACACGAGGACTCGGCGGGTCATTCGGGTATCATCAATGCGGGCGGTGTCCAATGGATGTGCGCTGTACGTCCTCTACGTGCTCCTCTGTACAGAACGAGCCATGAGTGATACTAACCGCTTATTTCTTTCACCGTCGCAGGGTCGCGGAAGTAAGCACCATCTCGAGTTGATCGTCGACCTCGCTAAATCGAACGCTATTTTTAGTCATCCACGCCGAAATGCCTGTCCAAGAACCCGGAAAGCCCGAGCCCCGTGGGCTTCAACTTTGGGTCGACCTGCCGAAGCAGTACAAGATGGTAGAACCATCGTACCAGGAGCTTGAACCCGAAAAGTAAGTGATGGGATTTGGAACTCTTTCGAGGATGGCCGTTGACGTCTATTCTCCAGCATACCTAGCGCGTTCCCCGAGGGTCCTGATGGTCCCGAAATTCGCGTGATCAGCGGTAAAAGCCACGGGCAGGAATCGCCCGTGCGTCCCCTCGGCGGATGCTGGTACTTCCACGTCAAATTCAAGCAACCAGGAAAGATCTTCCAGGCCTTGCGTACGCACCCTTTCCTCCCCTCCTGATCCTAATCTCTTAATTTTATCTGAAACCCCTTTCTCCACCCACTTAGCGGCCGGCTGGACTGCCTTCATCTACAGTATGTCTCTGCCCTCGTCAATCTATTTGATCGGCTGAACTATCACTCACAGCGATGAATGGGAAGGTTGCTGTTGGCGACTCGAGCACAGCGCACGATGCGTTCCACACGCTTGTTCTGTCTGCTGACGATCAGGAGACGGGCGTTACCGTCACCGCTCTGGAGAATGACACCGATTTCGTCCTGGTGAGGATCATTTGGGTGATCAGAAGAATCCCGTGGCTGATGCAGGACGCTTATTAGATCGCGGGAGAGCCGCTCGACCAGGACGTCGTGCAGTATGGTCCATTCGTGATGACCTCAAAGGAGGAGATTCAAAAGACATTCATGGACTGTAAGTGTCATCATGACCTCGTCCCTCTTCGGTGATTGACCTGTTGCACAGACCGCTTGGGCCAGAATGGTTTCGAAAAGGCGCATGACTGGAAGAGTAAGATTGGAGGTCTCTGAGCCTGTATGTGTTCGTGTTCGGTGCGTCTTGGCAGACTCTTGGCCGGTTGACCCCTTGTGGGCATACTGTATACTATGTGTAATTTTTTATGTCCGAATAATCAGGACGGATTGAAAGTGTGAGTTGACTCGTTTCAAACGAGTGACTACCTGGCCGTATGCGGCGCAATGAGTATGCCGAGCCAAGATACAGCAGTCCAGGCGGATAGTAAGTGTCGATTTTGGTTATTCATTGGACTGTGTTCATCTACGTCACCAACACGATGGATTGATGTGCTAGTATGTGTGACAATGAGCTCACTTGCGTCCAGTCCGCCTGCGACGGGCCTGGGTCTCATCCTCGTCTTCGCTGTCCTCTGCAACCTGCATGCCTTCCCACACGTCTTTGTCGTCATCGTCATCATCCGAGGAATCCCCGTTTGCATCACCATCACCACAGCGCATATTGTTGTCATCGTCGTTGTCCGCATCCTCCTCGTTTGCGACACCGTCCCAGACGACACAGGTCGGTACGCTCTTCATGTACACCTTCTCCAGCACCGCGCCCTTGTCGTCCTGAGGCTGGCCTGCCTCGGGAGGAGGCGGGAACGTGCTGTGCACGCGCGCGTAGCGATCGAGTGCCGTCGAGACGAGTCGGGCGGGGCTTGGAGCCATGGAAGTGACAGCTCCCGCGATGCCTTGCAAAACCGACTTCAGCGCGAATCCCAAAAAACATGTTCGATTGGAGAACGAGGTGTGAGAATTACCTTTGTAACCGTAGATGACGCGTCCGTTTCGCGTGTCTATAGCGAACAGGTTACTCGTCTGGTCTGAAACGAATACCTCGCTGGATAGTAGATGGGTCACGCAGCAAGGAAGGCGGGGCAGAGGATAGAGGGAAGTGACGGTGAGAGAGCTGCATGGTATCACGTCGCGTCCGCACGTACTGTTCGTGGAAACCTTTCTCGATAGCTCCGATTCCGTTTTTGTTGCCCGAGGGGACGATCTGCTTCCACTCGGCCACTGGCTTCCGTGCAGCGCGCGTGTCATAGCGACGGACGTCGCCGCGCTGCGTGCCTGCGAGGAGGTGCTGGGATGTCGTAGTAGAGAGATAAGCGAGGCACGTATTGTGCACGGGCTGTCGCAGGCTCAGGGAGTCATTCGCAACCTGTTAGGGAAGCGGTTAGAAGAACCCCCATACGCGGGTATTAGTTATGCTCCATCGCTTCAAAACATACATTGTTGGCTCGCCACAGTTCTCCGGGAAGGAGCGGCTCGGTGCTGCGTTTGCGCTTTTTGGAGTTTCCGGATTGTTGGGGCGATTTTGTGGTGGTGGTTGCAGGCGGTTGTTGCAGTTTCGGCGCAAATGCGGCCTCGACGTCCCAGACTGAGAGCTCGACCTCGTCGCCTCCGTAAGAGAACGTTGTCCCATCGGGCGCGAGGCGCCATGAGCACAGACGCATGGGCAAGACTGCTGTTCGCGAAGGCTCTGCGTCCATGTCGCCGCCCTCCAACGGCGTGAGGCGGAGGGCGCCGTTCGAAGTGCATGAGTATACTCCCCTTGAAGATTGGTTCAAGAGCTGGCCCCGGTCGCATGGTAAACGAGAAAAAAGTGACGTACGCGGATGATGCGGCTAGACCAACGTATCTTTGGCCGGGTTTTAGACGAGGTTCAGTCCACTCGCGTATCGTGTCCAGACCTTGTGCATGTACTTTGGAAGCAGAAGTAGACCCGTCGGCGCGCGCGACTGCTAGCTTTGCTCCAAGACCCAGTGAGTAGGGGTGTGTGTGAGAGGCAGCGCTCCTGGGACACGTACTATCGGACCGTCTCCCGAGGTGTGAATGGCCAATTTTTGCACCGCACGTTCTTTTCCCTTTCCGCTCCCATCGTGGAGAGTGGTTACGGCGACCTTTGACTCGGCTATCGATGAAGGGGCGTACTTGAATGACTTGATGTTACCTAGCTCATCTCCAGTGAAGAATCGAGGCATTTTTTGTGGAAGAGAGAGGAAGTGCGGAGGGCTCGGACCGGTGAAATGGATCTAAGATTTGTTGAGCCGAGAGAAGGACGGAAACGGGTGAAGAGAGATGGGGGCGTACTAACAGCCACTGCCAACAACAACCCAGACGTGATGGAAGCAGCTCTCAAGGAGCTCGAAAAGCTCCAGAAACTGACCTCGGATGAACCATCAACGAGCAAAGGCAAGACTCCCGCGATACAAGAGTCGCTCAACTCGCTCCTCCAGACGCTCCACGCCCAAAAGAAGAGGCTCGAGGCGGGTCTTGCCAACGAGGCCGAGCTGACGACGCTCGCGCGGACGGTAGAGGCGAGAAAGAAGGAGATTGACGAGCGCCAAAAGGAAATATACAACAGTCTGGCGAGGTACGGGAAGGCTCTGGACAAGGTGAGCCCAACGAGGTTCCATCCTCACGTGTCTGAGACGCTGACAGCGCATAGAGGTTCGCGACGCCGTTGCCCACTTATGAGCCTCTCTTTGCATCAAAAGATGCGCAGAGTGCCTTGGAACATGTCATCGCCACGCATTTCCTCAGGACCGGGCGCTTTTCTACGGCAGAGACTTTCATTCAGGTATTCGGGCTGTCCCCACGACGCGAGAGACACCATGGCTTGACTCGTTTTGTTTTGAATTAGGAATTCGGCGTCGAAGTGTCCGCGGAGCGACAGTCGCAATTTGCAGATTTGTATCGAATACTGCTCGCCCTACGAAACAAAGACATCAAGCCCGCCTTGGAGTATGTCGCCTCTCTCTCGATTCGTACGATTCTCATTCATCGGTCCCTGTCATTATCGCTAGGTGGGTAGAACGTAATCGTGATTTCCTGCAGTCCCACTCTTCCCCCCTCGAATTCTATCTCCACCGTTCCGAATATCTCCGTCTTCTTTCACCGGACCCCTCAGAGCAATCCACGGCCATTGAGTATGCCAATGATCACCTACAACCATTCTTCGCTTCGCACCCAGCAGAACTAAAACGTCTGATGGGCTGTCTGATCTTCCTTCCCAAAGAACGGATGCAGAAGTCTCCGTATGAGGATCTTACCTCCGAGGCGATCCACCTCGATCTAGAGCACATGTTCGCGACAGAGTTCAGTTCGAGCTTGGGAATGAGCAAGCAGCCGCCGTTGAGAGTTGTGGGGGACATTGGCGGTGGAGGAGCTCTGGCCAAAATTGAGAAAGGGAGGAAGATCATGCGAGAGAGAAAGAGCGAATGGAGTCAGACCGACGAGTTACCGGTGTGTACCTCGCTGCGAGATTTACTGGTTCCTATATTGCTTACTCCGGCACAGATTGAAATTCCTTTACCTCCTGAAAACCGGTACCATTCGGTATTTGCGTGCCCTGTGTCCAAGGATCAGTCCACAGAGCAGAACCCACCGATGATGATGAGCTGTGGACATGTGGTTTCGAAGGACAGTCTACAGAAGTTGAGCAAGACGAACGGGTATGTCGTTGTTGTCCCTGGTGCCTGCTTTCGTTTCCGGTGTCTAATCATGACGCACGACATTTCAGCCAGGTGAAGTGTCCATATTGCCCCGTGGAATCGAGGGTCTCTGATGCGTTGCGCGTTCATTTCTGATTTTATATTCACGAAGACTTGCTAGTACTGTGCTGTACTGTACATCAATGTAATATAAACGTGAGCTGCTTCACAAATCGGACATGGATGTGAGGCTCGGCGTTCTCGGGGAGCCCGCAAATATGGGTCGTATGCCTTCCGCGATCATCGCTTTGACATCTCTCGTCACCAATTTTATACAGCCCTTCTGGGGATCATGTTGTCGCATCGTATTCGTCACCTGTGTTTGACAGGCAGAGTAAGTCGAAGCAGTGACGTGTAGAACACATGGCGTTTCTAGTGCTCAGAGGTGGCTGCCATTGCACTCGGGTAGTTGGGCCAACGGCTGGGCGATTACTAGTACGATTAGGGCCCGAAAACAGCCTAAACTGACGGGTAAACTACAGGTCCATTGCTGCATCGTATTTGTCCCTATTCTGGTGCCATTCAGCATGTGATGTGAAAGCACAAACAATCAAATCAATTTAAGAAGTCACTGTATCTGTTTGTCATAGGGACTACAGTATTCTCTTCTGTTTACAGACATCAAACCAGCCCATACAGATCGGACGACACTGGCATGATGAATAGCAGAAAGCAAAGAGCAGTTATCAAAGACGATGACTAAGTACAAACTCTGTGAATTGCAAAATAGGATATTGTTTGGGAGGTAGCGAAAACTGCTCTTTGACTGCATTATGAGTATCAGAAGATTTGTATTGGGAACATGCCTGATCTAAAGCATTCTTGAGAGTTGGACGGGATGGAGAGGCATAAAAAAGGGCAGCACGGTCCAGAATAAGAACTGTCACTATTTTGGATGTTAGAAAATACAGATGCATATAGGGGAAATGTACCAATCATGGTGTGATGTGTGTCATCACTAGATACACAGAGGCGGCTGAAAGTGCATTGGTGAAACCAAGATGAAACAAGAAAAACAACCACAGTACATTGCAGTTAAAAGATAGCAGTTTGTTGAATACTAGCTGCGATACAGAGAAGAACAGAAGTGAGAACACAGGGAGCAAGCAGATACAAAAGAAAGGTTCACTTTCTGAAGAATGTAGAGAGGAAGGAACATGTTAGTACACCAAAAACAGACAAGCAAATTGAAGGAATACTTACTCCCTGGAGAAGGAGCAGGACAAAGTTAGGATACAGAAGGAAATTGACCAAGCAAGGGGCACTTACATCCTGGAGACCACAGGGAGGGACAAGTCAGGATAGAGAAAGAAACTGACCAACCAAGGGGCACTTACACTCTAGAGATAGCAGAGGGAGGGACAAGTCAGGAAACAGAAAGAAACCAACCAAGCAAGGGGTACCCACTTCCTGGAGATGGCAGAGGGAGGGACAAGTCAGGACACAGAAAGAAACCAACTGACAGAGGGGCACTTACAGACTAGAGACAGCAGAGGGAGAGACAAGTTAGGACACAGAAAGAAACCAACCAACTGAGGGGAACTCACATCCTGGAGGTGGCAGAGGGACAAGTCAGTACATGGAAAGAAACCAACTGAGCAAAGGGTACTCACAAACTGGAGATAGCAGAGGGAGGGACAAGTCAGGACACAGAAAGAAACCAAGCAAGCAAGGGGCACTCACTTCCTGGAGATCACAGAGGGAGGGGACATGTCAGGACCTGGAAAGAAACTGACTGAGGGGCACTCACTCCCTGGAGACCACAGAGGGAGGGACAAGTCAGGACACAGAAAGAAACCAACTGACTGAGGGGCACTCACTTCCTGAAGATGGCAGAGGGAGGGACATATCAGGACATGGAAAGAAACCAACTGACTGAGGGGCACTTACAGACTGGAGATGGCAGAGGGAGGGACAAGTCAGGACACAGAAAGAAACTGACTGAGCAAGGGGCACTCACAAACTGGAGATCACAGAGGAAGGAACAAGTCACAACATAGAAAGAAACCAACCAAGAAAGGGGCACTCACTTCCTAGAGACAGCAGAGGGAGGGACAAGTTACAACATGGAAAGAAACTGACTGAACAAGGGGCACTCACAGACTGGAGATGGCAGAGAGGGGGACAAGTCAGGACATGGAAAGAAACCAAGCAAGCAAGGGGCACTTACTCCCTGGAGACAGCAGAAGGAGGGACAAGTCAGGACATGGAAAGAAACCAGCCAAGCAAGGGGCACAGTGCACTTACCAACTAGAGACAGCAGAGTAAGAGACAAGTCAGGACACAGAAAGAAAGCAACCAAGCAAGAGGCACTCACTCCCTGGAGACAGCAGAGGGAGGGACAAGTCAAGACATGGAAAGAAAGTGACCAGGCAAGGGGCACTGACCAACTGGAGATGGTAGAGGGAGGGACAGGTCATGACACATAAAGAAAGCAACTGAGCAAGGGGCACTCACTTCCTGGAGATTGCAGAGGGAGGGACAAGTCAGGACATGAAAAGAAACCAACCAAGCAAGGGGCACACACATCCTGGCAGTGGCAGAGAGAGGAACAAGTCAGAACATGAAAAGAAACTGACTGAGCAAGGGACACTCACAGACTGGAGACCATAGGAAGGGACAAGTCAGGACAGAGAAAGAAACTGACCAACCAAGGGGCACTTACTCTCTAGAGACAGCAGAGGGAGGGACAATTCAGGACACAGGAAGAAACTGACTGAGTAAGGGACTCACATCCTGGAGATGGCAGAGGGAGGGGCAAGTCAGGAGACAGAAAGAAACTGACCAAGCTTAGGTCCTACCAACTAGAGATGGCAGAGAGAGGGACAAGTCAGAATACAGAAAGAAACCAACCAAGCAAGGGGCACTTACAAACTGGAGATGGCAGAGGGAGGGACAAGTCAAGACATGGAAAGAAACAGACTGAGCAAGGGGCACTCACATCCTGGAGATGGCAGAGGGAGGGACAATTCAGAACACAGAATGAAACCAACTGACCAAGAGGCACTCACATCCTGGAGATGGCAGAGGGAGGGACAAGTTATAACACAGAAAGAAACCAACTGAGCAAGGGATGCTTACATGCTGGAGACCACAGGGAGTGACAAGTCAGGACACAGAATGAAACCAGCCTACCAAGGGGCACTTACTCCCTGGAAATAGCAGAGGGAGGGACAAGTCAGGACATGGAAAGAAAGTGACCAAGCAAGGGGAGCTTACATCCTGAAGGTGGCATGGAGACAAGTCAGGACACAGAAAGAAACCAACTGAGCAAGGGACACTTACTCTCTGGAGGCCACAGGGAGGGACAAGTCAGGATATAGAAAGAAACCAGCTAACTAAGGGGCACTCACTTCCTAGAGATGGCAGAGGGAAAGACAAGTCTGTTGAAGACACATTAGTCCAACATGTGCTACCATCCAGATATGGAGGTGCACTTCCCAATTCGTGGATATTATGATACATAGGTCACGTATGCACATATGGTAGTATGCACGTCACAGTCACGGCCTCACATGTATATAAACCCCAGGGCTTTCGCCCTAACAATACAGAGTCGAT
>Ga0307512_10005590_pt1 | contig 13041 bp, 11 predicted proteins | sample 14_EM_MG_FD_200267 | JGI IMG/M metagenome (GOLD analysis project Ga0307512, IMG submission 200267) | Populus trichocarpa ectomycorrhiza microbial communities from riparian zone in the Pacific Northwest, United States - 14_EM | ecosystem: Host-associated > Plants > Roots > Unclassified | place... | reverse complement strand
ATCACTAATCTTTTTTTTTTTTTGCTGTATAAGTCTAGGAAGTTTTTGAGAAATTTCCTGACCCTTAGATGGTGACAACATGTATTATTGGCTCCTGTGAGTGCAGGGATTCGATGAAGCACTTCATACCAGGGATTCGTGTTGCGGTCAAATTGAGACCCCTTATTCGAGTCCTGTTCGCGCTTGGGTGTTTGGGTGCGTTGATTAGTCATGGAAATTGGTCACGACACTCGCAAATCCTGGCGGCGAGCGCTCTTGAGCAAACACAAACCGCCGCCTGCACACCTAAATCAACATAGGCTGTCGCCCACGCATATACAATGAGGCTATTAGGGTTCTCCCTTCCGTGTCTCTCTATCCACCCATTGCGATCCTGATGTCCAGAACTGCAAGTCAGCTCGACCTTGAACAAGGACCTGATGGTGAGTCTTGAGTTCTTCTCTTGTCATTTCTATTTTCGTGCACGAAGAGCTGACGGCTTTCTTGTAGTTGAGTTGGGAAGAATCGCATTTCCCGAGGGACCCAACGACGGTGTTGAACCAAACGGAATGAATGAAGCGTCGAAGGATTTTGATGACAGCGCCGATGAACTGTGGTCTCTGTATGGGAATGTGGCTGAACGTCACGATGAGTCTCGGATCCGAACCTTGAAAGACGACATGGATGGGATACCTGTATATGTGTGTGCATTTTTTGTAGCATAGTGACTAGCCTTCGTTTACGTCTCCCTTATTCCAGGCTGGCTTATTATCCGCTGTCCTCGCTGCATTTGTTATCCCAAAAATGCAGGATTTGCAAGTGAATCCTGCAGAGCAATCAGTTTACTACCAACAACAAACTGTTCAGATGCTCGCCCAAATATCGCAACAAATCGCATCGATCGGTTCCAAGATTCCCCTCAATGACACTTCCCCATTGCCTTATCCTCCCTTCTATCCGTCGGCTTCTGACTGCCGAGTGAATGTTTTCTGGCTCATGAGCCTCGTGTGCAGCCTTTCTGCCACACTCCTTTCGGCGCTCATTCAGCAATGGGTTAGGGTTTATATGCGCGTCTCCCAGAGATCTGGTAGCCCTTTAAAGAAAGCTCGAATCCGACAATATTTTTTCGAAGGTGTCGAACGCTTACCAGCTGTGGCGGAGTTCCCACCCGGGCTTGTCCACCTCTCCCTTGTCCTTTTCTTATTGGGTCTTGGCGACGCAGTCCTGAGGATCAACACAACCGTTGGCGTTGCCACAGCTGTTCCCATCGTTTTCTGCGGATACATCTACCTTTACAGCATAATTTCACAGATCAGGAATCCCCAATCGCCTTATCGTAACCCATTCTTGGACTTATTTCTACTTGTCACTCAAAAGCTGCGTCGCAGTATACATCGTGATCACTTCGGTTCCGGCGGGGTCTGGCCTGTGAGAATGGAAGCACATCAAGAAAAGCTGGTGATGCAACAAACCGAGGAGTGCAAGGCTCGGGATGTGCGTGCAGTTCGATGGCTGGTCGATAACATTGACGGGAACAACGAAAAGGAGGCTTTCATAGGAGCGATCTCTGGTTTTTTCAGCCAGTATTGGGGCCGGAACGTTTGGGAGGCGTTCTCTGTTCAAGGTAATTCTCAACACGACGTGAGAGGGGCACAGCTGACGCCACATTTTGATGACCATGTTCATTCCCCGCTTGATTTTCTCTATCCTCCAGAAGGGACCACAGTTGATCATCTCTGCAAAAACGTGCGGTACTTATTCGGGACATATAATAAAGAAGGACATTCCATGAACAAGGAAACGCAACGCAGGCGCATACACGGGTGCATCGAAGCTGCGGCGTCCCTTGTGTGCTGTACCAATATCCCACTAGGCCGGTTCGGAGAAGTTGGAGAAGTACTTAGCGAAGTGAGTCATACCGAAAAGATCAACGACCTGTCAACAATTAGATCCAACCCATCGTTCGCTGTACGCTGGACATGCCTCTCCCTCGTGGCCTTTCGGCAGATGGTAATCGCTGAAGGCAACAAGATAATACGGGAGCTTGCGGGCTCTGCAGTGAGCGGAATTGCACGATTCCAGTTTGGTTATGTCGCTCCAGACGGTGCTACATTACATGGTGCTCAGAGGATCGACCATTGTTTGAAGACTGCATGGGAGCACGTTGAGGATCTACACCGAGCTTTCGGAACCTGGGACCAGAACAGGACCGGAGAAGAAATCAGGGCTATCCTTGGTGACTGTGAACCCCAGATCTCAGGACTGGAGCATATCACAAACGAGGCCCACGGCATTAATGAGGTCGACTGGCGGATCTCCCTTCTTCAGTACACGATGGATGAGGTCACCCACAAGCTGACGCGACGACTCCCAGGCCTGTCATTTACCGAGCTAAAGACATCCGGACCTATTCTGATATCAGAGGCCTTTAATTTCCCGCTTTCTGATAGCACCCCCATCCTGCCACAATTCATATTCCCCGGACAGCAACTTGAAGGCCTATTCGCACTCGGCCGAGGACTGCGCAATATCGTCGAAGATCTGAACCCAGAGAAACACGTGGCGACTGTCGAAATCCTGGAATCCCTTAATAGGATTCCCATCCCGTTGCGCCGGCTCGAGGACCTTGTGATACGACAACTATGGCGTCTACAAGACTTACGTGATGGATGTGGACTCGGTTTTACAATAGAAATTTTCTTCCTTGCACTCAGACAACTTTCGTCCACATCGTCATCGCCCGAGCTGAAGCAGGTCTTCTATATTGGCACTTTCAAGGTCATCACATCGGACTGGGAGAAGAGCAGAGGCTCGTCTGGGACACATCGAATTTTGCTCAACCTCATTTGTGATCTTGTTATCCCTCGCCGTGGGGTGTTCTCTGACTTTTCCTTCCCGGAGTATATCGTGGACGATCTCCTTAAACTTGTGAAGAAGATGATCGACGGACAAGGAGGCTCACGCTCACATATCGACGATGCAGTGCGGGAACTTCGAGCGATTAATCCCGGAGACTGCATGGACGAAACTCTCCGGACCAAAGTATTGAAGACCATCACGTCACCCTAGAACGTCGCACCGCCCATAGCATGACACATTGTCTCCACCTTGATGCCCCAGCGGCACTATGCTCGGCTTGCCAAAAAACCTCGCGTCGAGCCTCGTTCCAGCACCATACGATTTGCTATGCACATTCCTCTCGGCCCGGGTTTCCTCCCCTTTCCCTTGACTTGTACCCACCTTCACAAATGATCAAGCGACCATCCATGATGCTGGTATAGTGCCCACACCCTTTGACTCCTTATTCATTGACCATCACTTCTAAAGGGCCACCCACGGGTCTTTATTCGCCATTTCCGGCTAGTAAGAACGCCCACTCGTAGAGACAGTGCAGCATAATACATAAAAGATCCGTATGCGTCTCCCTCGAATGCGGAAGTCCTCTTGTCGTCTATTTTTCGAAAACCATCTTACCCTCCCGACCTCGCTTCCGTCACCCGAAGCTCGCCTGAGCTGCCAGATAGTTTGCGCTGTTGATCCTGCGTCTTTGAGGCACTGTGCTTCAGTCCTCCCATGGTATTATCTTAGCGACTCTCGAACCCCAACACGCCCGCCCGTGTCCCCCCAATAAAATTACCATAGATCTTCTCTGATCCGTTTCGTTCAAGAATCACTCTGGGATGATTGCCGGGGATCATACCTCAGACAGAGGTCGGAAAGTCGAATACGGTATTTTAAGTGTGCGCAGCACAGGCCAAGTGTCGGGGAAAATCGGCATCATTAGGAATGAATGCCCCCGATTAGCCTTTATTTCGGTTTGACATAACTCTCGATCTTTGTTTGGAGAGTGGCGAAAGGTTCTTCATTGTCTTGACTGATTCTAGAGTGAGCATGAGGTGGGTTGAAAGGCACCAGGGCGACGTTGAGCTCTAAGTGGTCTGTGCACGGACAGGAGTATTACACCTCTTAAAGGAGGGAGAAAAAAAAGTTCAAGCGCGGACCGTCAATGGCCTGCGCTCCGTGACGAAGCATTGGAGTGACGAGAAAGCAGATGATCTATTTTTACGGACACGGGGACGGATGCCCAAATCATTGGCATCGCGACCAACAGGGTGCGACATCGCATTGGCGTTGTTCTTGGGATGTATGTTTCAAGGTGGCCAAAAAGGCCTAGCTTCAGAACGCGTTGCGTTCATTGCATCAACCGGTATATGAGCGGGATACGTCGCGATGTCGGTTCCGCTCAGCTGCGCAGGATAAACAAATTTGGACACCAGAAGGCGCTAGAATATTCGAGATGGTGCAGGAAATTTTGTGAGATGCCGGGCCTGTGGTAATATTGGGCAAGGATGAGTAAAAGGGCGCTTTAACAGCGGGAGTGATGAAGAGTTGAGACATCCTACGTGAGTATTGGGTGTTAGGGCGGGATACGGGAGTAAAGGCCTTCATTTCCTGGAAAGGTGTGGCCCGGATTCGTGCGCTGATCTGGTGCTACGTTACCGCAGCCTTCTCCGCAGTCGCGATGACGTTATCTCGACGGGAGGATAGGATCAGAGGTAAGCAGTAGTGGCACGACAGTGAGTACTCGTGGCTCTGAAATCTGCTGCGAAAACTTACTTCAGAGGTGGGTACCCGAGTGTACGTTATTTGTGCAGTTGATGGACTAGGTAGCGGTGTGAGCCAGGACGTGCTCTATACCGGGACGGGCAGAGTCTCGTGAGAAGGGTATCCACAAAAAAAAGGAGTGTGAGGTGAGGAGAAACATGTCTCGTACGACGAGACTCGTAGCACTGGAATTGAATTTCTCCTCTCTGATATGGAGACACAAAGCCGGGAGTGGTTGGGGCATACAACCCTGGTTGAATTACATACACCAGTAATGCGATCGATGCGACTCGGACTCCAAACAGGGTCACTCAAGGTGTCTACTGCATGCACAGGCATGCTTGCTGCTGGGCCGAGGCGCATAGGATACGATCAAGGCATCACAAAAAGAAAATATTATGAAAGATTGCAGCAAGCACGGACTCGGCGAATGGAAGGAAACGAAGTTTCAAGACTCCCACGACGGTTGCATCCATGAGAAAGAGACGATTGAAAAAAAACGCTTGAAACGGATATATCAGGTCAGCACAGCACGGGTGTTTTTCCGGTGTTCGGGAATACTCATGGCCGTAAGAGGATGACAAAGGTAGCAAGACAACGCACACGAGGAAGTCAGAAAAACGAATGCCAATCTATAGTCTATTGGAGAACCACGTAGGGTCCTGGGACATGATATGAATATATCAGTGGAGCTAATGATGATTTCCGTTACAGGCTACATTAGGGACCGCAATGTAAGCGATCTGTGATGGGATCACTAGTGCGTTGCCCCGATACTAAATAGTAGGAAATCGCCGGATCGAAGCACTAGGAGGAAGTGAAAGAAGTGAGCGCTCCTCGGATGGAAGGCATGTTGAAAGACCCGACCATACGCCTCATGAAGTGGTCTGATGATGCGGGTATGGGACGTCCTCAAGAAAGGGATATTGCGAGAGTGCAGTAGAATGGGAAGTGGGGAAACACCGCAGAATCGCTAGTTGAGGCATTGGGCCAAATCCGAAGTCGCGGTGGCAGTTAAACGTAACTTACCAAGGTTATCACTGGTCTTATTCACTTGTGGGAAAGAAACATCAACAAGATTCCCGACCACCAGGGTTCAGTAGCGAACTTCAACTCGAACACTGAAGGACTCCGCGACTCATGCTGTACCCGACGGAGCTTGACGGGTATTGGATGTTTTTGGGGGGATTCGGGGTTGAAAACGACTGAAAAGAAGTGCATGAGACAAAATCGCCGTCCAATTGCTGACTACATAGTTTGTGGCGTTTCGATTACATAATTATCTCTCAAGCCCCTTCCGCTCTTCGCTCTTTGTCCGTGGACGCTGAAAATTTACGCTATGCACATGCAGATAGTCTGTATCCCTCGATATCATTGCGTCTGGCTTTCGCCCCCAGCTCATGACACTTTTCTCCTTCAGGAAAATAGATACATTTCACTATAGAAACTCCACGTGTGAGAGGCAGTTCTTGGAGGTCCTAAAACCCCGGCGCTCGTCAAACACCACCAGGGCAACCGTCGGTATCTGAGGCCTCCGCAGTTCAATACCAGGTTCCTATCACGACATTGCCATATGGGTCTCATCAAGTGCTAACCTGGTGGACGTCGCGTTCTATGGCCGCACCATTCTCCCGAGTGTGTAATGTACTGGTACCACCGGTGCTGCGGGCTTCTTTTTATGTTAAGCTCTTTAGCTATTGGACATCCATGACCAAAGTCTCCTGGGTCTTGTAGCTGGGTTTCAGTACCACGTTGTACAATCACAAAATCGTTGCCGCAAATAGAGCCCTACGTCAGCCGCCAGTCACACATATAAGATGTCTCTGGCGGTGTGTTTCCCGCCCCAGTTTCTCCCTTTCCTACTGTTTCGTCTCTCTTTTTACCCATTCCGTTCATTACTATGAATCAACTTCTGTCTCTCCTTCTATCTCTTGCTGTTTCCTCATGGCGTGTCTCTGCGGCCATTGGACCCGGTGCCGATCTCGAGATCGTGAACGCGAATATCGCTCCTGATGGATTTGATCGCTCGTTCGTTTTCCATGTTTCTTTCTCAGCCTGACGTCGTCATCAATAATCGTAGCACTGTACTCGCTGGAGGTACCTTCCCAGGACCGCTAATCACAGGGTCGAAGGTACGATAACCTCGAAGAAGAGTCACTTGTAGTCTAACACTAGGTCTTTCTAGGATGCAGATTTTTCCATCAATGTCATTGACTCGTTAACGGACACGTCCATGAATGTGGCAACTTCCATTGTAAGTTTATTTTCCTTTCGCACCCCGCGCTACTGACACTCTTCCACAGCACTGGCATGGCCTCTTCCAACAGCACACCAACTATGTAGATGGACCCGCATTCGTTACCCAGTGCCCTATCGTTCCAGGAAACAGCTTTCAGTACGACTTCCAGGCGCTAAACCAGGCGGTATTGAATTTCGGGTGCTGTACTATTTCCTTCCTTTGATCAGTTTTATCTTGCAGGGGACATACTGGTACCACAGTCACTTCCAAAACCAGTATTGTGATGGCCTACGTGGTGCCTTGGTTGTCTATGATCCAAACGATCCCCATAGCAGTCTTTACGACGTCGACGATGGTGAGAGGGAGATCAGGGCGTAACACACGCCGTACTCACAGAACCCGCTTCCCCGCAGAGTCTACCGTCATCACACTGGCGGACTGGTAAGCGAATTAGCGAATGCTTAATTTGAATTGTCGATACAACCCATGATAGGTACCACTATCTCTCCACAGATCCTCCCGCGGTTCCGTGAGTGTCTATCTTGTCTTTTTTCGATGGCCTCATTATTGAAAATCCTCCAGAAACCCCAGCTCTACTTTGATCAATGGCAAGGGTCGCTATTCCGGCAGCTCTACGGATGTTGACCTCGCCGTGGTCAACGTCACTCAGGGCAAGCGGTCAGTCACGTTCACCTTTTCTCTCGGACTCGTCAGCAGAACTGAGATTCTGCGTTCTGTCAGCTACCGGTTCCGCTTGGTGTCGATTTCTTGTGACCCCAACTTCACGTTCTCCATCGACAGTCACAACATGACCATCATTGAAGTTGACGGTAACAATGTTGAACCTCTCGTGGTTGATTCAATTCAGATTTTCGCCGGTAGGTCATTACCGAGGTAACCATGTGCTTTGCTTACACATTTGTTATAAAAGGTCAACGCTACTCCTTCGTCGTAAGTCAATTGTCCTGTACTTGACCAAAGCGTGTGACGCGCATACCGTTTTTAGTTCAATGCCAATCAAACTGTGGACAACTACTGTGAGTCCTTTTGTGGACCTGAGATGTTAAGCTTTTGATCGAGACGTTGTACAGGGATCCGATCTTTGCCCCCGAATGGAGTTTACACTAACCTTGTCAATTTGGCGGTTCTTCACTACGACGGCGCGGCAGATGGAAATCCCACAACTGACCCGACGACCGATATTCCAACTAGTTCGTCGGCCCTTGTCGAGACCAACCTTCACGTGCGTAACTTTCAGCTTGGCATATTACCCAGCCATTAGACTGAAGTATCTTATCTAGCCACTTGACCCCACCAGTGTGGTACGTCGTGTTATAGCGCATACCCTTATCTCGGCTGTTAAGCGTTACCATGTAGCCCGGCGATGCTACCCCTGGCGGTGCTGATATCAATATCAACTTGGCACTTGGATTCGTGAGTGAATACTTCTTCCGTAATTCGATGCCTGCTTGCTATCGTCCATATTTTAGGACTCTGGGAATTTCACCGTCAACGGTGCCTCCTTCCAGTCTCCATCAGTCCCGGTGTTGCTTCAAATTTTGAGTGGTGCAAAGAATGCGTCGGATCTCCTTCCCTCAAGTAGCATCTATGGTCTTGACGCTAACAAGAGTGTGGAGCTTACGATCCCAGCTCTTGCCATCGGCGGACCGGTAAGGACGGGCGTTCTTGGTTCGGTTTTTCGTTATGCTTACTGCTCTGAAAATATTAGCACCCTATTCATCTGCATGGGGTAAGTCGTTAGACGTGCTCTTGCCACATGCTCGCTAATATGCCTTATTTCCAGCACTCCTTCTACGTGGTCCGGAGCGCTGGAAACACGTCCTACAACTTCGTCAACCCTGTCGTTCGCGATGTCGTGAGCACTGGTACCGGTTCTGACGACATCGTAACGATTCGGTTCTTCACCGACAACCCTGGCCCGTGGTTCCTCCACTGTCACATCGACTGGCACTTGAATCTGTATGTCGTATTTTGTTTACAAAGGCTCTCCGACGTTTACCATCGCCACTCTTCAGGGGTCTCGCTGTCGTTTTCGCCGAAGATGTTCCTGACGTGCCAACCCAGGATATCACTGATAGTACGTAGTGTCATTTCTATGCGTGTGCGACCACTGAATGACACAATGTCCTAGGCGCATGGGAAAACCTTTGTCCTACCTACAACGCATACGTCAACTCTACTGGCAACACCTGATTGTTCATTCTTCTCCTACCTCCGCGTATTTACGGACTGTACCGGGACACTATTTTCGTCGTACACGAACCTCCGAGTATTTCTTCTCCTGGTTCAGAAAGGACTTTACAAGGACACTATTTTCATTGTTGTTTCCGTAACCCGCACGACATGTGCAATCTATATACCACGGACCATGACCTCGTACACTCTGTCTTGTTAGAACACGGGGAGAATTCCGCCGTCGTTCCGGTTGGATGGATATGATGGCACCCATGAGCCAGAATATGTGTAGGACGGGCCCCAGGGAAGCGCGCTAAGCTCAACAGTGAGTAAGACGGGCAAGGTAGGCAATACCCTAATCGGATGCCGTCACGTCTCCGCAACGCGTAACTCTTTGTGGCGAATGGCTCTTACTTCCTTGCTCGACATTCCTCCAGAGCTGATAAGCAGCATCCTGCTGTATATCTCACCACATGATATCCTAGCATGCCGAAGCACCTGTCGCACGCTGTACGACCTGTGCAGCGAATCCCAATGGCGTTATCTCATTCAGATGGAACGCTCTGCGGTCAGCGATGACATGCGTCCTGGCTTATGCTACCCCGATCGTCTCCGCATTCTTGAGAAGCGGGAAGAAGCATGGGAAATGCTCGATTTTCGCAAGTCTGTCCAGGTCGACGTGCCGTTCGAATCGACCGGCATCTACGACTTCACCGGTGGAGCCTTCTTACTCGGCACGAGGCTCTACAGCACCAGCCGCCGTCCCACGGTCGGGTACTCCTACGTCTCCCTCCCGTCGCTCTCCGATGTACAGGATCAAAAGTTGGGATGGACGGGGCTCAGTCTTGGGGTACAGATTTTAGACGTGGGACTCGCGGTGCACGAGCACGATCTGATAGCGGCTCTGACCGCGTGCGTGGTTTCCTGCTTTTCTTTTTCGTCCCCAGTTTTGACTTTTTGAGAAGCAAAGGGGACGATGGTCGTCCGTCGGATAGGAATATGACGTTGGAAATACGGCTGTTGAGCTTTTCGACCGGCCAGCCTCATCCTCTGGCCGAACAACCCGTCATCTTCATCACCACGAAGAGTCTGCTTCTCGGCCACTGCAACGTCCTGATCGAAATCGTTGGGGACTTTCTCGCCTTGCTAATCACATTTCCATGGGCACGGAACGAAAATGAGGACATGTTCTTCCTGGTGCGCTGGAAAAAGGGCGAGACGCACTGCGTGAGTGTTCCTGGGCTACGACACATCTCCCCCCGCAATGGCTTATACATTACATTCAGCTTCGGTCCTCCGAATGGGGAGCCTACGCGTATTTTAGTTTCCTCTCGCAAGATACCCTCGTGATCCCCAACCTGATCCAAAATACGCTCGAAGTGGCGAAGATAGTGATCGATCCCGATGACCTGCCCCGCCTCGTGCCTCTATCCGTGCTCCATCTCCCCCCGCTCACACGACGCGCCTCGATCGTCCGCCTAGGCTGCCGCGCCGAACCAAACCCCACCGGATCCGGTCCCCTCGCGATCCCAGCCCCATCCAGCCGGCCATTCCGCGACAAACCAGAGGAAGCCATCATCCTGTTCAACGTGCTTATCGAAGACGTGCACCTACATGCAGGGCAATTCCATTTCCCCGAGACGCGCCCATTCACCTTCATCGTGCACCGCCGCGCGCTCCTCGCGCACATTCCCGACGCGCACCGCGCATATCCGCCCTTCTGCCCCGCTCCCGATCCCGCTCCCCCACCTGCGCATGTCCCCTGGGCCACTTGGGGCGTCGCTGCGACGCGGTGGTTCGAAGGTGATCCCGCGTCGATGCGTTGGATAACGACGACGGCCGGGCAGCGCTCTGTCACGATGGAGGAGAACGCTCCGACGCCGATCTTAGTACGGGACTTTAATCCGTATACGGTGCGTGCGGCCCAGGCGCGGGCGACCGCGAGTGGCCAATCTCAGCGGTGCAACTGGAACCAGCAGTTGCCGAATGGGAATCGGATGACTCTCAAGGTGGAGGATAGCGTGGTTACTGCAGGCTCCGTGTTCAAAGAGGACGTGCGGTCGTCGCTGCCGTACGTCGAGATTGTGACCCAGGCCGAATATCGCTACGAAGGCGTTTTGATCGATGAAGAAAGGATCTTGGGATTAAAGGTATGCGGCTGGTTTTCATTTCATTCCCGTTGCGTCAAGTTATACTGATTTTACATTTTTTGTGTAGACTAGCCAAGAAGACGAGCTCGGGATTTCTTCCTTTGACGTTCACATCTTGGGGTAGCCCCATACATGATAATTATTCCACGTGCAAGATGACGCGAACCTCTGCGAGGTCCTTTTGGCGAATTTATAGGACTATGTACGATATATGTTAACGAGAATGACGACAGTCGCGTCTCGGAATGGTATTTGGAGGAACCACTTCGGTTGGGGGTTTTCTCCGATGCTTGTCACTTCACGAGCTGGTTCATCATTCGGTTTGGCTCACGAATTGGCACGGTACTGTTCATGCCCGGCAACTTTTGGCCCCATGGCATCGTTTATACAAATAATGAGTCCTTGTCCAGTCGTTGAGGAGCCCAATCGGTTGCACGAATAACCCCGCAAAATAGCACATTGAAATTGCTAAACCTCGGCGGGCTAACGATGATGGCAAATATTTGCTTATATTTGTGTACTGTAAAAATCACTCACAGTCCAAACCAAAAACAACGGACAATTCCCATTGGTATCGGTATCGAAACTATCCCAGGGACTTGAGGCAAGCCGCAAAAGTTAACTGCCTTTTCCGGCTGATATACGGAGATTTACGTATCAGATTATATTGGAGGGCATTGAGACCCGGGGTCCGGGGATGTCGGAAGTCGGACCACAGGATGGGACGATGCCTGAAAAACCCCAACCGAGCAATAACACTCTCAACCCACCTTATACGCCGCCCCCGTCCAGCTAACCTCGACGGCGACCATTCCGGCCTTGCAGCTGGCCTTACCACAAGACTATCCTACTAACATATCGTCTCCGCCTTCCAAGGCCTACTATCCGTGACCACCAATCTCTTTCCTAGAAACAGACAGACAGGGACAAATACTACCCCCATGGACCGCATATATTCATATATCCCACCTCTACCAGATGCAAGCCTTCGCAAACCGCTCACGATCACAGAGGTTGCCCCCGTCATCCTGTGCTACTATGCACACGCGGTGATGGCCATGCTTCCGTATACGTTTTGGTTCCGCGTCGCCTTGCTACCTATCACTGTTTGGCTTGCATGGAACACTGCAGTGACGCTCGACGCCGCGCAATACCTGGCCAACACGCTTGGAGTTGCCTCTAACCCCCTACGTATCTCCCATTTGAACTTCCTCTGGGTCGTGAGTGTTTTGCGTATTAGCCGGTGGCGTTCGTGGGTTGAATTGGTCCTTTCAGCTGGCCATGTGGGCTATAGCCCTCAAATCTTTCGAGTGGACATTCATCATTGAGAAGCCCATTAGGCGATACCAGACCCCGAAAGGAGGAGAACCTCCCAAGGAGCGCCCACTGACCCTCGAAAACATCTTCTTCGACGCGGCGGACCTCCTCTTCAACCATCGCGGTCTCGGGTGGTCCTGGTCATCCGAGCCATTCCCTCGTAGTCCAAGCCCACCACCGTCACTCGCCACACAGTTCTTCAAACTCTTGGTCAAGATCACTGCGTTCGACGCAGCGCACTACCTCATCCAGCTCATGCGCCCATCCACATACCGCCTCGAGGGCGACACCATCTTCGACGACTCCCTCGACATCCTCCCGCGCCTCCTCCAAGTATCCTGCATCTCCCTCTGCGGCATGATCGTCATCTACGCCTCGGTCGACATCATGTACCAAGCCTGCGCGCTCTGCGGCCAGATCTTCTTCGGCCAGTCTGCGGCGCAGTGGCCACGCATCGCCAACCGGCCCTGGATGTCCACGTCCGTGACGGAGTTCTGGGGCAAACGCTGGCACCAGTTCTTCCGTCACATCTTCGTCGTGTTTGGTTCGCGTCCG
>Ga0307512_10005589_pt1 | contig 13043 bp, 14 predicted proteins | sample 14_EM_MG_FD_200267 | JGI IMG/M metagenome (GOLD analysis project Ga0307512, IMG submission 200267) | Populus trichocarpa ectomycorrhiza microbial communities from riparian zone in the Pacific Northwest, United States - 14_EM | ecosystem: Host-associated > Plants > Roots > Unclassified | place... | reverse complement strand
TACCGACTGAGAGATATTCTACGCAGCACTGCACGAAGGCTCGGCAGAGCGCAAGTTCACTTGAAATTGTTAAGTATAACCATCTTTAGAGAAGCTCACTTGCTAGATGTCAACGAAGGAGACGAGAGTACACGATTGCCGTATACGACTGATGATCACCGATGGCTACGAACGATGCCGGCAGCGGAAGCTCCCCTCGATGCCAAGTCATGAGCGGAAGCTCAACCACCCTGATGATTCCGACCAAGAACCACGCCGAGATATGAGCCACGAGTGAGATACTGGATGGCACGTTGGATCCCGGACGAGTTTGGGAGTGGAGATAAGGAGGAATTGAGGTCCGAGACTCGGGAGCGGAGGAAATGGGTCAATAGAGTTTCGGAACTCGGGACCAGAGGAAAAGTGATCAATTGAGCGTTCCTTTCTTCTGTTTCTCTCTTCTCTTCTCTTCTCCTACTTCATTACTTCTTTGGATCTCGGCCCGGTACAAATGGCGTCGGCACGGGTTTTTACCACCTCCGGATCGCAGCCAAGTGGAGGTGGAGTTTCCCCGTGCGCCGGATCCACCGAAAGGCTACCATACGGTGCCAATCGGTAGCGGGACTTTTGCGTTTGTACGTGTACGTACACGGCATAATTGTTTAATGCTTCCTTTCCTTTCCTTTTCTCTTGTACAGTTTATGCAGCCCAGGAGGTCTGCGCCTAAACAGGGGGATACTGTAACGGCGGCACGTGACCCGGGGCCGGGTAACGGCCATTCTATATAGTCGGCTCGCCACGAGCCTTAGATCTCTAGCGATAATCTTACTATACATCTACACCTACTATCACTCGCATCCACATTTGCAACCGTATTCCTATAATTACGATCCGTATGCCTACCAGGCCGAACGCTGGCGTACGTGCCCTTACAGTCTCAATGGTTATCTGTGAAATACCTAACATCGCGATAAATTTCAGAAGTGCCGGAGCATGAGCCCATCTGCCCAACTTACCTCGGAGCACCTGAAAGAGATCATTGAGGAAGAAATGAAGACCGACCAAGGCGCAAGAGAGGTTCAGGAGCAAGTGGAGGATGGTGAGGAGGTCCTCGATCCAGATAATACCAGTTCAGTATTGAGCACTGTTCTCAACACAATCAACAACGAATTTGAACACGACTGTCTTGAAGAGGCATTCAGGCTGCTGAATGCCCATCCTATTCGCCAATCACCAGATGACCGTGTTCCAGGCTACAAGTATTCAATTCCAGGCCTGCCTGGAACTAAGTTTCTGGCGCACCAGGTTTGGGCCATCTGGTTCATTGTGAGGAGATGGGTTTGGGATGCTGATATGCCAGGAGCACTGGTGGCGGATGAAATGGGTCTTGGAAAGACTTTCACCTCGGTTGCAGTGGCAATGCTTTGCAAATTGTTGACTGAGAAAGTTGTAATGGGGTTGCCACTATCCATTTTATGGGGGAATATGCTTGAAGAGTGGGTGATTTTGGCGGACAATGACTTTCCCGGCATTGTTGGCGAAGTGGGGGAGTGGTATCCGCTCCAGAGATTGAATTCTGTGCCCCGCCGCCTGTTTGTGATTCAGACAACACTGCCTCACGGGCATCCAGCACTTGTATCGGCTCATGAACCAATCTTGGTGGTCAGAATCCCCGGAGTTGCCGAGACCTTCAAGACTGTCATCGACGAGATGACACATGGAACCAATTTCAAACTCATCAACTGGTTGCACGCCAAAAATGCCAATCTCACCCACGAGGATCGGAACACCAGTATCGATGAGCTGGAAAACTGATGGAATATCCACCTTGTGTGGTATGATACCTTAACATCCAGAGCGAAACCTTCAAGCAATGGCTGACTCTCACACTGTGCGTGGAGTTTTGCGATTTTTGATGAGTCTCATCAGTACAAGACAAAAAATAGGGTGGGCTGGAGAATTGCGACAAATGCAAGAATTGGATTCAAACTTCAAGTCACTGCAACGCTGGGATTCCATTCACTCTATGACTGGTGTTGTCAGACAATGTGGCTGTTTTCAGGTGGGCCTGAAGATCCAGAGTACGAGACAGTGATGGAAATGCACAGGGCCAATGCACTGTATTCCGCTGTGAAGAGTTTGATACATGCCATCCGGACGGAAGACCAGGACGCTCAACAGGATGTGGCACACCGGATGATCCAAATAGCAAAGCCCTGCACAATAAGGAGGTGGTCAGAATCGCAACTCCCGAATGGGAAAGCACTTGTTCAGATACCAGAGGAGAATGCCCACCTTGTTGATCTCGAATGGAATGAGGACGAACAAGCTCAAGTAAAGACCCTTGTTGAAAGATACACTTTATGGGGTGCTTCAGGAGCGTGGAGGGTTTATACATGGCGGCTGGCATGTTTCTCATTGGTATTGGGAGACACCAAGGATCAGGATGACGTTTCAGGACAATGGTACAATGAATGGCCACTCGATACTTGGGTGGATTCCCTGATTTTCCGATCTCTGAGTGGCACATTTCTGCAAATGGTTGTCAACGAATCTTCGGAGTATCCCGAGCCTGACAAAGACGAAGCATCAAATGAGGCACTCCTGCACAAACCTGAACGTCTTAAAAGCACCTTGCCTCGTGCACTTCCTCCTCAAAAGGTGGTCCTATTTTGTCCTCTGCCAGGCCAAGTTCATCATTTGAAGTGGTGGCTCACAAAGTTCCTTGTGGATAATTTGGACATTTTATACATGTTTGCGGAAATGGGCAACGATGAGCGCACAGAAATGCCGCTCAAATTCCAAAATTCGCCAAATCCATCTGTGTTTGTAACTACACCCCAAGTGGGCGGGACAGGTCTCAATCTCACAGCAGCAGACCATGCGGTAATGACTCAGAAGTTCTGGGCGTTGAATGAGCAGCAGCAGGCATTTGCACAGGTTGTCAGACTGGGGCAAAACAGAGTTCCACACACATAGCTATTGAACACTGGACCCAATGGTTATGAGAACAGAGCGAGTGATCTCCACCAGCTTGCTGGAGTGGCTCGAATGAGAGTCCTGCATGATCTGATAAACCGACCCAACATCACGACAACTATGATATACCGGATTCTGGAGTGTCGGCAGGATCATACGAAGCGGCCTACAGTGCATGGAGACTTCGTGCCGTCAGATGGTGAAGATGAACGATAATTATCAGGGCAGTGAAATGAAGGTACGCCTCTTTAAACATTCAACCAACACAATCTCACCAACTGATGCAAAATAGGCAATTGGTATGGAGAATAAGGCGCAATTGAGGAGTCCAGGAGTATTGGTTAGAATTCGATGCAATTTCGTGTTAGATGATTATAGTGATGAATATGTAATGGCAATAGTAAACTGATATCTAGTAAACTGAATCATAGCATCATTTAGATGAACCAATATGTGATGAAAAGCAGGTGCGCCAGTTCAATGGAGGACTAAGTGAAATTCCGCGGTGCTGTATATTTTCACTGTGCGAGAATCTGTCGAGCTGTAGTCCCTGCTTATCTCCATCCTATATTGTCCATGTGGAATTGTGACTCCGAAATCTGCAAATGAGATCCGTGTGATCAGGTGTGCCTGAACTTCCAAGTTTGATTCCATATATTTGATGCTTGTCTATTTGAGGCGTACCGGATACTAGAGTCCCGAAACAACTCAGGATATTCTCTGAATCATCAATGTTGAATAATTCACAGTCGATGGCACAAGAGAATCGCTGTCAACTTCTCGACCCTCCTGAGACAGATCCAGTGCAGTATATCTCTAATCATCCATGGATAGAATGACTGTCTAAGGGATATGGAGTTGATGTATCATATCCTGAGACACGGCTCAGGTGTTTCAGGCATACCTGAAGAATACAGCCGAGTATTTCCTCGCTCAGGAATGAAGTTCAGGCACACCTCAAATCCACTCTCCTGTCGAGGTTGATGGTCTCAGATTTGACACCGCACACATATTCTATTCACTGGGCAATTTTGACAAGCTGCTATTTATCATTAACCTATAATCCCACTCCAGAATATGATCCCACTCCAGGCATGCCTCTGTACCGTGTATACCCACTTCGCATTACCCTTGAACGATTCATTTTCCTCCAGTTCTAGCATATTTCCTCCTTCCTGAATGCTTTGAATCTGTGGCTGCCAGCACACACCAAGTGTCATCTTTTAGACACTAAACTTTTACGTGCAGGTGCGGGTCATCCCGCTCAGCCAAAGTTAATATCAAAATCTATGCTTGATCGGTATGTGAAGGCCGCCGCTGAAATGCCATAACTGTCATGCTCCATGTCAACTTATCCTCTGGAGTAAGGTGTCTACCACACGCTTACCGTACATGCACAGCCCTGGGCGATAAGTAACGACACTTAACTGGATTTTGACTAAGAAGTATGTTCGGACCTTGCATTTCCAAGATTCTAAAACAGCTTCTGTCGTTTGGGCTCCATAATCGAGCTGCAGCTTGAGATAGTGAACATCCCAAGACAGCTTCTGCTCAGCGATTCTGCAGATAACCGGCAAATCCCGCTCACTTGTATACCACGCTTCCTCGAATAGGCTCAAATTCACAACGCTTCTAATGCGGACTTAACTACATTTCGACTTACTTGTATGTTTGGGCCGCCAAAAACCTGTATCTTAATATAGATAATGAACCGATTTCTATCAAGAGAGCTCGAAGAGATAGAATCTGAATGCAAGACTCAGCTCAACGGCACAATCAGTGACCGGCAGGCTCTCGCCCACTACATATCTTCAATGCCTGAAGTTTGTGCCAAATCATAAACAGACGATATCTGATTTCCGCCGATTTCCAATTTCAAGAGTGCATAAAGATCAAATCGTGATGAAAGCTCGAGTTTAGAAAAGGCAGTTTCTGAGAGTACAAGTAACTGTCAAAGTAAGGCAAGCCTACAATCCCAGCCATTACATTAGATTGAATCCTGCATTCCGATTCAATGCTCGCTCCACCTCAATTGGCCGGAACTGCATGCTGTTATTGGTCTTTCCGCTGTCAGATGAAGCCTCATGACGCATTCGTCTCATTCTTACAAGATATTATACGCAACATCTTAATGTGCGTGACTATCTATGACCTATTCACTAGCAATCTGGGCATTGACGACAACTGGAATCGATTAGATTACCCCTGAATCCTCATCGTACCTTTACCATTCTTCTTCTATGTTGAATCTCGCCTTTGTAAACCCAAATCCTCTGTCTTCTCTTACACTGACTGCATACAAATTGTGATTCAGCCGACTTGGGCCCACTGAAAGTGAAGTTCTGCACATGACATTGCCTAATCGACCGATAACTTTGCTGCAGAATCCAAAAACCACAGAATATTATGAAAATATGGTGTCCTGCCGACTGGTATACCGGATTCGGAGATTCAGAATTACCCACTATCCACAACAAACTCTGTTTGAAGCCATGTAACTTCAACTGTTGCCACACACCAAGGTCCAAACTCTATCCTCCGTCCAAGTCCTGCAAGATTCTTTAACACACCGGCACTTCTGTGCCAAGCGGTCACCACTCATATGCTCGAACTAGAGGCATAATGAACCACCTTCTGCAGAGTCATTTGCAGGGGCGATCATGATCAACCCATTTCTCAGGTTCCCATGTCCGGTCCTGAGAGGTAGTTAGCGATACAACCATGTTAATGTCTCGAGTTCTTCAGGTGCGTCTGGTTCAGTTCTACGTATGTTGGCTCAAACCAACCTCCAATTCTTGCATCAATAGCGTGCTTGGATACAAGTGCTAACATGTGGGAACTGGGGGCATGAAGAACCTATCTAATCCAGTGCACCTGACGCTTCCTAAATCACAACAAAGAACTAGCATCAGCAATATAAATATGAACCGCTGACATGTCTTCCGGACTCTTTCCAGGCATGCCTCGAATTGCGTCTTCTTCGACCGCGTGTTACGTTGTTGCCCTGTTTTCCCGTTATTCTATTAAACTTCGTATTATATTTACCCTTATATACTTCTCTCCACATTCCCAACTTCACTTCATCAAACATGGAACCTACGGCTAGCCAGGTGAGGAATCACTATTCACAGAAGAATCAAGAAACACACCTTGAGAGAGCACTTGCACGTGCATTGCAGAAGACAGCTAATTTTCATTGCTGATCAAATGTTTGAACTTCCAACCCAGCTTTCGAGTATAGTGTTGGAGATAGCTAACGGCCGGGCTTTAATTCAGATGAACCAGGATGATGACGATACCAATCAGGAGATCAACAATGACGAAAGTGAAGACACTGGAGAGTTCACTTTGTCATCCAATATCGAAGAAGATGATTTGGACATCCGGCAGGTGGTCCCACATTCAGACCAGGTGCGCTGTGATAAGACAATACGAAGTACGAGGGTTCTGCTGCCAAAGAAATGGAGCCGTACTGATACTGTCATTGCCCACACTCCACTTCCAAATCTACGACATCCAGTCGCGGCCATAGCACCACTATTGCTCAAATGCCAATAGTCAGCTATCCACATATCACGCGAGTCTGACGTTGTACAGGCGCTCCTGCTTCCCATGGCCGGTGGAGACCACAATGTTCCTCAACCAAAGGCTGGTGGTGATCCCAACATTCCTCAACACCAAAGGCTACATTTGTGGTGGCGAAACGGTTCATGGAGGCGATTGTATTCAGAAAGACTCCCTGGCCAATCATTTCTGATGAGAAGTACTCGATGGTTGACAAAGCTTTGAAACTAGCCATTGAAGCCCAGGATCATCAGCGGGCATTAGCCGGTGCTCCTGTACGTACACCATCTGTGTGTCCATTGCGCGGTGATCCCTCTCTTAAAATCGATCCGCAAACCTGAGAAGCTGTAGGTGTATATTCTGTTTTCTGCTCCTTGATTGGACTTATGATGATACTAAACCCCCAAAAATGGATAGTTAAAACTAAAGATTAGTACCATTCGAGGGCATTTGGCAGATGGAGCTCGTTAAACTATTGTCTGTAGTTACTGGTTGGATTTAGGATCAGAGACTGAGCTTCGAATCCAAATCAAGGAGCTCCTGTTTGATAATGCTTATCTCTCGAAGATCATCGATGATAAGAAGTCCTGGTTCACGCAGATGGAAGTGCTTGACTTAATCTACCATCAGTTTTTCTTCACCGCCAATAGCTTAGGGTGACAACTGACCACATCGCAGTTCTTTCAACCTCTAACAACGCAGACATTAGCGCTTGTGGCTGCAGCTATTCATTGTGGGTTGTCTGAGTATGCCACTGGAAAGAAGGTTACAGTTATGTTTTCTCAAGATGAATATCGAGGTAAATTTTGCCCTTCCACGGTGATAGATTGCATTACTGCAGAAGCCATTGCACACATCAAATTCAAATTACACATGGTGGGGCTGCTTCATACCCCCTCCGTAAATGGTGCTCCACCGCTATAATAGGCGCTCCTCAATCCCCGTCAGCGCTCCTCAATCCCCTCGGCGCTCTTCAGTCTGGATTGGTGCTTCGATATTTCATTCAGCTCTCCATCCTGTCATTTCTGTCTGCGCTCCTCCTCTAGGATGGATGCTCCTCAACCTCGATTAGGAGCGCCTCAATTTCATTCGAGACTCTTTACCTCTCTCACCTTGCGGCGATGCTCACCCTGGATGGGCTGCTCCGCGGCATATGCGCTCCTCAATCCCCATCGGTGCTCCTTGGCCTGGATTTGTGCCCCTCAATTTCATTCTGCACTCCTCCATTACTATCAGCACTCCCCTTGCTCACCTCGCACATGACATCAGGCACTCCTCCTTTCCTAGTGGCGCACCTCTTCTTCCCCCGAATTCATCATATTGGCCTTTCAATCGCCATTTAGATTCACCACAAGCTAACCTCAATTTCAAACCTTCTAGATATCACAAATCGAGCTAAACGACAGTGGAATTCAATTTCACCCACTTGCCAGGCCTGAATCATTCAGAAATACAAGAAGCGCCTCCAGCTTCCTTGTGCCATTGATGAATCGTGTGTTCCTGCATGTGTTGGCCCTGATGAAATGGGAGATTCAGTGGATGACATTGAGTATATGTTCGATTGATATCTTTCCGATCGCTTATTTGGATTGTTGTTTCGGTTTCACCTACTTTCATTTTTGAATTGTTCACGATTTTCATTGGTTCCTCCTTAATGTAGCGATGCAAACAATTCAATGTTGCTGAGATGCTGGGTACTATAGTATGATTTAGAAGTTGATAATGAACAATAATATATGCATCATACATGGACGGTATTCTTATTACTCGTGTACATCCGGAGAATCTCAAATCACGCCTGCAGTCCTTTGAATGAATATCCATAAGAACCCGACATCTCTCAGAGTTAGTTTGGGATTCCCGCATTGGTTGGGCGTAATGTTAGCAACGGTTCCAGGCCGTCACTTAGGGTCCGGGTCCAGGGCTAACCCGAACCCCAGCCAAAATGGCGGTCTGGGTTGGCAATCAACTGGAACCGTCGACTCAGGTACAGTTCGATGGTAAACTCCCAACCCTTCTGAAATGGGCGCGTTGTCAGTGGGTCCATCCATAGATTCCATTAAGCCACTTGTTTTTGCAGTATGTTAATAGTATCTTATCAAAATCGCATTTTCAACAACCAAGGATATGTTTTTGCATGCTTTGCAGCTTGCAATATCGATTATTTTGAAATCGGTGTTTAACCTTTGATAGATTGAATTTTTGCCTATCAGGGCGGTCAATAATTCCGTTTTGAATGCAAAAATTCGCGCGATGCCTTCATTACCAAATATGCAACAACTAAAACTGTTGACACTCCGTTGACGCTCATATTCAGGATGCGACAGGGAGCATGGCGCTGTTGTTTTTCCCGGTAAAGGCTTCCATTATCGGTTAAATGGATGTCTGCAACCAATTGGAACATAAATCATCCAAGATGCGAACCTGAAACTCATTGACGCTCCGTTGACGCTCATTCTCAGAATGGGGTGGTGACCATGTTGCTGTATCTTTTGCCTATAAAAGCTGCCAGTACATCGGTTACACATAACAGCGACCAAATCACTGTGTAATTACCGTACTTACAAAACCACAAATCGTTGACGCTCCATTGATGCTCATTCTCAGAATGAGGTGGTGACGGTTTTGTCTCTTTTGCATATGAAAGCTGCCAATACATCGGTTATGCATAACAGTGACCAAATCACTGTGTAATTACTGGACTTACAGAACCACAAATCTTTGACGCTCCGTGGACGCTCATTCTGAGAATGGGGCAGTGACCGTGTTGCTGTCTCTTTTGCCTATGAAAGCTGCCAATACATCGGTTATGCATAAGAGCAACAAGATCACTGTGTAATTACCGGACTTACAAAACCACAAATTGTTGATGCTCCGTTGACGCTCATTCTCAGGATGTGTCAAGGAGTATCTCACTGTAGTTATTCGCAGTAAAGGCTGCCATTATCAGATAAATGGATGTCTGCAACCAATCGGAATGTAAATGATCCAAGATGTGGAGCTAACAATCGTTGACGCTCCGTTGATGCTCATTCTCAGAATGGGGCGGTGACCGTGTTGCGGTCTCTTTTGCCTATAAAAGTGGCCAATACATTGGTTACGCATAAGAGCGACCAAATCAATGTGTAATCACCATACTTACAAAACCACAAATCGTTGACGCTCCGTTGACACTCATTTTAATATATTGTCCATTCAATATCTGCTGCCATCGATAATAGTTTTCATCATGATTTGAACGTGTTGGAAGTCCTTCTGGCAGATTGAGATTTGGCCCTGTGGCAAAGCCGAGCACTGTAGCATTCTTGCACTGTTTGCTCTCATAAGACTAAAATTTAGGTATCTTGCCAAACGCTTCATTCCACCTGCTATAGATCTGTTTATTAACCGATACTCACAAGCTACTGCGCACTATTCGCCTATAATATATCTCTATCTACAACTCTCGGTCAAGATACATAAAGAAGCTGGAGAAATATTGTCGCATTCTGTCCTACTTTTTCTTCACTCCCTTGTACCTCCTCATTTCAATTGCATTGACCGTCATCAACACCTTTTCAGCCTGTCTCTTTGACTTCCATGTCGGCCGAATCAATCTGGGAACATTTGGCGCAACGCTCACATCCCGCTGTTCTGGGCATTCTGTATCCTCGACCCTATTGTCCTGCTCTATATCAGATTCGACATCCACGGCGCAATCGTCTTCGCTATCCATTCGATTGTCTAAGTCCCCATTCCAGTTAAGCCAATCTTCAGTGTCAGAAATGCTTTCAGATGCGCTATCCTCATCACTTTTAACTGGATGACCGTTGATTCGTCGGATTCGGCGGACATTCAATATTTGGGTTCGTCCTCCAGGGAGGTCTTTTGCTGACAAAGGTGGTGGCAAAGGATATCTTTCTGACAATTTGAATGCAGCCGCAACATGATGTTGAAAGAGTGACCACAATGCTTTGACGATCACTTCCGTGTCCGAAATGTATCCCACGGCAGTCATCTGCTTGTTTTGAGGGTGAGATTCCTTCTGGGTAGCACGTAGGATTTGGCTGCCTTGGCACATCTCCAAAAAGTCGTGAACGTTGGCTATTCTGTGCGATTTCCTTTCCTCCACCTCTTACTTTATTTCCCAGTTGTTTTCTGTTTTTGTTGTATCCAATGATGGGTCTGCGCTGGCCAAAATCCCATTATTGGCTTGAGAAAACTGCCTTACAACGACTTTTCCGCGAAGGGTCTTGCCTGTGGTTTTTGACTGCCTCCAGCCAATAACATCTCGGCCAAAGGAAAAACTGGCCTCCACTCTGACACCATCTGGTATGAGAGAGAATATGTCGCGCACCACATTGGAAAGATCGGCGTACTTTGAGTGCGTTTCCTCCTGTCGACACCACCAGTCGGTTATATCCGGCAACGAAAATGTACCACAAATCTCCATTGGGTCGGAGTGGTAATCATTGAGATTTGGATTACTTCGCCCCCATTTCTGTGGTGCTTCAGATGGTGAATTGAAATAGAGCCTGGCGGCAGTCAATAGACGAGCTGTGTGATCACTTCGTCCGGGTGTCGTCTCAGCCACATTGTTAGGCGTTAAGTATTCTTCATCATTGCTGGACAAATCATATGGATCGAAGGATGATTGACAGGACCCTGAAGCCGTTGCAGAGTGGATGAGATAGCTACTCGGAAAGCTTTTGTGCTTCTTGACCAGCACACCTCGAAGTTTGGCGCAGTATTCATTCTCCACATACTTCAGAAAGGCATCTTGGTATTGGGTAGTATAGGATGTCTCGTCTTCAGGATAAATATCCGTTCCCTTGTGCAACATTCTAAACGATCTCAACTTCCGACAAGGATCAAGGATATGTGCAGAAATGAGAAGCATGCCAGTTGTTGGAGTTACTTCAGTGTAGCATTTGGACAGCTTCTGTCGAGCTAACTTCACAGCGAAGAACAAGTCTTCCTTCCATGGAGTCTTCTTCTTGGCCAAAGCTCGCAACATGCTGTCCATGTGATCGAACATGTCATTGTATACTGTGATGACGTGATGCAATGTGACGGTATGCCTCTTTGACATCCAAAGGGTCCAATATCGAAATGGCCTCAATACTTCCATGACATATTTCACGATGGTCCATTCATCTTGAGTTGTTAAAAAGTCACCGGAATCAGTATATTTTGGATTTTGGGGCCACTGGAGTGTGAATTCCCATAATTGGTAGGCACGCTCGAGCAACTCCAGTTTTGAGTTCCAACGTGTCTTCACATCCATAATCGGTAGTACAGCGATGCGAACTTTGGCTTTTTGACAGTAAATGAACTTGTTTCGACGACCAGGTGTCAGCGTAATCAATACCGCAAGTATTCTCTGCTATATGAAGGTCAATTTCAGGACTTTCAAAATATCATGAAATACATACTTTCTCAATAATCTTTGCTAAACCTGGTTTCATGGCCGACACCTGATTGATTCTAGCGTTGCCCTCTCTCCGAGGTCTTTGACTCTTCCCAATGTCTATGCTCTTATTCTCTCCAAACTGCTGATCGCACTCATGGGCTTCCCAAGACTTGTTGCGGCCTTTTACACCGAGAATGATCATGAATGCACCTAAAGCCACCTGTATGATGTGCGCCATGCATGGCATGTGGCTCCTCAAAGCAGGCCACTTGATTGCAGAGGCCTCAAGTGTTGATTGCAGCTCGCGTGTCATCGAGTAATTTGACGAAGCATTTTCAGTCGTAATACCAAGCAAACGGCGGTTGGTAAGCTCAAAATGATCAAGCACGTCCTTCAAATGTACAGCTAGCCTAGCTCCAGTATGTTGGCCCTTGACCTATCATTCTTCATTAGCTTTCAAAATGGGAAAGGACCAGGTGATCAACCTCATCGAATGTGAGTTGAATTTCACGCAATGCCCAATTTTGATTCATAGTGTAAGCAATGACCAACGTTATGGCGAGTTTGTTCGGTGATGTCCATCCGTCCAAACCTAAACATACTTTGTTTCGTGAAGGCAATTGCTTCTGAATGGCATCCACGGTCAGTGTATATTCCCTCCGGAAAATAATGCTACGTGTCGTAGCGGACTGCAGCACTAGGTCATCACGTAATGCCTTATATTACCATCGTAGCTCTAGATATGATATAGCGTTCCATGGAATGTGAGCCGAAACCAATCATAACATGAGGTAGCGATTCCACGTGTCTTGGTGAAATTGGGAAGTTTCAAAGTCCTTATCTGCCAGTTTGGAACGTTTTGTCTGTCATTTCGGTCAATATGGATCCTGCTGGATGTCAAATACGATCTTCCTCTGCGACCTTCCTGTTGTGATTCGTCGACTTGCTTGCCTCTTCTGGATGGCCAAAGCTGTTTCATCAACCGTCGAACTAGTCAATTCAGTAATCTCTGACTCTGTCAATTCGTTTGACTTTGCGATGTAAGCTTTTGCCACCAAGTGTTCCCCCATTGAGCTGGTCCCATGTTCTGATGGATGGCGAAGAACTTGATGACGAAGGATACATATGA
>Ga0307512_10005588_pt1 | contig 13043 bp, 19 predicted proteins | sample 14_EM_MG_FD_200267 | JGI IMG/M metagenome (GOLD analysis project Ga0307512, IMG submission 200267) | Populus trichocarpa ectomycorrhiza microbial communities from riparian zone in the Pacific Northwest, United States - 14_EM | ecosystem: Host-associated > Plants > Roots > Unclassified | place... | reverse complement strand
TGCACCTCAAATTGCTCTCAAGCACCGCCTGCAGCCAGTGCAGATATACCATGTGTAGATGGGTAGCTATATAGATACATAGTAGATACATTGATACATAGATGAGAATACAATCTGAATACGTGAGTTTTAACAATTGTTGAACGATAAGTAGTAGCTATGATTTCCAGGCGCACCTGCCGGATTCCAGGCTCACCTGCAGCATTCCAGGCGTACCTGCAGCATTCCAGGCGCACCTGCAGCATTCCAGGCGTGCCTGCAGCATTCCAGGCGCACCTGAACCATTCCAGGCGCACCTGAAGCATTCCCAAAGAAGATGTTTTTCCCTGACTGCTCTAGTGTGATTCGAGGTGCTTCCAGCCTTGTCACAGGCGCTCCCAGATTTGTCACCAGCGCTCCCAGACTTGTAGCCGGCACTCCTGGGTGCACCCAAAGTTCTCTCCGGCGCACCAAGGTGTTCCCAAACCTATCACAATCACTCCCATGGGACTCCGGTACCAGTCATCGGAGATCCCAATTACTCCGAAGGCCTGCCGGAATGCCCACCTACAGTCTGATAGTCTTCTGAAATTGACGCATCTCAGTTTACACCCCACATCCTCTCAGACACTTCTGGAGTCTTCCAGAGACTAAAATACATTTTGCTGATGTGTTGAATCCTTGGTGAACATGGCGCGACGAGTGTTTGGCATCGGCTGCCTTGGTGTTGGCATCGCTGAGGGTTCTTTATTGGTTGTGATCCCGCCGGGGGTGTTGCTTGTTAGAATGCACATAATCTCCAAATTCGTTCTTCCGACACTGGCGCCAAAAACAGACCTGCCGCTCGGGATGATTTAGGTTGCTATACTCCGGGGAATCTGCAAGCGATGCTGCTGAAACCGGTTTGCAACGCCCGAAGTTGCCATCTGCACAGAGATAGTTGTAATACCCGCTCGCAGTGCTGGGATTTTGTTTAAAGGTGAGTGGCTGGAGTAGCTGCCGGAGAACTTTGTTCAGGACCTCTCGGTTTGATTCGCTTCCCATCCACTCGCTTCTGAGGAATATTCTGGTTCTTGATAGGAATCGGTAGGAGAGCGACCATTACGACACTGTGCATTGAGGGAATCTGGAGGATCTTGGTATATAGACCGCGAATTGTCATATGTACCGGCCACTCATTTTTGTCGCCAGCAAACTTCGAGTGTTGTGTTCCGTCGGACATGAAGATCAAGGGAACCGGTGTATCCCCCACTCTGAGTGTTGACTAAACGTCAATTAGCATGTTATTATCCTCGAGTATCTCTTCTTACTTGTGTCTCCCACCACTTGTCCGTGGTGTGGATTTCGGTATAGAGGCCTTGCGGGGGCATTTAGCTGTTAGAGCAACGCTGAGGGGCGATAATGGGGTGCTTGGCGTAGGCTGGCTGCCGCATGAACCGTCCCATACTTTTGATGATGCCTCGACTCCAGTATTTGATAGGTCGTTGGTGATTGTGATTCCGTTTCATATCCTCGAGAGTGAGTAGTTCCCACTCCCGGAGAGCCTGACCATCTGGCATGCTAGCCACGGGCTTCTGGACGCCATCCCTGTTTTTGAAGCTTCGGAAACACAGAGCGGTGTTTTCTTCCTTCAGCATGTTGTCATAGTATGTCTTCATGCACTTCTTCATGATCCCACACTGGATATATCTGTACTCTTCACGCGTCGCAAACAGGTAGTAGGGTTTGTTTCATAGGTTGGTCTCAAGGCAGCCCTGAGCGTCGCCTTCCCATGGCTCAGCAATGTAATCGATCAGCGGAGCTCCGGCGCAGAGGTATATTTCCGTCCGCAGCAGAGGTGGAGCTGGTTGAGACTCCGAGTCTGCGATGGTTTCAACGTGTTCCAGGCAGCGAAACGCGACCAAGCCTTCAACTGAATATTTGTTAGCGTTGAATTCACGGCGCGGAGCGGGTCCAACGCGTCGGGGCGCGCTGCGAATAGCCGTGTCTTCTGGCGTGCAACTTGAAGGTGTTCAGGATGGTGTAATTTGATATGTTTAAGTTGCCAGCTGACTGAGGTGAACGTCTTTCGGCATGAAAATTCGGGGCAACGGGAAGGGGTCTTCCCTGGCTTTGTCGACAATATGCGAGGAGTGGAGTATATACTGTAGAAAGGGACTAAAGTTGGTGCCGGGCCTGAGCAGCCTCATGTGTAAGCTCATGATACTTTCAGCCAACTCATTCAGCCTCAACACCATCACAAGCAGGTTCCTTCCACGCCAGGAGTTGCAACACCGCTGCATACACAATGACCCATAATACTATGAATAGAATGAAACCAATAAAATCAAACCAATACAAAACCCATAAATAGAATAAACCTTGAGCGATCCAAAAACCTCCCGACGCGTGAAAAGATCAATGCCTGAGGTGAATAGATCAGAACAAAGGAAATGAACAAGACAAGATCCTGACCTTAACCCGAACGCAACAACCATCGCCTCCTCTGCAATGCGAGGAATCGTTCACTCCTCGCCAACCGAACCATTCAGGTGCGCTTCAGCGAGTGGGACATCAGGGAGAGGGACATCAGGGAGACCATCACCACCTGCCGATTCAATCAGCAGATGCTGATCCACATCCACATCCGAGGTGTTTCCGGCCGCCTCAGCTTCTCGCAGAGTTGGCACCGCCGGGCGAGGTCTTTGCGGCATCACAAGTCCCAAATGCTCCAGCCCACTGAGGGGATGAGTATCCAGAGTTTGTGGTCGTGGGCGAGGCTCCGGGGTTTGTGGCTGAAGGGCAGGGGCCGGAGGTTCTGGCGGTGGGGTATGCTCGCACATCTGATGGCCTTTCTCAGGTAGCACAATACGCTGATCGTCTACCATGGTATCTCTATCGTCAGCCGATGTATTTACCATCTCTCCCTGGCCAATCATCTGAGGTTCTTTGCCATCATCCTCATCCTTATCCTCCTCCTCATCCTCATCCTCCTCCTCCTCCTCCTCCTCCTGCTCATCTTCCTTCTCTTCATTTTCCTCCTCTTCATCCTCCGGCTCTTCATCGTCACCCTCCCATTCCATATCCATATTGCTGTCTAAAGCAACACCGTCCGGTGCGTCCAAATCATCCTCCATGCGCATATCCACATCAGAATCATCTTCTGAGTCATATTCACTGTCCGACTCGGTAGAGTCGGTAATATCATCTGAGGAAATCGACACAGTGGGCGATGCTTCAGGCTCTAAATATACCTGCTCTAGTCAGCCCTCCGTGTCCAAGTCTGCCTGTGACATTTCCTTCTGCAACTGGAAAGCAACGTCATGAGAGATATCATCTCCCCCTGGGGTTTGTTTAACAATACCTTTCCCCTTACCGTTTCCCTTCCCCATCCCCATCCCTTTCCCCTTTCCTGTCCTCAGTCGCCTTCCCTTTCCCCTTCCCATCCGTTGTTGCCTTCCATTTCCCGGTCGCTTTCTCACCGCCTTGCGTGTCCTCTTCAGCCTCACCGTCGTCATTGTCATTGTCATCGCCAGGACGGCTCCGTCCACGGCTCAGCACTCCGCGATCCGCCCAGTTCTCATCATCATCATCCTCATCGATTATCTCATCCCAATTCAATGGTCTAATGGCCAGGAAGTCGCCTGGCTTGTACTGCCGGCAGCTTGGCAGCTCAATCTTTGCCTTCGGATCATCGCTACCATACCAAGAGAAACCCTCGCCAGTGGGTATAACCTATCCCGAGCTGGTTGTCTGCAAATTGGAGCGATCGACTTGATTTCTGAAGACAAGGGGGTTGTCCCACCTCCAATTGTTCATTTGGTCACGGTTTTTGTCAAACATTGGCCCCATATATGAGCGGAAGGCTGTCCACCACTCCTGACAAGGTGAACTCCTGCTCCTGCGGAGCGGCCACATTAGTTGGAATTGAGAAAAGTGGCGAGTCGTGACTTGATCAAGAAAGATTATAACATAAAAGAGGTCCCAGGCCCTCTCATCAGTGACGCCACAAACATTGTATATCCGTATGAGTCCTCGGATGTGTTGCAAGATGAATCCCTACATAAGGTCCCAATCCGACGACAGGCGTCGATTTATAACCAATGTCGGCATTTTTGCCCTCGCAGTTGCCTTCCCCTTTCCTTCCCAGCTGCCCATTGGTGCCCTCGCTGTGAGTTGAAAATGAATCAACATCCGGGGCGTTAGCCTTATGATACAGTTGAACGTAGCGGAAAGAAGGCCAGACTGAACGTACAATGTTGTGTAGGTTATCAGGTGTGTTTTGGAACGAGAGGTGTTGTTTTGTGCAGGTCACGAGATGTTGAGATAGTTCAGAATGCTGGCAGAGTGTTCAATCTGGGAAGAAAAGAGAATGGAGGTGTAGGCGGGAAGAAGGTATATATATACTTGAGTTCCTGCGATTTGATTCATATCCTGTGTTTTGTTGATTAAGGAACACAAAACAGCCCAGCCTTCATCTTGCACAACCACCAAGCTCCTCATGAATGAGGAGCCTCGAGACGAGATTCAGTACTCGCGGTGATGACAGTTTGCCACTCTGGGCGTTGCTTTGGCCTCACATTCCACTTTTACTGCTCGGACCTTGTGCATCTCGGAGCAAACTGAGTACTTCTCAAGTGGTCCCAACTGTGCAACCATCCAACATGGCTACCAACGCCTAGCGGTGGAAACAGCACACGCAACTGATGTCACAGGACAGAGACTACGTCATTGTTCGCTTTGCGATGCGTTTAGCTCTGCCAAAGGGGGATTTCCACCAGGAAGCTGAAGATATACACAATCGATGGTTCTAAGTATTGTGCCAAGAATGAGTGCAATACTATGAGAATCGTGCCAAGAAGGAATAAACACCCTTCAAGCGGTGCAAATAGACCTTCAGACGTTGTTGTAACAGTGAATATCAATGCTGAGTTTAATCTGAGTTTAATCTGATGGCAATTAACCCCATAATTGAATGCTTTTGAAGGGATCTTGTCCCCGAGTATTGTCAGGGTTTGGAGTCTAGCACGGTTAACACCGCACCTCCCTTTTTTGTCGAATCCCTCCATGGTCGCTCAAATAGGAGTCTACCTTGCCTGCCGTTGCATACGGATGCAGAGGAAATTATTCCAACAGTCTTAACATTGATCATCCATATCGGATGATGCCTTCCCAAAGCACTCACCCTGTCACGTCTCCGGTCGTACGAAATGTTGAAAGTCTTGCTGATCGTCAGAATCAACAGAAGTGTGGAACCTTCGGGGAATTCTGAACTTCCCCCTGCTAAGAGACGCGTTTCCGTACTGGCTGGCGAGAGGGATTCCTCTCAATGAGGGAGTTCCGTAGCCTCTACAATGCAAGGTCAGAACTCCACTCCCTCATCTTTGCTGAACAATTCTCGCGTTTCAGATTTCACCCCGTCTGCTACACAGTGACGGTCAATGATCACTCCACCCGCGACTCCGGGTACAAGCAGTTGAAACACACCAGCACCCAGCGGAACCTCACAGACAGACTCAATGTGTCGCGTTGTATGCAGCCCTGCATCCAGCATTGCTAGCGCGCCCACTCCCCTCAGCGATCTTGTAAACCAGCATAACCACATCCCTAATCCAGAAGCCCGCGCGATCATTTCAAAACCACTGCGAACGCGAGCTACAGAAAGCAATCAGAAACAGAGGCAGTGGCAATTGCAAATGCAGGCGGTGTCTACACCTCGATCAGTGGTCTTGGGCTGTCGCAGCATTCATTGACTTGGTCTCTCCGACATCACGCGTCTTGTATTTGCAACGGGCAGACTCCTGGAGCTCTGCATGTGGAACAGATGGCCGTTTATGAGTGCAAGTGACTTGGAGACGGTAAGCTATGCAACGCAACACGTTGCGAAAGCATTAGTTGAAGCCCCACACTGGTAGATAATAGAAATGTACTGGAACACCGCAATGCAGCAAAACAACATTTGGTCCATAGCATGTGCGGCATGCACAAAGGAGATATTGAAAGAGGTATGGTGACGCAATGGCCCACGTTGGATATTACACGCCGAACCCGGTACCAGGTCCGCACACAGGTCGATAAGGTTAAATCCCATTTTATTCAATCAGCAAGGGACAATATAGCAGAGCTATATGATCTCCACCACTTTGAATCCAGCGCAGAGCATTTGGAATTCATTGATTCCCTTCTGGCAGACAATAAGTCTCTTTTTCGTGTAGCAGAGTGTGTTGAAGGTGGTGTACAAGGTCCAAATCCAACACAATGAGTATCGAAAGCTGCTAACAAATGGCCAGCGTCCACTTTACTTCCTGGCAGAAGCAATCCCGCGGTTTATCTACATCAAATTTTATCATTGGGCAAATAACTACGGTAAGTATGCTGATGGATTTTATATTTGCATGATTGACGACAAGGATGGTCATATACCTTCGCCACTGATCACGTTTACCTGCATTGCGTTGCGCCATGCTCTCCTGGAGTGGTAAAAGGACAGAGGCGTTCATCCGAAAGCTTCGAAGTCAAAGCTGCTAGCCGACAGACCTGATCACTCGATCTACTTCAAATACAAAAATGACGGTGGTAAGAACGCATCCTGCTGCGCTGCAACAGATCCCAAGTTATTAACCTCGCCTGGCGTTGGAGACACACATGCATTCTTGATGAATACCTGGAACACACTACCTGAGAGCTGCCAACAGAGGGTGTATAACAGCACTCCTGCTACAGTCAAGCGTGAGATCCAATGTGCCGAGAACCCAACTCCGGCCGTGGTAATCAGCGTGGAAACAGCGCGTGTTGACAATGCTATTCTTCTTGATCATTTGACCTCCGAAGTGGCGCTTGAGGAGCCTGAGATCAGAAGCACTGACCCAAACATCCCAATTGACAACAATTGCACGGATGACGAACTTCATTTCGGGATCCCAGGGGACAGTGCGGATTACTGAGATGAAGGTGATAAAGGCGACCTGCACAATGCCAACCCCACCGCCAGCCGGCGACGACGGCCTGTGACTGAACTCGAGATGTTAGACATGGGAACCAGTGTTGTCAACGGGTATGAGGGCGAGGATGGCGACGATGCGTAGGCGGATGAGGAGGAAGAAGCCTCGCAAGCCGATGATGGATCAACGCAGAATGTGGACGACTGAGGGCATAGTAGATTTGACCTGGGAACCAGTGGTGTCGACTGGTATGAGCGCGAGGATGGCGACGATGCGGATGCGAATGAGGAGGAATAAGCCTTGCAAGCCGATGATGGATCAATGCAGAACGTGGAGGACTAAGGGCATAGTATAAGATAGTGTGAAGATTAGACTGTAAATTTCAGACGTGTAAAATACAATAATGGCGAAGCAAATGCAACGGCAAGCGATGTATCCGAAGCGAAGACTGTACTGCAATATGTGACCAAATCTCATACCAAAACAGGTATGGGGCGAGTGCGGCATCCGATAAATAGCAATTGCGGAGAGGTAAAATGTGGCAATCGGCCGAAGAAAAGCATACACATCGCCAGGAGTTGGGTAAACGGGTACAGCATAACTGCAGCCGCTGCGAAGAGTGTAACACACGTGTTGTTCTGATGGTGCATATACCAGGCAGAAAGTAATGGAGGTACGTATGAAACGCAACCTGTCGCCTGAGTGAGGGGAAGAGTGTCATTCTCTGTCAGAGGGTACGAGGTTCCATCAGAGCCGTCAGAGCCGTCCGGAACACCCGGGTGTTTCAGACGGCAACTAGAGTTGTTGCTGATGGAGAACATATGATACTACCCGGGGTTGACAACCCACACAATTGCGTGGATACACGAAATCTGGGACAGAGCGAGTGAGACCAATGGTTGGGAAAGATAGAGTGTGTATTTCCATTGTATGATAAGATGAGATGGAAATGAGATGATGTCTATCTACTCCGGGGTCTGCCGAATATATACTCCCCGTCACTCTATCCACCTCCATTATCCCTCTGTCTCCGAACACCCGCTGTCGCTCGGTGAAGATGTACTTGGAGGCGGTGATCCAGCGTGTTTGGAGATGCACTTGGAGGCTGGGATCAAGCGAGATTGGGGATGCACTTGGAGACAGAGAGATCGAGTGAACTCAGAGATGTACTTGCAGGCCGTGATTCCGCTAGTTTGGAGATGCACTTGGAGGCCGAGATCATGTGAACTCAGAGATGTACTTGGAGGCCGTAATCGAGCGAGTTTGGAAATGCACATGGAGACCGAGAGATCGAGTGAACTCAGAGATACGCTTGGAGGCTGTTATTGAGCGAGTTTGGAGATGCACTTGGAGGCCGGAATCGAGTGAACTCAGTGATGCACTTGGAAGCCGTTATTCAGCGTGTTGGGAGACACCCTTGGAGGCCATGATCAATCAAGATTGGAGGACTACTAGGAGGCTGTTGATCTGGAGGCGATTGATCTGAAGACAGTTGATCTGGCGGCAATTGATCTAAAGGCGGTCAATTTGGAGGCAGTGGATCTGAAGCCAGTGAATCTGGAGGCTGTAGATCGGGAGTCATGTGCGATGGAAGCTGAGACTGTATTCATTGGTTAACTTGCAATTGTGAGAATTGAGTACAGCAGAGTCCCCTGAGAGATGAGAAACTGGCTGGGAGCGGGAGAGAGTCGATTGTGGGAAGACGAAGTATGCGATGTATGCAGTACACGGTGGATGATGTACTCAGTGTATGCTGTGCTCGGTGTATGCTGTACTCGTTGTATGTTGTGCTTGGTGTATGTTGTACTTGGTGTATGCTGTACTCAGTCTCAACTCTTGACCATGGCATGCAGGGACAGAGAGGGATGAATTAACTTCATGTTCTTAGGTGACGGTAGAGTCAAGGACGAGAAGGAGAGAGATGAGAAGAGATAGGGCAAATCATCATGAGAAACTGGGACTGAGAAAATTTCGTGTGCGAGTCAACTTACCATCCCTGATACGGCAGGTATGAGTTCCGATCCGGCGTGTAATTACACCGATATGAGGTCTTTCCAACCGAATCAGGCAAGAAGTACCCCTGAATTCTCATAGCTGCTTGTATCCTCCACATCGTTCCGATCTTCATCCGCCATCTCTCTCTCTTTCTCGTCCACCACTCTATCATCATCGCAGAACACAAAGTTGAGTCATCCCTGTCTATCTCTCCATGCCATGATCATGAGTTGACGCTGAGTACAGCATACACTGAGTACAACATTGTTAGGGGTCGTCCCTAACAGCGATAATGATACTTGATTTCGGCCACATAATGCATACATATCCACGATATGCATAACACCTATGCATGTGGGAATCAAGCTGGTCTGTAACATGCTCTTTAGCGGGAGTACATGTTAGTCGCGCAAAGCGGGAGTGCTTTGTTCAGTCCTGGAAACTATGCGGGACATGCGTGGTAATCGCGCACAGCAGTTGATAGTCCAAAGCGAGTAAGTGGACTCTTCTCCCCCTAACTGTAACGGTTGGGACTCGGAGAGGCACGTTCCGGTCTTGAGAAAAATCTCGACCTAAGCTAGACGTAACTGAGGGATTTATGACGTAGGCATAGGGCCTAGAGCGAGCATCATGTGTTGGCGCATATGGTTTGGATCGCAATGTAATCTCGTAGCGGATACGAGCTTACGCGTCATTAATCTACGCTGGCATAGTATCGGTTGGTCGCCGATTAAATCTATGGCGCAAGATAAATCATCTCTTACATGAGGGATATATTTGGCGATAAGCATCATCAAATTGGTTGGTGGATGTTCCAGCTACTGACTTAAACGTTTGCAAAAGATGTCTGAGATAAAGCAACGATGAGCTGATATCGAGCAACGGATGGCCTGATTCTTATCAGGAGCGTAAGCTTTCAAACCACGTCGCAGCGGCGCAATTACCTGAGGGTGTTGTGGTGGTTTATTGTCGGGCGCTAGGGGGGCGTGGCCGAGATAAGCACTATCATGGCAAAGAAGAAAGACGGCTATAAAGAGCCAGCGTCGGACGCAGCTGTTGAAGGGAGGAGACAGCGAAAAACGAAACGAAATCTACCAGCGGAGAAATATCCTTATTTATTATTGCGTTTTTATGATACCTATACCTATTACATCTATACCTAGAATCTATTAGCTTTGTGTAGCGGAAGCCCCGCACCTTCAACGAGGTTCAGTAAGCCTATATGCCAGTTACTTTCGAGAACGACAACGATATTATTGTGTATGCTCTGGAGTGCGTTATAGCTCACGCAAGACGAACTCAGCAAATCTTTGTGGCGCAGTGTGTGTGGTGGATAGCCTCGGTTATCGGTCTAGAGCAGGAGTTGGTCTTCCATATCGACAGACTCCAAGAAAGACAAAGTGCAGAACCACGCGAACAACTTCACCGGGAAGTTTCAGCTACTCCTAAGGACCTCGGAGAAGATCAACGAATCGATCAAGTGTTGGACGATACCAAACAGTATCTAAAGAAGTCTGAAAGATTAAGGAAGAAAGTTGCTGCCGGACAAACTACGACTGGACGGATAAACCCGAGTAGGGTTTCTAAGGAACGTTCGAGGAAATCCATTTCCACTCTAGGAAAATTAAGTAAGACAGAGGGGATTAACGCCAGCGAGGTTGCCAGAAGGAAAGCAGCAGGAGAGTGCCTTCGATGCGCCTGGCCCTCTGATAAGAAAGGCAGTCATCAAGTAAAAGATTGCAGAAGGGGAATTAAGTTAGATATAGGAACGGCATCTTTTCCTAAGGATAGGAAAATCCAAACCGCCAGACCTTTAGATCAGCAGTTAATATCTGAGGAGGTTGATACCGAGGAAAGCAGTTCCGAAGAATCCTCAGACGACTCGTTGTAAGGAATAGGGTCATACGGCCGTACGCACCTAAGTACGTATACAGGATAATAAGTACATTGTCAAAGAGGTGTTGTTACCCCCGTAACAAACATACACCAAATACAGCGTACACTGAGTACAGTTTACACCGAGTACAGCATACACGGAGTGGATCATCCACCGAGTACTGCATACAGCGAGCACAGCATACACCGAGCACAGCATACACCGAGCACAGCATACACTGAGTCAAGCATACACCGAGTACAGCATACACCGAGTACAGCATACACCAAGTTCAGCATACACCCAGTACAGCATTCACCCAAGATTGTTTGTCTTGCCTTCATTCTGAAGATTACGAGTTGACCCCTGCATGCAGCGTTACCTTCCGGCATGCCTCCCTATACGATCGACCACCATCAGCCAGCTCGCCATGAGAGCTCAATGGTAAAGTCACCTTGTCACATTCCCTCATTTGAGAGTCAACTAACTGATACATACAGTCTCATCACCCGGCGCGCCGTCCATCGACCGCTTCAAAGTAGATGTCAAATCTTGCTCGATTACGGGCATCCAAGTTCGTATGATCATGCCCTCCAAAGTGCATCTCCAAACCCACTCGATCATGGCCTCCAAGTGTATCTCCAAAGTCGCTCGATTACAGCCTCCAATTTCGCACAATGATGGCCTCCAAGTGCATTTCCAAACTCACTTGATTACGGCCTCCACGTTAGCTCAATCACAGCCTCCAAGTGCATCAGCAAACTCGCTCGATCACAGCCTCCGAGTGTATCTCCACACTCGCTCCATTGCGGCCACCAAGTTCGCATGATCATGGCCTCCAAGTGTATCTCCAATCTTGCTTGATCACAATCTCGGAGTGCATATCTAAGTTCATTCAATCAGGCCCTCCAAGTGTATCTTCAGATACGCTCGATGACCGCGTCCATGTGGATCCCCGAAGACGCTCGATCTTGGCATCGGAGTGAATCTGTGAGTTCACTCGATCGTCATTTTCAGCCGCTCCTAGAATTGCTCTCAAGCACCGCGTGCAGCCAGTCCTCGTATACCGTGTGTAGATGGGTAGCTATATAGATACATAGATGAAAATACAAACCGAATGCATGAGTTTTAAAAATGGTTGAACGATCAGTAGTAGCTATGATTTCCAAGTGCACCAGCAGCGTTCCCAAAGATGTTTTTCCTAGACTGGTCTACAATGATTTGAGGTGCTCCCTGGGATGTCGCCGGCGCTCCAAGCCTTGCCGTCGGCGCACCGAGACTTGTTGCCTGCGCTCCCAACCCTGTCTGCACCACACCCAGGTACTCCCAGGTGCACCCAAAGTACTCTCTGGCACTCCGAGGAGTTTCCATACTTGTCACAATCACTTCCACCGTACTCCTGTACCAGTCATCAGAGATCTCAGTTACTCCAAAGGCCGGCTGGAATGCCCTCCTAGGGTCTGATACCCTCCTGAAATTGACGCATCTAAGTTTACACTCCACATCCTTCCAGACACTCCTGGAGACTTTCAGTGACTAAAATATATTTTGCCGATGTAGTACTAGAGAGTGTGAAGATTGGACAGTATATTTCAGACTTGCGAAATACAATAATGGCGAAGCAAATGCAACGGCAAGGGATGTATCCGAAGCGAAGACTGTATCCTAATAAGTGACAACATCTCATATCTGAACATATATTGGGAGAGTGCTTCATCCGGTATCGAGCAATAGCGGAGAGGTACAATGTGGCACTCAGCTGGGGCAAGGCATACACATTGCCAGGTGTTGTGTAAACCGCTGCACGATAACTGGAGCCCCTGTGAAGAGTGTAACACACATGTCGTTCCGATGGTGGGTATACGTCACCACATTCCGGGAGCAAAGTAAGGGCGGTAAGTATTCAATGCAACCTGTCGCCTGGGCCACAGAAAGCGTGTGATTCTCCGTCAGAGGGTACCAGATTCTGTCAAAGCTGTCGGAGTGGTTAAGAACACCCGGGTGTTTCTGATGGAAAATCGAGTTGCTGCTGATGTAGTCTGAGTGTTGGGGAGGAGGATGGTAGCAGAGATGCGGTCGACAAGTGAGGAGGCTCTGGTGAAGGCAAGGAGGGTAACCACGAGAGAGTCTATGACATTTGGGTGGGATTCTACACATATCATTCCTCCGAAACTGAGTCAAACTCAACCCTGTTCCTTCTATTTTGACTCGGCACATCCGGTGCTGGCAGACCACTCATCCAAACAAGGATGGGAAACATGGATAGAGGGGGA
>Ga0307512_10005587_pt1 | contig 13046 bp, 12 predicted proteins | sample 14_EM_MG_FD_200267 | JGI IMG/M metagenome (GOLD analysis project Ga0307512, IMG submission 200267) | Populus trichocarpa ectomycorrhiza microbial communities from riparian zone in the Pacific Northwest, United States - 14_EM | ecosystem: Host-associated > Plants > Roots > Unclassified | place... | reverse complement strand
GTTTGGAGCCCGTATGCATACCGGAGGTCCACAATAGATGTGCAGCAGTATACCGTGGTCGTTCCCGCGCAAAGTCGGATATCAGGCACTGCACCGAGAAATCCTCGGGGGTGAGGATGTAGATACATTCTATCGGCTGTGGTATGCGCTTCTCCTCAATCTTCCTGACCTCTGTTGACCCCGCCGGATATCCATCAGCACTCCTCTCCCACACGTGATAATGGCGGCGCTCATACCCGACACCTTCTCGCCCAGAATGTGGTGCTCCTCTACCACGTTTGTCAACAGCCTGTAGCTCGTTTCGTCGGTGACGACACATCGCCACTATCCACATTCGTCAGTATGGTAAGGGAAGTGTCGAGGGTTGATTGTCCAGGTAATGCAGACCGTATTTAGGGGGGTTGTAGTCTGTATGGCCTCAATAACAACTGAGAGTAAAGCTATTAATTTGGCGGATTTCCCGGGAAAGTGGGGATTTCATACTGTTCTTTTGGATCTCCAATAGAGAGACCATGCTTGCGGAATCCTGTGCTCTCTCGTCAACAAGAACAGGGAAGAAAGCTTCTAGCGAAGAACAGAGAGCTCGTATGGGGGCGGCGGAGTTCGTGGATGGCAGCTTCAATGAGGGGCTCCGAGATGTTGCGCAAGAGGGAGTGTAGGAGGGTATGGGGATGGATTACTGTTACAGGAGCAGGCGGATGGCAAGGTGAGTAAGGATAGGGTAGGGTAGGGTACTCCAGCTGGTTAGAGTAAGTAGTTGGGTCACAAGCATATCTATGTATCTCTGTTGAGTTAAACGCCAAGATTATCTGAGAGCCGTGGGAATGAAACGGAGGAACCCAGTAACAAAGGCGAGAATGAGATATTCTCTTTCATGATCAATTGATTGATCGGCTCGAAAAGGTGCTTTCTATGGAAACGCTGAGGTAGGCACGGACCATTACATTTCCGCAAATGGCCATCCTTCGATCTTGATCAGCCGTCAGCTAATCTGCCCGCGAATACGTGTGTACCGATCTCAACCCACAAATTTGTGGTCATGGAGAAGAAACGGCGGACGATATCTATGTACAAACCACTCCCATATCGCCCACATAAATGTTACAACCCACCAAAATCCCTCAAATTGATCGATTGAGATCAAAGGGTGTAAGAGGGCACCGAGGCGACAAACCCCCGCAACTGGGAATGTCTCAAGCCGGCGAGTTTAGGTCACTAGGGTAACAGTTCTCAGATGCCATCAAGTTAGGTGACATTGCACGCGGTAGAAGCCTAACCACTTCTCCATTAATTTTTTTTTTCGCTGTCAAGGACAAAAAGAAAAAATGTCCATCGTGTTACACCCTCCTCCCACAACCGTTTTCCCACAGAAAATCCCAAACTTCCGATCGTTCGCTCGCGAGTCTATGCAAAGGGTTGATCAGAAGCGCAAAGAATCTTGATGCTTTAAGCAGTCAAGACACGAAGCCTATGTTAATCTATCAGTCCATCTGGGAATCAAAAGCAGCGCAGACGCTATCTTTCCTCTTATTGCCGGCCAGCGGAACAGGCGGGGCAGAGGGGAGTAGTCGTCGGGGGGCTTTGAACTTACGTGTTGGTGTGGCCCAAACCGCCTCTCCAGCCTTGAACGGCGATGACGGTGCTGCCGTCCTCCAATATACCCAACCCCTTGGCCTGGTCCATACCCCACTTCAACCGCTTGTCGACATCCTCCTGCCAGATAACATTGTTGAAGTCGGGCTTCTGCTCGGGGTAGTGGAAGGGATACACGCCACGGGACAAGTGCGAGTAGCGGGCAGCAGCAGCGGTGCGGGTGACCATGATGATCGGACAAGTGGGACTGTACTTGGAGATGAGACGAGCAGTCACGCCACTATATGCACCAGATTATCAGCCATGCAACTCGTTATGCGGAGAGGGAAATGAACTCACGAGGTAGAGAGCACAATAATGGCACCAGCCCTCTGCTCCATACTGGCACTAACAGCAGCAATAGCACAGGTCTCGGGGGTGCCGGTCGGGCGGGGGACCAGCGAGCGGAGCTCATTGAACAGAGGAGCGTAGGGGATGGCGGTCTCAGCCAACAAGCAGGTCTCGTGCATCATGGTCACAGACTCGATGGGATAGTTGCCCTTGGCGGTTTCTCCGGACAACATGACACAGTCGGCACCATCGAGAACGGCGTTTCCGACGTCAGAAACCTCAGCACGAGTGGGGCGGGGGTTGTAGGTCATCGATTCGAGCATCTGTGTGGCACAAATAATGGGCTTTCCGGCCAAGTTGCACTTGGCGATCATCATCTTCTGCGCAATGAAAACCTGCGCGGGGGGTATCTCGATGCCGAGATCACCACGGGCAACCATGACACCATCAGTCTGCTTTAGGATCTCGTCGAAGTTGTTGACTCCCTGCTGGTTCTCGATCTTGGCAATAATCTGGATGTCCTTTCCGTCTTGGCCGAGGACCTCTCGGATTGCCGCAATGTCGGAACCTTTGCGAATGAACGAGGCGAAGACCATATCAACCTTGTTCTTGACACCGAAACGGAGATCGTCCTTGTCCTTCTCGGACAGAGGAGGAAGGTCGACATCGGTCTTGGGAAGGTTGACACCCTTCTTGGACGAGATTTTTCCGTTGTTCAAACACTTAGCCTTGATGGTCTTGTCATCAACAACCTCCAAGACCTCGAAAGACAAAACACCATCGTCGACGTAGATGATGCGGCCAGTCTCGATGACCTTCGTGATATTATTGTAGTCGACGTACCTGCGGTTGTCAGCGTGGCCTGAGAGTAGAAGAAAACTAAGAGCTCCAAGCTAACATGATCTTGTCGTCGCAAGCGGTGGCATATTGATCGTCGGTGGAAATGATCATCTCCGTGCCAGCGGAAATGGGGAAGTCGACATTACCCTTAGTGTTTCCAGTGCGAATCTCGGGTCCTTTCTGTGTGCCCGTCAGCGAATGAGCTCGCTGGATAGCCAGCCACGCAATTGGCGCAACTCACGGTGTCGAGAGCGATGGCGACGGGACGTCCTTGGTACTCCTTCTCGGCCTGGCGAGTGTGGTTGATGACGCTTTGGTGGTACTAGAGGATCAGAGCTCTTATCAGCCAGACATTAAGGGAAACGACGGTGGGGTGAGAAGTAGCGGCAAACTAGGCGCGAAAGGGATACACCCCCCCATAAGCTCCCTTACTACCCCGCAGCCCCCAAAACCACAACAGAATAAAACATTGTAGTGAAGGAGGAGAAGTAATACCTCGTGGGAACCGTGAGAAAAGTTCATACGGACGATGTTCAGACCAGCTTGCACAACACGATCAGCGAATCGGATCTACACACCATACGCTAGCGGGCTAATAGATACCTTTGCGGAGCTTGTTGATCATTTCCACCGAGTTGGTCTTGGGGCCTATTCGTGACACGCTGTCAGCAGATGAATGACGAACACATCCGTGCGACAGCGCACGGAGAACGAGGCAGATATCTGAGCTGGACAAGAGGGAGGAGAAGAGTAGGTGATCGCATACCTATCGTGCAAATGATGGAGGTTCGTCTGTAGTTGTTCTTGGGGCGATTCTCTACATTGAGCCTGCTCAACCACTCGTAGTGGGTACTGACACTCTCGTTGGCATAGGACATGATGGTGGTGGTAGGTGATGGGAAGGTGGGAAGGCGAAGGAGTTGGGTGAGGTGGGTGAGGTGAAGGAAGCAGCAGAGGTGTGAGTTGATGATGGAGGGCGGTGTAGGAGGAGGAGAAGGGAAGGGGAGGAGGTGATGGTGGGAGAGTTAACTTTTCCAAGGTGGGAGACATGAGGGGTTCCTTTTAGCTCCGAAGATGTTTGTGGTTCTGGGACTAGTCGTCAGCGGCTTCCTCAGTCTCTTCTCCCAGCGAAGACTCAATCCTGTTGGGCCAGTTCCATACCGATCTACTGTTTTCATGGCCACGCACAAGTCGGTCAACAAATCAGCATGCTTACCCCCACCACGGCGGTGAGGGGAATAAACAACTTGTTCCAAGATGTAGAGTAGATCTCATGCCTCTAGAGTGAGTACACCACCCCACCTGCCGAGTTGTGCGGTGTTTACGTGTAGGTAAAATATACCAGGAAAGCTGCACCGAAGATCTGAAGGTATTCGATTCCTAAAAGCAGTGTGTAAGCCGTAGGCGGTGCCTTATCCAACCTGCTAGTCCTGATGCACCATTGGCGAGTTCCATCAGGAACGTGGGGCATCTTAAAAATCCCCAAGAACGGCGAGAAAGAAAACCCCGCCAGGCACATGAATTTACGCACGTTTCCAAAAAAGGAAGGTTAGACCCCAACCCCAGCGCTTTTAAGAGTCTGGCTACAACAGGGTTCTCATGGCCGACCCAGCGACAGATAAGAACCCCAGCTGTCACGTCCCCGCGCCACCCGCGGATGCGACTGAGTTTGGATCCACGACTCCGGTTCGTCCCCGCCTCGGCGAGCAACCCCCGCCATCTATCGGTACGCGTTTCTGATTTCTCAGGTCTTCGGGGGCTGTTCTCGCGGTGGGCATGAACATGGACAGGTGCCGCCGGCGATCGGGCTTCCGGAAAATCCACCCAAGAGAAGCAGTGTTTTTCAACAGTCTGACGAGACCCGTCACAGCTGGTCACTCCAGGAAAGGCTGGAGAGGTGTTGACGCGAACTGGGGGGGGGTCTTGGGAACTCAACTTGTGTAGACTAATTACATGTTCCTGGTAGAAATGGCTCCCCCAAGAGCACATGAAAATGGCTTCGGGTGCGCCTGTGAAGCGTTGGAAGGATTTTGCAATCGCGAGCGAGCACGGCTTCGACATCCATTACGGCCCAACGTGTATAAGCGGTACATAGGCGCGTAGCGCCCTCAACTAGTTACATAATACACATGCAAAAAAAAAGACAGGTCTGTACGTGAAATGGATCGGAAGCCGAGAAGATGATACGTGCTGGTGGTGCTGCAGACCTGGGGTTACTCAAACACGTGAACATCTGCTCAAGGTATGCACTGCATGGCGCAAGCAGCAAAAGGTGCTATGGAAGGAAGTCGGATCACAGACCAAGCGTGGACGGGATCGTTTCCGAATTGCCGATCTGTTCACAGATGAACGCCGCACTGACGCGATTCTCACGTTTCTCAAGACTACCGATGTGGGACGGAAGGTCAGAGAAGAGGAATGGGAGAGAGGAAGCGATGGTTTTGTGGAGGAGAATGACGAATTGGTGGAGATGGAAGCTGAGGTAGTGGTGGTGGAGGAAGATGGTGATTTGTTGTATGTGGAGTATTGTTGTTGACTGGGCCAAAGGGAGAGCCGCAATGCCAGACCCGCGGACGGATATCCACGGGTTGGTGTTGGTGGTCGCCGTAGTCTGGACAGGCATATGATACATGGGTAGATAGACACGAAATAAAATTGATGTTCTATCCCCCCTGCAAAAAAAAGTCGCATCCACAGCCGAGGCCCCAGCCCTATATGTATGTAGGTAGTAAAGTCCCTTGGTCATGTCACTAGAGGGATTTTGCAACCGGTTGGGGATCGAGTTGGGGATGGGTTTCGGGGTATAACTGTGGCAACCAGTTAAAACCAGCAACAACAATTGATCCTGAACTTCTTGGGGATCGCTAGCGGGTTGGGGATGTCTTTGTTAGGAATAGTGAATATGCTCATCTAAGGCAGATGAGGAACAGCGCTGACATGGTGAAATCTAAATTTTTCGCCAACTCAGCACCAGCGATGAGGAATACCAACGGCAATTCGGGTCCTGCAGAGAAGCAACTTGATGGCCCTTCGACTGAACTCTGGTCCATCACATAGAGTGGTGGGCGATACCGATAGGGATGCTGCCTGGCAAGTCGCTCGGCCTCGAGATTATCCTCCTGTTGCGACCAGTGGATAAACTACCAGCTCATAGCCAAATTCCACCGTTGAACAGTGCTGAGTGCGGGCATGAGAAAAAAATTCACTCAAATTTTTTTAGTCTTGTATTGGTAGCGCTACATCTCCCGTCCCCAACCCGAATTTAAGTTGGGGTTCGGCCAGAATTCCACTAGTATCACCCCAGCTTACATCCCCAACTAAACTGCAAAATCTCTCTACTCTGAAGCCCAAGCCAACTTCAACTCAGCCCTGCGATTCACCGTCAGGTATCTGGTAGGATAGATACCTCATGATGTTTAGACATAAGTAGGGAAGCTTATTGTTTGCTGGGGAAGCTTATTGTTTGCTAGGGAAGCCTCCGTTTGGTGGTGGTTGGCGGATCGGGGGATCGGGCATCGAGATCCTCGGAAACGACTCGCCGCTAGACATGGATGACATCTATCAGGTCTCATACTGACCTCTTACTTACGCATGTGTATTTGGTTTGCCGTGCCTGGGCTGATATGTGAGCTGCCTAGCTGTAAATGACGGTCTGTCTGTGGAAAATCAAATCGTAAACAACCTTAAGTCCAAGCTACAACCCCCGTGAATTACCAGGTATATAATATACAACACACTTCATTCCGATCGCATAGGAGACGAAGCCGCCAGTCAATCCAAGTTCGCTCCAAACCCTATGAAAGAAAGAAAACAAACAAGTCTTTTAAAAGCACTTGAGCAAGAAAAATGATTCAGTTCATCACAGTTTACTCTAGATCTTTAACAACCGCATACAATACTTCCTCCAGATTCTTGAACCTTGTGCGCGGATCCTTCGCAACCCTCTGCCACACCTCACCATGCCGTGGCTCAGTGATCGAGAGTTTTGCCAACACATCCGCACGCTTCTCTTCGCTACCGTGTTGGACTAGGAACTTCCAGTACCACGCCCAGGTATCGCCGTAGTCCGGATCCACGAGGATCGCTTTCTCAAACCAGTTCATAGCCTTTGGAAGCTTTCGTTCTGCCCAGAAGTTGCGGGCAACGGCAACGTAAAGGATGGGATCGTTGCCGACTTTCTCAATAGCTTCGACAAGTCGCGGACGGCGGTGTGTGCGCGCTTCAAGATACCATACACTCTCCGCCCATAGAAGTCCACTGTGGGGGCACTCCTGTAGGGCCTTTGCCATAAGGGTTTTTGCTTGCGTAAGGTTATTGCCGCGCCGCTCGATGCGGACTGATTCGCACCATAGCTCAGGACATTTGGGCACGGCGAGACGAGCGCGGTCGAGGATGGAACGGGCACGGACTAGGACGCCAGCTTTTTCTTCGAGACGCGCAAGGAGAAGCCATAGTGGCACCGATTTGGGGCAGGCTTTGGTGCCGGCATTGTAGGCTTCTCGAGCGGGCGGAAGCTTGTTCTCGGATTCGTAAATTTGGCCTTTCATCATCCATAGCTTGTCGGCCTTTGGGTAGAGCTGGAGACCCTCGTTGACAAGTTCGAGGGCGGCGTCGATGTTACCTTGTTGTCGCTCGAACGCCACACTCTTGATCCATACTCTATCAGTACCTGCTTCCTGCCGTGCTGTGGCAAGAAGTGTCCGCGCAGCCTCGTGCTGTTGGTTCTCCGCTTCTAGTTTGACGGCTGCAAGCCAGATGTCTTCATTGTTAGGATTCTGGTTGAATGCCTTCCCGAGAACGACGCGGGCACCGTCAATCTCGCCGGCTTGCCACTTCTCCTTGGCGAGCATCATCCACAAGATCTCACTCTGCGGACACGCCTCGACCGCTTTTTCGAGGAGACTCCACAGCGCTTCTTTCGTACCGTGGTTCTTCTCCAATTCTGCGGCGGCGCGCCAGACACTCTTCTTGGTGTAGAAGACTCGCAGAGCATAGGCGTAGATTGCCCGTGCGGTTTCGTATCTGCCGCGAGAGGCGCTAGCTTCGGCATCATCCATCCAGATCTTTTTACGACCGTCGTCCTCTTCCACTTGCCAGCCAAGGGTTTCGCGGATGATGGCATGGCAAGTTTCCACCGCTCCTTCTTCTTCGCACTTTTCGGCTTCCTTAATCCAATCCTCGCGGGACAACATGGCTTCCACACGCGCGAGTGCTTGGACAGCACGCTTCATGACGTTGATTTTGTTCGCGTTGCCTTGCTGCTCCTGAAGTCTTGCAGCGGCCAACCAAATCTCATGACTTGTCGGGATGGCTTTTCGAGCTTTGTTGAGGACTGCCTGGGCATTCTCAAACGTCTCCAAGCGCGCCAATGCTAGCCATAACTCTACGCTCAGAGGGATGAGTTCCACCGCACGAGCTAGGAGGATCTTAGCATCATTCGGATCGGCCTCCAGTTTAACAGCCTCCTTCCACAGCATTACCGACTGTGGAATGATATCCAACGCCTTTCTGATGACCTTCTTTTTTGCTCTGGGGTCGGTTTCCAGCTTCATGGCCTCCACCCATAGTCGTACCGCCTTCGGATTGTGTTTCACCGCATTTGCCGCAATGATTTTAGCGTTATGGACTTCGTTCAACCGCATAGCTTCTAACCACACGTCTTCATTCTTGGGGCAATGTTCGCAGCCACGCTGCATTATTGTCCGCGCAGCTACCATCTTCCCGGCTACTTCCTCCAGTCTAGCTGCCGCAATCCAGCCCGGCCCGTGCTTGGGATTGGTGCGAATAACACTCTCCAATAACTCGCGTACTCGTTTAATGTCGCCGATCTGCTCCGCGCTCTGCGTTGTATTCCGTGACAAGCTGGTGAGATAACCCTTTGGGTCGATATTGGTCGAGCCTGACGCTGAATCGCTTGTGCTCGTCCCAGAGATACTCCTATCCAGCCTAGCCTCAAGCACCTTCGTCTTCGCCTTTCCGATATTGACGAAATTTGTCATCGTGCCATCGACCTGATCTTGGCTTACCGAGGTTGCCACTCCGTCCTCCTGCACAGAGGTCTCGAATTCTGATCCACTGACCGCACCGGCAAGCACCGAATCCGGGGTAGGATAGAACTTCTGCCGCATGGCTTGCCTTGCGCGGCGATTGCGACCAGTCAAATCCCCCACTTCCGGTAGATTCGCCCATTCGTCGTCGCTAACAGTGGACAACGATCGCTTTAAGTCGGCAAACTGTTGCTGGATCTTCGGGTTCTTCGCTTCGTATTCCTCTCGCTCGGCCTTTTCTCTCAACTCCCTAACGCGTCGCAAAAGATCTCGTCGGTAAACGTTTTCCAACTAAAGTAAAGATCACAAGCAGACGGGATAAACAAAGTACCGTAGAAAGGATATAGTTGAGGAGGTAATACCTTTGGGTTTTCCGCCGCTTTTCCATCTTCTCGTCAACCGTTTGGTATATCCTATCAGCCTCGTCGTCGTCTTCATCATACGCGCCACCGGCAAAAAGCCCTACTTCATTCTCGGGATCTTGGAAGCGTGGGTCATCATCGTCGTCGTCGTCCTTTTTCTTGTCGGCGCCGTAGGCAGTGGGAGGCGCGAGACCTTGAGCTTCCGCACGCCGGGCGAGAGCCGCTTTGATAGCCTCTTCTGATGGTCCCTCTCGTGCAGGACCGATATCGGAGCGGGTAGTGAAGCCGGTGGCGCCACGGCCCAGTCCAGCTACGTAGTTTGCCGGCGCTTCTTGCTCAAGGAAGTTGCGTTTCGACATTGATGGGATGTTTCGGGGGTGTTGGTTTGATCTTTCACTCGCGAAGGCTGGTAGTTAGTGCCAAGGGGTCTGGGCCGATGGTAACTAAACGCTTACCCTGCGCTCCAATTTAGTCTCAAGCAGCAAAGCATCGCGCTTTTTTTTTTGGAAGAAACACTTCCAAGCTGTGACTTGTTAGACAACTCAACGGATATGGTCAAATCATACCTGTACGTCAAAAATCCTGCGTGCTTTCTTGTTTGTCTGCTAATAAAAATTAATAAAATTCCAGCCGGTGGGAACACCTAAAAACTTTCGGTGTTATTGCCTCCGGCACCGCGAACGCCGTCTGGACACCCGAACCATCTACCGCTGGCTACACAACACGCACCACAGCTGCAGGCCGGGCAGTCGTTCCTGCCAACGAAGAGGTTCTAACCTGGGACATCAAGAGGGGCGAGCTTCTCTCCCGTTGGAACGACCCTAAGAACAAGTCGGAAGTGTCGGTGATCTCACAGAGCAGGACGGACAACGATATCTTTGCGGTCGGTTACGTCGATGGGTCGATTCGCCTGTGGGATTCGAAGACGGCGACGGTGGTGATCTCGTTTAATGGGCACAAATCTGCAGTTTCCGCACTGGCATGGGATGAGAGCGGTACCAGGCTAGCGAGTGGTGGGCGGGATGCACATATTATTGTGTGGGACTTGATTGCGGAAGTGGGGCTGTACCGTCTTCGTGGGCATAAGGATCAGATCACCGGGCTGGAGTTTTTGCGACACGATTGGGGCAATACTATGCGGGATGCGGCTGACGGCGGTGGATGGATTCTCAGCACTGGAAAGGACACTCTGATAAAGTTGTGGGATCTGTCTACGCAACATTGCGTGGAGACACATGTGGCACACCACGGAGAATGTTGGACGATGGCGCTCATGCCTGATCACCAGGGGTGTATAACTGCCGGTCAAGACGGGGAGATGAAAGTATGGTCAATCGACACGGAGAATCTTGAGTCGCGTGCTAGCAGTGGCGTGGATTGCCTGATCGACCGGGGGACATTATATCGGCAGATCAGGGACCGAACAGCATCAATCAATTTCCACCCGGATGGGAACTTCTTTGCAGTGCATGGAATCGACAAGAATGCGGAGGTTTGGCGGATACGAAGTGCGGACGAGGTCCAAAAAGCGATGAAGCGGAAACGAAAGCGCAAGGAGCAAAAGGGAGAGAAGGTGGAAGATGACGAGGGAATGATGCCAGCGAGTATAGTGGACATAATTGTCTCCTATGTAGTAGTTCGGTCTGGTGGAAAAGTCAAGAGCGTAGATTGGGCGGCGAGGCCTCGAAGTAAGGGCTCTGATCTGGAGTTGCTCGTATCCTGCATCAACAATTCATTGGAATTTTACACGATCCAGAAGCAGGGGGGAAAGAAGACCACAGAGCTACCCGAGTACAATAGACTGTATTCCGTTGAGCTCCCAGGACACAGAACAGATATCCGGTCGATATCATTGAGCACTGACGATCGAATGTTGGCATCTGCGTCTAACGGCTCTTTGAAAATATGGAACGTGAAGACGGGAGTATGTATTAGGACATTTGAATGCGGTTATGCTCTATGCTGTTCTTTCCTGCCCGGTGACAAGATTGTGAGCCCTTCTCTCACTCCCCATGGCGTCTCGAGTTGCTAACCGGATGAAATAGGTCGTAGTGGGAACTAAGACCGGAGAAATCGAAATGTTTGATGTAGCATCCTCACAACTGATCGAGACGGTCAATGCCCACGAGAGTGCAGTGTGGGCCTTGCAGGTCCACCCGAATGGAAAGAGCTTGGTGACCAGCAGTGCCGACAAATCCGCAAAATTCTGGGATTTCCTAGTTGTAGAGGAAGAGATCCCGGGAACAAAGGTCTGGAAGAATCGCCCATCTGGAAATGTTAGTATTTGCTAACATTATTCAAGAGAACCACCCCGCGGCTGAGACTCAAACAGACCCGCGCCCTGAAAGTCACCGATGACATTCTCAGCGTCTGCTACTCTCCCAACGGAAAGCTCCTTGCCCTGGCTCTTCTCGACAACACTGTCAAAGTATTCTTCACCGACACCTTGAAGCATCTCCTCAACCTGTACGGACACAAGCTGCCTGTGCTGAACATGGACATCTCCCACGACTCGAAGCTGATCGCCACATGTTCTGCAGACAAGAACGTCAAACTCTGGGGCCTTGACTTTGGTGATTGCCACAAGAGCCTCTTTGCTCACCAGGACTCGATTATGCAGGTCAAATTCGAGAAGAATTCGCACAACTTTTTCTCCGCCAGCAAGGACAAATTGATCAAATACTGGGATGGCGACAAGTTCGAACATATCATGAAGCTTGATGGCCATTTTGGAGAGGTACTTGCGCTTGTGGCTGGTAAGACTAGTGACATCATTGTCAGTGCGAGTCATGATAAGAGTATCCGAGTATGGGAGCAAACCGATGAGCCCGTGAGTTTATGCATGCCAAATCGTTGCGATACCACTAACAATCTCTGCAGATATTCCTCGAAGAAGAACGGGAGAAGGAGCTCGAAGAACTCTACGAGACCACTCTTACTACGTCCATTGAGGGCGCAGGTGAGGATGGTGAAGCAACGTCGGCCGGAAAACAGACAATGGAGACTCTCACTGCAGGAGAGAACATCATGGAAGCTCTTGAACTGGGTATTCACGATCTTGCCCTGATAGGGGAGTACTATGCTGCGAAGGAGTCCACACCAAATCTTGCCATGCCACCACGAAACGCGCTTTATATCGCACTCGGTGGGATAAGTGCGGAGAAGCATGTGCTCGGCGTTGTCGGGAAAATCAAGACAGCAAGCTTGCAAGATGCTTTGTTAGTCTTGCCGTTTGACAAAGTTGTGGATATGCTCACCTTCCTTGATATATGGGCTGAAAAGGTATTGGCTCTCCTTCGTATAATGCGTTCGCCTCATTACTGACACAGTTCCTAGGAATGGAATATCCCCCTCACCTGCCGTGTCCTATTCTTCCTGCTGAAGACACACCACAAACAGATCGTGGCGAGCAAGACGATGAGAAACATGCTGGACAGCGTGCGCGGCCACTTGCGGGCAGCGTTGAGACACCAGAAGGATGAGATGGGCTTCAACCTTGCGGCAGTGCGTTACATCAATGGTGGAGTCGACGCGAAGAAGTCCAAGAACTTCATGGACGAGGAGGAGTTCAAGGGTATGGAGGAGCGCAACAAGAAGAAGCGTGGGTTTGCAACTCTGGCATAGTGGGGGGAAGCGGACGGAACCACATCTCGATGTAATATAGACGTAGGCTGGTGCGATTACAAAGAGTTCGACATTTCCAGCACTCGTAATTTTCATCATCGCAAGAACAGACACCGATGCTATCAAAAATACACACACCTCCTGGCCAACTATGCCTTTATGCCCGCACAAGATTATAGAATAGTGTCCATGTCAACACGAAGGAGAAAAATGAATTCGTCCCGAACACCTCATGCGTCCAAATGTCAAA
>Ga0307512_10005586_pt1 | contig 13048 bp, 8 predicted proteins | sample 14_EM_MG_FD_200267 | JGI IMG/M metagenome (GOLD analysis project Ga0307512, IMG submission 200267) | Populus trichocarpa ectomycorrhiza microbial communities from riparian zone in the Pacific Northwest, United States - 14_EM | ecosystem: Host-associated > Plants > Roots > Unclassified | place... | reverse complement strand
CGGAAAGCGAATTCTGATCCAAATCGCCTAGCCACATGCGAAGGATAAGTGAGTTTAATGATCGTGCATTTACCGAGTCCACTAAGACATGTAAGCATGGTAACACTGGGCGGAGCAAAAAAAAAAAGTGCAGAAATGGATAGGGTTCTTACATTCATCGCCGATCAGCTGCTCGATATCGCCCCTCCAACCAAATATGCAGAACAGCATCTCTTTCCGGAGATCGTCTTCGGAAAGTCGATTCTGAGGCCCACCAGTTCGTGGGCGTTCATACGTAACGGTAGACAGACGCGCCCTCAGGCTGGCAAAGATATCTGTGACTTCTGGAATTGGTCCGGGAGCTGTAGCCTCAGGCGTATCGGGACTTGGATGCATCTCTTGTCGCAACGGGTGGAGTTTGCGCGATGTGTGCGATGCTGCGCCTATAGATGCTTTACGGCCTGATATAGGTGAAGAAACAGCTGTACTCTCATTCCCATGCATTGAACTGACAGATCCTTTGCGACCAAGGTTTGGCGAAGCTGTGGTCGCTGGGGAGTACTCGAGGCTCACACGCCCGCCAGAACCTCTGGACGATACAGAGAGATTACGCTCGCGCTGGCTACTAGTACTTCCAGTCGAAGACCTGGAGCTAACGGATGAAGGTCTCCGTTCCTGTACGTTTGATATTCCCAGGCCTGCATCAGCATATACCATCGCTTCTGTTGGACCAGGCTCGTAGGCAATAGGTTGCTCTGGCATCGGTGGCGGCGCTGGCGCGGCTATCATGTAGTCTTCTTGTCGAGTTTCCTCAACGTAGTGCAATATTTCTGTGCCTTCTTTCTTTTCTTCGATAGACGCTGGTGGTGATGGTGGAGCGAATGCAGGCGCGTGTCGAACGCTTGCTAGCAGCTGCGGAGGATACAAAGTGAATTGCTGAATGGTGCTGTCTCTTCCAAGAGTGAATAGCGCTCCTTTCGGGCCGTATATGCATATTCCCACGACATTATTTGGTGTTGGGACGTCTTCCCATTCGATGGTTTTCGTCCTCACATCCCATATGTATGTAGTGCTAAAAATAAATTAGTTGAAATCCATTCACTCCTTTTGCCAGGATGCAGAGGAAGTGCAATCCAAATATGGTGGTGGTGGCGCAGTTCACTTACCCCGCAGAATATTGAACGATACGACCGTTGCGAGACCATCCCAGCCAATTGATTCCTCGTCCGTTGCCATCAACACGTTTCAACACCCGCACTACACGGGCGCTTTCATCCCCCTCGATCGATTTAGGAACACTCCAAACACGGAGGTCGCCGTCTCGAGTTTGCACAGCTAGCATGTCTGACTTTTGCTTCGACGAGGATGCGTGCCACGCTAAGGTGACTATTGACGAGGGTGAAATAGAGGTAGTGGTAAGAGTGTGTAGTATCGTGAACGAAGGCGATAACGCTGCGATAAGCACAGACCCATTATTGTATCTGTTTTTGTTCGTTAGTGAAATATGCGACAATCGTCGATCCAAAACATGTATACCCCAATGCAAACGATTTGCAATCGGACGAAGGAGCTATGGCGACCAAAGGGTCAAATATCGTGCGTGCTGGGATCGACTCTGCCCTTAATGGGTCAAAAAGTATAACGTTTCCAATGCTGTCACCTGTAGAAGTTAGATATAGCTGTATGACCTGGGCGATGTGGTGTATTACCGAAAGTCAAATTTCCATTTCTCATCCAGGCGGCAGTTTGAATATCATCATATGAACAAAATCTCGAAATTTCTTCCCCAGTTTGCAGATACCAAATGATCGCGGTCTTCGAAGTATCAACACTTACTACCCGTGAAGGTAAGGTGCCACTGCAATTATCAACCGAGATGAAGGTTACATCCTCGGTATGGCCATCGAAGCGCCGCTCCAATTCTAGAGTCTCATGGTGAAGGCATAGAATCGATGAGCCTTGAGAGTACACGACAAGTTCGGACGAAGTAGAACATGGGTGCAGCTTGGTTAAAGGATTGCTATTGGTGTTGATTGGAATGCTCGACACCGATATAGTTGAATTCGACCTCGTCGACCCGATGGAACCTTTGCGGGACATCGCAGACAGGAAGCGGCCAATTCGCACACACTGTCGGGTGAGTAATGATGACTACTTCTGCTTGTGCTTTTGGTGAAGCGTCGCCGACAGCAGAGTAGATCAAAAGTCGTAGGCTGGCGGGGGATGGTGCGCGGGGACAATCTTCCTTGTGCTCACAGACTAAGGGACGGGCGAGAATGTATATATGTAGTTTCGAACCCCCGCACCACTACTGCCGTTCTCCAGAAATGTGTCGCCCGGAGTGGTAATGCAGAAGAATTAGTGTGGCGGGCTTTGTATGCGTGAAGGTCCCACACAAACCAACCAGCAACGAGACCAACAAAACAATACAACTCCACCGGGTTGTTGTAAGTAGCAGAATGAGAGGTAAGAATTTTGTGAGTATATTCAAGAAAAAGGGGAATTCAGAAGTAAGTAGTAATGAACAAAAGCACTTCTCCTGAATCACGAGTGCTTCGATAAATTAAGGCACCGGGCGCCGATTGGCAGACAACGCTGTTGGTATGTATAGATACTTAGAGGCAAATTGCCCACAACGAATGGCAGCAATACTAGTACTTGCGGTCCAGCTATTAGAAGTACCGGTCACTTCAGGGCGCGTAGAATTTCCTGGGCGGGCTGCAGCGCTGCCGATATTGATAGGACCGGACCCTGACGCAGGACTTCAGGTAAACCCCACGTAGTAACGAAACGCTCAGGTACCAGGGCACTTTGTAGAATGCCTCAAGAAAATAGTACAATCTGGTATTCTGCTCGTGATGGGTAATGCTTGTAAGCTTGCGGAACCCCTGAAATGCAGGTGGAGAGAAAGCGAAGCGGAGATCGCTGAGTGGTCAACGACTGGGTTCCTCGTCACACCTCATCATAAAATAGAACTGACAGCCCAGTAAGAAGTAGAAAAATTGCTTGGATCGGGGAAGTCCTGCACCAGCCTTCCCTCTTTAGACTACTCCAATAATGTTCCCGAGCCGGAATAGCGCCGCATAACAGTGAGCAGAGTTAGCGTTAGTCAGATCTTCCTTTGAATCTTACTCTATTTTAACTGAAAAGTCAGTGCCAGCCCTGCCGACGACTGAGCATAAGTTTTCTGCGGCTTCGGTCCGTTGCTTATCGATGGTACCTGGTTAGATATGATGAGCGCTTAGCGAGTCGCTAGAACAGTAATATTCATGCAAAGTTGTGGATAAACGACATTAGGTTGATGGTGAAGTTGCTTGATTCGACACGAGCATGACCATTTGACAACCTAGAACCCAGCTACAGGTCCAACCCTGAATATCACCCGTATTTTCTCTTCTGCTGGCTGGATACCCACATCCCGCTGCAAACTATATGAAACGAAAAGTAACAAGGCGTGCATGTTTCCTTTCCGCGCAAGACCGGTGTGGTTGTCAGTCGTTGACGTGCATTTGTGTAGCCTATGGAAACTGTGGGGCTGGTGTCGAAAAAGTCACATGAAGAATTTGTGTCTGCCTCAATTTACCAATACCATGGAAGCCACTTTCGCATCCACTCATCACTCACTTTCCCCGCTGTCTAGAGTCTCTCCTTGTAGTCCTACGGATAGGTCGTCAACCCGACATCACATCATCATACTATCCTCACGATAAGCCCTGCACAGCATGAGGTACTTATGACATACATACGCGGCCTATCTAAAATCTATGTACCGCTATGTACTCGTCTCGGACCTCCGCTCAATCTTCCAAGGTAATAAAATAGAGTCTACGAAAGAGCTTTACCCTTTAAAGGCAATAACAACAATTATCGATGCAAGATCCACGGCACGCCCCCTCCCCCCGCTCGGTCACCTCGCATCACCCAAACCCTAGCTAACCACTTTGACTACCCCACCACTACAGTTCATCTGATAGATGAAGTCATCAACCAATAACTTCAAGGGACAGACCACCGCTTGGCCAGGATTTATCGGGAATGCAGATGTATGTCATGTGAGGATGGTGTACGGTGTCCAAGATGTTGTTTTGCAGCCTTTGCACATGCGGCGAGCCTATCCTTCTTTATCGATCCCGGAGACGAGGCCAATTCCCTCCACAATGCAGTTCGGAAAAATCATTGCCAATATTGGGAGCGCGTGGCAACTCCGCAATCAACATCAAACGACCATCTGACGGATAGATATCGCAAGATGCAAAAAAAAGAGGATGCATATCCGCACTGATTTGCTGTGTGGCAGATGGCAGAACCTTGCAATAATTGCTTCTTCGCCCGGGATTGCTACCCTGAATTCCGTTAGAATTAAAAAAACCTACCATAAGCGAGGAAAAGCGAACTCACAAATCAAAAATTTATAAAACAGAGATTTCTAATATTCGGGCAGTATATCTCTCAGTGCGCCCACCCACACGTACCACTCACACATGCACAGCCGCACCTTTACCGTGTTGTAGTTGCGAAAATGCTCGGGAAAGCAATGAATTGGACCGTTGCACCGTGTGTTGTGCCGGCGGAAGTAGAGGGTGACAGTTGGCATATGTTGATGAAGAGGATTCGCTACTGACTGACTCGGCGATGGCACAATCGTCATCTTCGTCCTCTTCAAAGACTGTTTGCTCCGGTCTCGGCCGACGTCGTAGGCTTTCAAGGAACTCAACGCTTGGGGCTGCATGTCGCGGAGACGATGATGATAACTCCGGGTATGGTCTTCGACTGTCAAGCCAAGGTCGATTCGGCCACGAAGGAAATGCGCACGAGTATCCCTCAGTGCTCGAACGAGGAGAAGAGATCCCGGATTTAGTGCTCCTCAAGTCGGGCATGATCGGAGTCATGATGTTGGACATAGTGAATGGATCTTGCGCTGTTGAATCCGAATCCGTGGGTATTTGATATTGAGTAACGGTATGCTGCAGAGCATTTTTGTGTCGAAGCCATTCGTAGGTAGGAAGGTCGAGGTGGTTTTATAAATTCTATCATACCAAAAAATTTATGACTCTGCGGCATTACGGGAGTGACGACCATTCCGAGTCATTCCGTTGGTGTGCGGACATATGGACCCGTCTCGGCCAGAAAGTCGGTCGCACTGTCAAATGCTCTCATCTCATACATATTTTCGACCCTGATTTTCCGAGTTGGCGACTTGCGAACGAAGACGTCATGACCGTTACCGACCGTGACCTCCAATCTGAGTCTTCCACCTGGTGGCACAACCAAATCTAGATGGAGGAATCTCATCCTGAATAAGATTACCTTTACCCATGACCCCGTCAAAAGCTTGCGACCGCATGGGCAAGCACCCGAGGTTAAGTTAAGTTTACGCTTGCGAGAACAACCTTTCCGACAATTGCCATCGATATCTTGCCTCACATGAGGGAGGATTCTTTACTCTGTGTTAGCTGTCGTACGTACTAGTCATTCGGCAGTATCTACCGTGTCGGCCGAGGCGATGAAAGCGAGCGAGGGCGTGCAGCCTGCGGGTTAGGGGACTTTCGACTCCGCGGTTCAATTCCTACACAGCAACCCCCGGAGTTTCCAAGTTGTGCTTCGCCGAACTTTCGATTTCCCCGAAGAAACATGTTTTTCATATGCTGACAGAAGCTCACAACACAATTGAAGATGAGAATAGAATATACTGAGGTAAGGTAGACTCCGGAACCACAAACCGGACTGAACTGGGGATTGGGTTGGAGAATGGGTCAGATGTTGACGTATTGCTGAGCTATGGTTGGGTTGGAAATGGTATCTATCGGATGAACTCAGATTATTTGATCTCACGCAGAGAGGATCGCTGTTGACGTAAGTCATGAGTGAGGGAGAACATGCAAGAATACTGAATTGAGGTTGTCCGGGTTTCTCACTCGATCGGCATTATGTAGGTTTCAAGTAAACGTGTTTCAGCAAAGTTGTATTCCTCTAAAAGCAGCGCAACCTCCAGTATGGTGCTCTATCCACTCATACCATTTCCACTCTCTTTTGAAAAATACCTCTCGCAAACGCCGATTAGACCCGATTCCTACATGGCAATAAGCCCGCGCGGTGTTTAAGACACGATTGATTCCCGCTGGACTTCGTTCAGTTCCAGTTGCAGTCGGTCGAATGGGGAATGCAAATAGTGAAGGGTGGTCTCGCACAGTCTATCGGCTGCGCTGCGGCGAAATAGGTTATCACAAAATAAACGGCTTTTGTGTACCCCGAAGCCTCAAGCCTCAGCGTCATTAGGCGAAGCAATGACCCAATATCGGACGGATATCTCTGGCCGACGTCGCGACTGGCAAAAAAGACGACAATGTTTGCAATTGATGGAGATACATGACGTCATCATAATTTCAGTTCCCATTCCCCGCCGCCACTCATGATTAGTTCGCCTTGCGTAGCGGAGAGAGCTTTGATGCGAAAGCCTGTTGTCGGTTCTGATAATCTCTGATTATTATTCAGTCATATCCAGTAATCTACGGCGGCCGTTTGAATGATCAGGTCTGATGTGATGTCTCTTCAGCTCAGCTCTCAGGATGCACCAATGCGGAGTTGGGCAATTTACCCTTGAATGACGCGCCGGGTAAAAACTGAACCGACACCCATCTGCTCAACGTTGCGACCTCTTTCGCAGATACCATAAATATCAGTGTAGCAGGCATTAAACATGCGAATAGCTGAAACTTACTCGAAACAAAGTGATGCTCAATTAACCACAGCCACTGAATTGTATTGGGTACTAATGCCGTGCTCAGACATGCACTTCTTGGAAATTCAAAAGGCAACTAGGCGGCGACTTTCTCGTTCACACAACTCACCTTGCATACTCCGGTCTGACGAGCGCAACATTTTCCTTTTTGCTGGTACAAACGCTTTCACTGTACTTATGCATCTCTTTTTATGCAGCTCCACTGCGTAACAGTGACTGCACTGGGTATCTACCTGCACTAGGACTAGGTCTCATGATAGCCGCACTGGGGCTGTACTCGTTACATTGATTCGAATAAATTGGGTTCGTGAACTGGGTAATAGGACCTCTTTGAATTATTAGTTCCGGGTCTTGAGATTTATGTTGCCGAAAAAGACGTTGAGTGTAATGCCTGCGACGGGCCGGTGTAAAATAGCATTATCAGTGTATAAGGTAAATTTGCATTGATTGTAAAAGGGCCCATTTCCCACGACGTAGTCCCCCTCTCCCGACTCTGCCTAGGTACCGTCCCTCTCTGATTGCATCACGTCGTCTCCCAACTCCCTATACCTTAAGAACAACAATACCTAAGCAGCCGCCAGGGTTGAAGCTGCCCAAAGCCATTGGGAAAGTGACATATATCCGAGAATATATGCACCGCGTCATTGGTTAAAAAGATGATGGGATCGGTAAGCTTACAACTCTTTGCTACAGCGGTTGTTTCTTCTAATCTTCGAGACCATGGTGCTAGATGACCTGAAGTCTCTACGTTCCTCGCACCTGGACTCTCCTCAGTGTCACAGCGCCGCGGGTTCTAGATGTCAGCAGCGGTCCGTCAATCGAAGGGATCATCCTTTGCCGCAGTCCGACTCAGATCATGTTCATATCTGACCGGATTGGCCGCTGCGAGAACAATACGGTGTAACTATCCCCTTAGCGAAAGTACCAAATATAAACTCAGACTACCTTGCAGCTTCGGATGGTCGACAATGCTCCTCATATCACGCCACACAGAGGTTGGACTCAGCTTGGCACTAAGGATACATAGGGGCATATGCGAGGGGTTTCAAAATTTCTTGGTGTCAGTAAAAGACAGTTGTGGAGTATATGTAGCAATGATTCGAGGGCTCAACTCTATGGGGATTACCGGACGGTCTACGGAAAGTACGGCCGTGCGTACATACCTACATCTCTCTTAGGCCAGCTTCCCTCTTCTCTCTGAGCCATCGACCCCGTGGACGCCTATACTTGAGTTCCGTTACAACTAAAGGATGTCCGGCCACAAACTTCCCACCGAATACATCTTCAAGGGTTTACAAGCACTTTCACTTCCTCATGGACCCGTCGACCCAGGTACTCTCCTCACAACTTCCTCCTTCACAGGCTCTACTTTCGATCTGCCGTAGTATGTTAGACGTGGCCAATCTGGTAGGGGTGGGCGTGCAGGAAGTTGTGGGCGCCACCGGGGTTCTGGACATTGATTTGGACGCAGAGGTCACGAAACAGCGAGTTATATTGTAGCGTCTACCCATGCTTGTTGGCTGACATTGTCTGGATTGTTAACTGGTTTTGGAACTAAAGTACCAATGTTTTACCTGCTTTCCTCGCCCCAGGTATGGTTGAAACTATGTAGTAGATACAAAAACAGAAGATACTAGGGTGCATTCTTGAAGAGCAAGCAGGCTGTGAAGCACCAAACGTTTCCATCACGTCTGCAGTGCTCTGGAAGAGTTCAGCTCAAGATAATACCGATGTCATCTCTAACTAGGTAGCTCGTTAATCTAATTGCCATTTGCTACGCCTCTGCCGCCTCCTATTTCGAATTGAATCCCTATCTGGGCCGGGGCAGCCACGACATACCTGATCTACATACCCGATACTGGGGTCGGATGCCAAATGATTACAACAACTCGATACGGGGGTTTGGAGAAGCGACAGCATAAGCCACAGCCATGTATCTCCTCGCACTCGGACAATCGAGAGCTAATCCAAAAGTGCACCTGCTGTTGTTTTTTAGTACCGAGTCTCTGCGCTACTTGATCTACTTTACCTACTATAGGACAAATACTCGTGGTAGTACCGAAAGATGGAAAATGGCTGAAGCTTCCTAGATGTCTTACGGAATTTTGGTGTTTATTTACCAATTTAAGAATGTGCATTTTTGGAACCAAAACCCCTACCCCGGTTATCTGCTAGCTCTGCAGCCTCAAAGCACTGCATGCAGGAAGGCTTCCCAGCCTACCTCTCTGCCCACGCTATTTACTTATTCATATACTATTTGAGTACATGTTTTTTGTTGCTTTTTTGTATCTGTTGGCCGCGGAAAGGGCTCCTACTTTTGTTCTCTTCCGCAGTAGCAGTGACAACAAGTCTTCTCCTCGCGACGATTATCTTTGCTTCCACACTTCTGTGCTGTTGATACTGCTGGCAGTACCGCTGGCTGCAAGTCTGCTAAACGACATGCAACTACAACCCTATCTTCCTGGACGTACGGTAAGCCCGCAGCAGAGCAAACAAATCCATAACCGTAAGAAAGCAATTTGTTTCGATCCTTTTTCTTTTCGCTAATTATCTTCCGAACTTGCAAGGCCCGTCTGGGCAGCCCTATAAAACTTAACCTTTAAGCGCCGTTGGATTAACACCCCAGCTAGTGGAGTTGGTTCATGGCCCATGGCCTCATCGTGCGCTGAGGTACGCTAAGATACTTGGTAGTGTCGATACCTTATGCGAGAGTGAACCAGGGAGAGCGGGAATCACGATCCCCCGACGCCGGGCTTGCGGACGACTTCAGGAGGAAGGAATCCAACATCCAATAGTATGTAGTAACTAGCGCGGCGCTTCTGTTCTGACTTTTATTCATTCGGTAATCTTGTTCTCGAGGTTCCTCCCGGTGAACAAAGGGGGAGGAAGCATCGGAGAAGGAAGTGAGGGGGTGGAATACATCTCAACACAGAAACGTGTTATGGGTGATGGGTGGGGGCTGATATGCATGATGTACAGGGAACAGAAGACGGTAACGAGTAATCCGTGACCTGTCATGATCCACCTGCATCTTTTGGCAGTTGTGGATATAAAATTACTTATCGGATAGTAGTAGATATAGCGAACCAACACGAAGCACAAATGGGGAGGCGGGGAAAAATCGGGATCTTTTTTCAAGGACACCCACCAAGTGTACTCTACTTTAGCTTCTTTGTCTACGTTAGCTCTCGCTTGTTGTGGTGTTTGTAAGTTGGGGAGAGTGATGAGCCATGATCTACATCCGGAATCCAGGCAGACACCCACGTTGGTATGTGTAAGTTCCTTCATTGGGCTAAGTAGGTGCAGTATCACGTATCATGATATCTGACATTGTTGAAAATTCTTCAAGAAATCTAGATCTTACCCCGTCACGGTCCTCCTCCTCCAACAGGCGCGCGGATAACTTTGTGCAGTTCGTCTGACTCTACTTCGCCTGCCAACGAAAGGTACATAGAGATAAGTAGGTACTTGTATCTCGATCTTTCATCTCGATCCCCCTTGGAGAAGCGCGCTTACTATCTACCGATGATATACTGTTTACTTGAGTGCTCGAAACCAACGCTTCGAGTGGGGGCCACGGTCAGCTAGCGGAACGTCTCCCCGATGGAATCCATGTATATGTCTTAGATATTCGAATATCCTCTTAATAGTTTACCCCGCAATAGCAACGAACAACAAGCAAAGCTCAAAGTCGAGCTGGTTATTCAACCGCAAGGCAGCAGCGCATGAGGAAGGCTGTAAGCACGATGGCACCATCTGGGTGGATATACGCACACTCCAGCCCTCACTTCGTTATGCAGCACAAGGATACCTAGGCCCGAGGTTGTATACAAACTCCGCCCCCGATTGTCGCCCAAGAAAAGCCTAGATGAATTGGCTATGAAATGTTTCTTACTCTAGCGCCGCACGCGTCCTATCTCTTCAACACTCTCGAATTTGATTAAAAACTGAGGTATTTGATGCACTGATAGTGTAGCTATAGAGCCAGCTGTGTTAATCATGCAAGTCGGAATATAAACTCCAAATATAGCAGAGATCAAGCTCATCTATACATGCAAGTTCCTATCAGTCCAGAAGATATCATACGGATCTTTCTGTATGTCTCATAAGTTTTACTACTATTTATGCATTGCCGCTGATGGAAAATTCTCTAATGCTCTGTGCAGGGGGAAAAGGTACGGCAATGTAAATTACACGTTTGAAGTACCTCTCCGCCGGAAGAGCCGCCAAATAATACATAGGCACCGGCGGTTGCATAATTACATAGCTAGAGTACACTTTCTCCCCTGTGTCGCCGGGTGCCTGGCCCCCGCTTGCAGGTTCAACTCCCGTCGGCTTCTCTACCAATCGTTAATTCGTCACAGCGATCTGTACATGGACGCCGGCCGGCCACAGCCCAGAAACACGGACGAATGACATTGTTTTGTGAACCCACTTCCTCTAAACTGACGCGTCTACATCACATTCCGAATGATTCCCGGTTGTTCAACCTCCTGATCAACCTTATCAGTTTCCCTACATAGCACAGGCACCTGTCAGTTTGCAGGCGCTCTGGGGATGGTGGAACTATGTCTCAGACACACCAAGTGCAGATCGAGCCACCGGTGCGCACTCAAAACTGTTGGGTTCAACCGACGTCAGATTTGTGACAATATCAATGTAGCTGAAAGGCGCGGGAGATGGGAGGGGTGGTGGAACGTTGATTATAACTCCAACTCGTACATTTTACGAAGGGCTGATCAGTGATCTGGCCAGCCTCTCCGGTCATAGTATTCCAGGCTTATTTGGCCGGCCCGGTACTTTGTCTCTGTCAGGGTGCCGCCCGACAACGGTAAAAGCCTCAAAGTTGGAAACACCTGTTATCACGCATAATGAGATGTCCTTGTGACTTTCATCATTTCATGCCAGAATATCCAGTATCATGCTAAAGTTTGAAAAACAAGAGGCATAAGCAGTCCCCATGTATCTCTCTTTGTGATTTTGACGAGCGAAGTTGTTTCTTCAAACCCCAGTACCGAGTGATGGATTGTTCCGGGGTTGAGGTACTCCGAGAACCTGCATTGAGAACCTGCAGACGGCCCCGGCTGAGTTGAATTACAACCCTTGAGGGGTTTCGAGAATAGTAATTTCTGTACCTGAGAGTTATTTTGGCTGCAGTATCATTCTCCTGCATGGTCAGTTTATGCAGTCACGAGATGTCACTGCGGCTGAGGCTTCCCGGACAACTCGGAGACGGCTGCTGCAGCAGGATGGGTTGGATCACTACTGTTGCTGTGGGGTTTGGAGATAATCCGAATACCTGAAATTTTGGCAACAATTACCGTTCTCCAACGGAGGCACTCATAGATGTCGTTGAGGCTTCCCAGGCAACTCAGAGACGATAGCTGCTGCAGGAAGAGCTGAATCACCACAACCCTTGGGAGTTTCGAGATAGCAGACCCGTATCTGAGAGTTATTTTGGCCGCGGTTACCGTGTTCCTACGCTGACAGTGTCCGTATAATCATGAAATATCACTGCGGTTTCCCAGACAATAGCTGCTGCAAGACGAGACGGGATGAAACTGACTTTTGCCTCATCTCACGTTCAACACTACATATACAATCCACCACAGGGATAGTCGTTCCTTATTTCTGTGAAGAGTTCTTTCTCGCGCTGGCGGTTATCAATGTACTGTACAGTCGCGCAACAAAATTAAGTGGACACACGAAGGTCACGACTTTGTCAACAACCATTCAACCAGCACCCAGATGTCATCTCTACCCTGATGAAGCTTATTAACACACTCTAAGATGATACTCCTCCCTTCTCACAGTGTTGAAGCTTTCTGGAGGTTGTTGCTACATTGATTCATGTACCAATTATACATTATGTCCACTTATTTTGTTGCGCGACTGTACATGTTCATCACCCAAATATGGATATCACTCATATGAAATGAAACAGACATGTTTAACACTATTCATATATGACTCGTCATAGGGCTTGTCGTCCCACGTTTTTCCGACCAAGTGTTTCTTTCTCGTCACCGATGTCGACGTCACCTTAAGCACTGTTGATCACTCGTGCTAAAGCCGAGTGATTGATGATTCGAGCCGCTTCCGGCAACGTTATATGCGCCGAGGGCACGACCCATTGCTTTATGACGTATACTATTATTCAGCAAGGTATCGATCCATGCTTTGAGCGTTTTGCACGGACGAAACGATAGTCTCGAGCGTGCTAAATGGCGAATTGAGTTTTTATGCGGCAGGTATAAATAGTATTTTCAAACCGGTACCTTTCTCCCATTCGAAAACAAGCTTCCGCTCGATCAGTTGTAAATAAATATA
>Ga0307512_10005585_pt1 | contig 13051 bp, 16 predicted proteins | sample 14_EM_MG_FD_200267 | JGI IMG/M metagenome (GOLD analysis project Ga0307512, IMG submission 200267) | Populus trichocarpa ectomycorrhiza microbial communities from riparian zone in the Pacific Northwest, United States - 14_EM | ecosystem: Host-associated > Plants > Roots > Unclassified | place... | reverse complement strand
TCGTCACGCAGATACGGACGCAAACGGTTTTTTTATTGCGATATCCTTCTCATCAGCGACCGACAGAGTATGTTAATCGTGTTGCGTAATCGGCTTCTTTCCAGAGACTCCTAGTAGGAGATGGGATCCAGGTAATGACACTCGAGTCAAAGTAAGCTATTAAATACATCGAGTGCCTGACAGAACGTTCAGAGACGGCAGTTTTCCGATGTCAATCGTTCCGCCATCCCGACAATTGATTTCCACAGACAGGACACGATCGCTGTAGAAGTCTACCTAGACGGAAGGTATGCCTGAGTCACCAGGAGTTTGTTTATGTGCGAAGAGGATGAAGGTGGTGGGTTGCTTAAACGTTGCTTGTTCGCAGTGCTGGTGATCGGCCCAGAATTGTTGAGCAGCCCCGGTTGATCTGGTCTCAACTATGCGGACGTGTAGAGGACAGCCAGGTCTGATGCATTGATGGACCAATGCTCTGGATATATTTGCAAGACATCGAGGAGCACAGTCGGCTGTAGGCTGTTGAATGGCATCCGTCAAATTGCGAAGTAGGTGATCACGAGTCCTGAGCAAGCAACGTCCAAAATACACTGTAAGGGCTGTGCGGGGAATGGTAGGTCTTCTTTGGTCTCTTTCTCCCTACCGAAGCCTTCTCGATACGACTGATCGAGCGAACGGCCGGGAAGGCAGATCGAGGACCGGAGTCCCCTCGGATGTGTTCAAGATTGGCGTTCGCCATCGACGGAAAAGTAGATAATCAGAACGACCTGCCCTTGTCGGAAAGAATATTCACACTGACGAGGTTCCAAGAGAAAATACCCTTGATTACGCCGTCAACTACGTTATGAAATGGGGCCTGGCACGGCCAACGACCCCCTGGCAAAAACGAGCCTCCCAATAGCTAACTAAACTAAAAACTGAGTGTGTAGTAGGAGAGGGATTAGAGTAAGGCTACAAGAGAATGGCCAATAGCTACAATATCTGCAAATGAATGTCCTGGGTGTTAACGAGAGGGAAGGTGAGGGAGGGGGAGTGATGAGACTATGCTACTATGCTACAAAACCATTACAAGACGTGAATGTGAACCGTGAATCGTGTCTGCACAGAAGGAGAGAAGAGATAGAGGGCGGAGCATGACTTGATATGAAGGAAGAATCATAATCTGGACTAACCGACCATGACCAGAATGGCAAGCGTGAAGGGGAACACATGAACCAGAAGCGAGAATGTATCAAAGAACCGGAATTGGTGCCTAGAATTGACAAACGCCACATCCGCTCGTCTTATTCACGCTCGTCGCTCTCAGATCACATTCCTTGAGGAAGATGCTCGAACAAAGATCAGAAGGCATGGTACCGCTGAGGTTGGTGTTGTTCGAAATCGTCAGGGACTGCAGGGAACGAGGGAAAGCGCCGGGTACAGCCTGCCCTAGATTGTTGTTATCCAGGTGGAGCTGGGTGAGAGCGGCGAAGGATGAGACGGATGCAGGGATTGAGCCGGAGAGCGAGTTGGAGGAGAGGTCACTGTAAACGCATCAAATATCAGCAAATCGTCGACTCAAAATTCCCGTGGGCTGAACACGCACAGAACAAGCAAGGAGTTCTGCAAGCTTTGACTACCCGCCAGACTGTCAATGGGATTCGTCAACCTCGGCTGGTTTTTGATGATCAAGCTCTGCAAGGGTAGGCCGGTAATGGAAGTCAAGTCGCCCGCGAACTTCCCGTTCGCGATCAACGTCAGGTCGGTCACTTTGGTCAACAAAGAGAACAAATCATTAGGTATCGTCGTTATGGCCGTCGATTCGAGGTGGAGCGTCATGAGGGAAGTCAGGTTGCGGAATGAATCTGGTAAGACACCCGCTGGAGAGTTGCCATCACCAACCACTTGCAGAGATTGCAGTTGAGAGAAGGCCCCGATCTCTGTAGGAATAAGCGCGGGGACTGCAGGGAACTTTAATTGCCTAGGTATAAATCAGTGTCAGTAAATGATGGTATCTGGAGAAGAAGGGACCTACAGTGAAGTGACTAAACCAGAATCGGAACATGACACCCCGGACCAGGTGCAGACACTCAAGTCCTTCCCCCATCCGCCGTTCGAAAGTGCAGCCTGCCCAGTTGAGTTCGTCGTTTCAAGGATGGCACGTAGTCCGCAGAACTGGAGCACGTTTGCGGCATCAGTGCTGTTCGTCACGTTTGACAGAACCGGGAGACAAGTGGAACAAGGGTAGGCGGAGGGGTCCGACGGGGCGTTAAGGGTGAATTGAGATAGACATTCTTTGACATCGTCAGATGATGATGAATTGGATGGAGTTGGAGTAGGGGTGGGAGATGAAGGCGTGTTCCCGTTGATAACCTTCGTCAGCTCGACTACGCGCACATTCAGGAAGGTGACGTTTCCGAGTAGAAGGAGGATGATAAGGATCAATAAGAACGTGCACCACCTAAATCGCCTCTTATTCTGCTTCTTTATCTGAGGAGGCCTGGGGGCAGGATAAGCGGTCGGAAGAGGCGATTCCTCCTTCTTATCCACATTCAGCGGAGCCCACGGTGACAGAGGGCGAACAGATACAAGATCAACATCGTTGTTGCTGATCCGGTCGTCCAGTGTTCGGACATCGAAGAAGATCCTTGTAAATCTGTCGCGGATCGTATGTCTCCGTGAGGAACCGTTACTCCGCAAGGACTCGATATCCTCCGGTATATCGCGTAGTTTCTTCAGCGTTAGAGGTGTGCCAGCCAAAGTCAACGAGGCGGTTCTGAGGGGGTGCAGAGGAGGCGAGTCCGGAGAGAATTTGGACTGTTCGATGGCAAAGTTGTCCGGGGGAGAGATTGAGAGGTGTTCCTTGAACCTCGAGGGTTTTTGCCAGGGAGAGGATGTGGAAGCCATGCCACTTGGGAGCGAAATATTCGGCGGTGAAGGGTGAGGGTTAATAAGAGTAAAGACAGAAAGGGGAGGCGAAGAACGAGAGTGGGACTGGCCTTGGCTCTCACAACAATGGTCCTCGCTTTATCTGCACGCTTTAGCCGATCATGATCCATATCATTGTATTCCTAAAAAGGAAATCGGCTGCTTACCAATCCTCCCACACGTCCAGAAAATCATCCTCTCCATCATTGAATCCCCCGGACCAGTCCTTCCCCTGTATTTATCGGAAAATGACCCCAGCCAACATGCTTTCGGATGACTCTGATTCTGGCGGGGACCTCGACCACATTAAAATCAACGAGCACTACGCCAAAGTGTATGCGTACAGGAAAGAAAGGCAGGAGCTTGAAAGGCGTGAGCACCATAATTCTCCTCCGTCCCATTCATGATTTCCAAACGTCTCAGGCTTCTTTGTTATCTGATCACTCTTGCATTGGTTGATGATTCAATTTCATCGTGACCGCGGACTATGACGGGTAGTCAAGGAGAAGTACGGCTCGGATGCTGAAGAGGGCGGCGAAGAGGAGGAAGGCTCCGAAGAGCTGGAATCTGAAGATGAGGATGGCGAAGAGCTAACTCCCGGTGTGGATGCGGCGATCCTACGCATGCTGGTCAAAATCAAACGGAGAGACCCAGAGATTTATGATAAGGAGAAAGCGATATTCGAGGGTCCGTCATTCTGTCTCTTCTAATCGAAAAACATCTGAAGTCACTGGACAGAGGAGCAGCAAAAGTCCAGGCAATCGGCACCATCCAAGTCCAAGACGCGAAAGGACAAGGTTACTCGGAGTTTGTGCCGTGTATAAATCTTGGTACTGAAATTCATCTTTGCCAGTCGAAACCCATCACTCTCCGCCAAGAAAAGCTCGCTGCAGAACTCGCCTTTACGTCTCGTTCCCCTTCTCCTGACCCCAATGCCCCGGAACCCCTCACCCACGTCCAAGAACAGAAGCAACTCCGAGATGAGACCGTTGCTGCCTTCCACACCGCGTTTTTCGGAGATGCCTCCGATGAGGACGACTTACTTGTCCCTCGAGAAAAGACTAAAGACGAGCTGCAACGCGAAGAGGAAGAGTATCAGGACTTCTTGCGTCGGGAGGTCGGAGAAGACCTTCACGAGCTCATTACGATCGACGAGGGTGCTATCGAGATTTACGAAAATGCACCAAGTGGTGAAGGCGACGGTGATGGTAAGAAAAGGAAAAAGAAGGACAAAGGCAAGGAGAAGGAAAAGGTATGGCCAAAGACCGAGGAGAAAGAGAGAAAAGACCAGGAGTTTTTGATGAAGTGCGTTCCCCCCGAAACTTCTCGTACTTCACTGAGAAACTGATGCTTTCCCCCTTGTAGCTACGTCCTGAACCGGGGGTGGATTGACCGAAGTGCAAAAAGACTCCCAACCTACACCGAAGTTACTGGTGTGCGGAATCGTAAGAAAAAGTCGAAAGCTAGGGGCTCCGAAGATGAGGGAGGCATGGCTGCAAGTTACTCTGGCAGCTCTTCCGAGCCCGAGGTTGACGGTGGTACGAACAACGTGACTGAGGACGAAGACGAGTTCGACGATGTCGCTGACGTCTTTGAGAGCTCGTATAACTTCCGTTTCGAGGAACCGTGAGTTTTTCTTTCACATTCTATATTTTTTGGTATACACCCTCTTTACAGAAACGCGGCTGAAATTGCCCGTCACCCACGTAACCTCACCTCCACCGTCCGTCGCCAAGACACAACGCGTAAGGAAGCTCGAGAACGTCGAAAATCCCGCAAAGAGGAAGAGCTTCTCCAGAAACGCGAAGAAGTCAAACGACTGAAAGCGTTGAAAATGAAAGAGCTCCAGAGGAAGCTCGAGCGGATCGGCAAGGAGGGTGGCTTGCAGGATATCGATAAACACCAAGGTGCGATCGAGCCTCGAACCATGTTCTCTATCGAGTCGCTGACAGTTCTTATTATAGCTCTTCAGGACTTGGACTTGGAAGGAGATTGGGACCCTGATACACACGACCTCCAGATGGCAGAGATATACACTCAAGACAACGATGGAGAATTCCACGACGAAGAGAAGCCGACGTGGGATGACGATATAAAAATTTATGATATCGTGCCCCCGGTCGCTCCCTCGTCCAAACCAAAGAGCAAAACGGATAGGAAGAAAAGGAAGAAGGCCGGTGATGGAGATGACGACTACGAGATGGGTGGAGGTGGTGAAACTTACGGAGAAGAGGGGGAGTGGGACGACGAGGAGTGGGACGGCACGGAGGAGATGAGGAAGAAGAAGCTACAGGAATACATGGATTCCTTGTTGGAACTTGAGTTCAACGACGTGGTAAGTGCTACTCGCTTCCAACATGATAACCATGTTTTCTCACCATGCACTTGCAAAGGTCGCTGGAATCCCCACGAGGTTCAAATACATTACCTCTGCGCCTCAGACGTTCGGCCTGACTGCTACAGAAATTCTCATGGCTGATGATAAGGACCTTAACCAGTACATGGGAGTCAAGAAGTACGCTCCATACCGAAAAGGACGGAACTGGGACAAGCAGCGGCCGGAAAGGCTAAAGGAGTTCAAGGACAGACTAAAGGCCAAGAAGTCCAACGGGAATGGTGAAGGCGGAGAGGTACTGGCGAAGAAGAGAAAGGGAAAGAAGGAGAGACAGAAGGCGAAGGCCGATGGAGCGGGAGGTACTGTACCGGAGCCAGGCGAGCCGCAGACCGGTGGCAAGGAGGGGAAACGGAAACCGGAGGAGCCATCAGAAGGACTGGAGGCAAGCTCGCCGAAGAAACGGAAGAGACGACACAAGAAATCCTTGCAGACTGCTTCGGCAGAATGAGTAGACGCTTCCTCGCTGTTGATAACCCTAATTTACGTACTTGTTTGCACCCTCAGGCCAAGGCCGGTGACGATTTCAATCTTTCCAGTTTCGCTTCCAGTCGGTCGCGAACCCCTCCCTTCACTTCCCACTGCTCTCTGGTATAACCATACCATGCAACGTGTCCCCATTCCTCGACCGTCAACCTTGGCGTAAGCCCGGCCACTTTCTCTGACCACCCTCGCATCTCCTCATTTTGCTGTTGCGTTACGAGCGTGATTTCTTCGACCCCGTCTAATTCCTCAAAGGCATACTTGCTTGCGGCATGTAAACCCTCCGTTCCAAGCAACTTCCACCCACGGCTCGAAATTAAATCGACGTCCGTGATAATTCCCAGCTCTGCCTTTCGGCCTGGAGTACCAGGTGGCTCCATCCTTGCGTAGCCTGTAACTCCAATAAGCTCGCCAGTCTCGGTCCAGGTGATCACAAATGCCAAGGTTTTGCCTTCCGCACGTGCCTGTTCCTGTAATTCGACACGGGCCGCAATATCCGAAGGATACCAAAGGCTTCGAGTGCGACCTTCGGACCAACCATCAGGCGGGGTGAGCCCATCGAGGTGCTTCATTGCGATTGGACTATTAAATATTTCGGCTATCCGTTCGAAATCGGACGGCAGTTGCGTCCGCAGTGTGAGCCGTGAGAGGTACGTGGGTGGGAGTGTGATGGGAGGTGGGGGTGAGCTGTCTGGATCTGATTCGATGTGGGGTATTGGGTCCGAAGAGGGTTCTGCTTCCGAGGTACTAGGCATCTTCACAATGAGATACGAGAGCTTTGACCGAGTAACAAGAGCAGAAGCAAGAATATACCCGTCCCTGTTCGTTTGGATTCCCATTTGGTTGGACACGTCGAGTCATCATCTCTTGATGCTCGGGCCCATTAATAGACAGTGAACGGTCAGATAGGAGATAAGATTGGATGGGCGCACGCAAAACTGATCAGACCTTGGGCGAGTGAAGTCAAGAAATGTAACGGTGATTGTTTCGAAGTTTTTGACGGAGACTTTGCGCTACGAATCACCTGTCATGCCGTATCGAGTCGACGTATGGGGACAAGGTCGGGGGTGTTCCTGCTCTGCCAGCACCGTCATTGATCCTCATGCGATCATGATTTCCCACCACTGAGTGCGCTGCCACATGGCTCCATGATCCACGGCATGCCAATCTCGATCACGCCATGGCAAGTCTCCAGGCACTACCGGCAACGACCATCAACTCGGGCCTGGAGCTCTCTGTGAGTATGAGCTGAGCCTCATATCACATCTAGGAGCTTTCCGCATCTGTTGCCATTCCAACACGACGGCTTTGTTCCTGTACTCAGTTCAAATTGTAATGTCCGGATCGCATCAAACGAGTGTGTCCCGTCGTTGTCGCTGGGGAAGGTACAAGCAAAAACGAGGTTCGTTCTTCAGAAGGCACGCGCTTCCCCTTCCTCGTCCCTTCTTTGCATTTCTTCCCTCTTCATTTGTTTTTTCTTCTTTTCCTTCTTTGTTTCGTCCCTCGATTCTACTCTTTACGCGAGGCGGGCCCCTCACTCGAATCGTAAACCTTTCTTGCGGCAGTTCTGGTGAAGGGATTGAATCTCGTTCGGGTGCGTTCTTCCGCACAGTCTAATCTTTACCCCCCTTTGGGGTGTCCGGAAGGAGGTTTACATCGACAGAACCCGCGGGCGGCGACCGGTGACCCTTGGAAACCGCCTCTCGTCTGTCGTTTCGAAGGAACTCGAGCACTTTTTTTTAGTTTTATCAAACCGCTTTGACCTTTTTGCCTTTCTCACATCAACGACTGTACCACCCGGTCTTCTCCGTTTTGCTACACGATGGGATTTCTTTGTGCTTTCACTCTCCGACTCACGTTCCTCCTTTTAATCATGGTCAGACTTTCCCCCGCGTTACCGGCACACCATGGCCGAGATTCAACTGCTATGCACCGCATTACTTACGCGGTGACCCGAGAAATCGTCGTCGAGGATTCGGGAACGGTGGTGAATAGCATGGATCAGAGCAGGATAGACCAAGGATCTGCCTCCGATGGAGCGGGGTCTGGTTTCGATGTTCCGGCGGTACTCTGGTTATCATTCGGACTGGCACTCGGATTGTATCTGACGCTGGGCGGAATGAGGTTGTGGAGAATGACGACGGCGTTTGCAATTGGGATGGTCCTCGCGCTGTGTGGTAGGCCGTTATTTTCCGAGGATCCTTGGTTATTGGGTTAGCACGACTTACATCCCGCTTGCAGCTTGGGTAGCGCTTGTAAATGCCATGAATGCGGCGGGTCTGTCAGATCTAGTTTTGACGCTCATTACATTGAGCTTTTTCGCGCTTGGGTCCCTCGGTGGTCTTTTCAAGTTTTGTCGTCTAGCAGGGCTGACCGCTTTGAGTATAATCGGCGGGATGTCGGTTGGGATGCGACTTGTTCTGATGCGAGAGGGGCTACTCCTACACTCAATAGCTCTGAACTGGGTTGTTATCGCCGCTTGTGCAGTGGCCGGGTTCGCGCTGACTCTGCTCAGGCAGGGAATAGGCATTGTGCGCGTTATTCTTTGAAATGCACCTCGTAGACAACACCTAACGTGATGTGTTTACAGGCCCTTTCTTGCACATTCACCGGGACATTCCTTCTCTCACTTGGCGTTGATCTCGCTGTAAACCGACAAAATGGCGTAAGTAGGGGTCTTCGGCACCTGCTCGACGGAAACGATGCGCACATCCTCGTACGTCTCTCTCGTTTAGCCATTGATCGGAGCCTCTCATGGATTTATTATATTCAGGCGTTACGCGATATCCCATATAAACCCCTGCTCTCGACGCAGATCATATTAGGCGTTTCCATTGCCCTCGCGTAAGCAACAGTCTGCCGGTTCAATATCGAGGCCCCGTTCGAGCTGATCTTATCTCTGGATAGGCTGGTTATGGCGTACGTACAGTTCCGGTTCTTCAGTGGCTACGTTGAAGAACCAAAAAGCCCACGGCCCTTCACTCAATCATTTGTCCCCATCGACTCCACCCAGTCCACGGAAAAGCTGGACATGGACACCATCCGTCTTCCTCTTCAAAAACCACCTCCCACGTACCCTTCGGGGAACAGGTTCAGTTTGTAATAGCGAGTCCGTCGGAAACCGTCAGAGAAGAAGTGCCCTTTTGTCCTTCGTTTGTTTCCCTCCCCTTGATTGTTCGGCAGATTCGCGCATCTGTACGGCACGCTCGCTTTAGTGGAAGTTGGTTTGTTTTACAGTTCGCCTTCTACCTCTTACACATCTATTCTATACACTTCACTCAACTATGGGCAAACCTTTTTCTACCCGAATGTACTCCCTGGCAAAGCAAGCCAATGTATTGCATATTCTATGTTCTGAAAGATATACGTGGACCCTGCTCGCATATACATTTAAGGCAGAAATGTTAAAACGTTCTGATTCATCACGTAGTGGGTTCCGAGGATGAGAGCCTACGAAAAGTTGAATGCACCTCCTAATCCAAACCCTGCGTGGGAAGACCACCACACGGTGAGGTGTATCCATCTCCCGTCGTTCAATCGGCCGCCAGTCATGCCACGGCCACATGGTTGGACTACACACCACCAGCAACTCGCCCTTCGAGGTAGTGCCTGGCGGGATCGGTATCATGGGGAGAACGGAATCGATACTAAAGGTCTGGACGCAGATAGGTGGCAAACGGATGTTTCGGGAATGTGCTCAGATGGAGTAACCAAGTCAAAAGGAAGACAGAGGTGGGGACATGGCGTTGTGACGGCGGCCGGTGACCAATGTATTTCTTCAGTGCATCTCGGACAGAGGCGGAGAGTAAGTGAAGATTCTGGGTGATCAGCCGATCACAGCCCACGAGCGCTACGACCGTGAATACAACTCACTTCATCAAATTCGCACTAGACGTGTCATTCATCTCTATCAGGGTTCAGGTTCTTCCTCATAGCCTTTACGCCACACGATTCTCTTGCAGCTACCTCGAGCTTCGACTATGGAAGCTCAGTCTCAACGACCTAAGGAGCGGGAGGGTACTGCCTCAGCGTTGAATGCGGCTATCGAAGCCATGAATTTCGCGAAGGAACTCTCAAGTATCACGCCAGCCAAGGCTGTTTTTGGCTCCGTCAGCGTCATCCTTACAATGATCAAAGTGAGTTTTCTGGTTTTTGTTGATCAATTGGAGACTGAGATGCACCTAGGACGCGATGATCAACAGGATGGATTACGTCGAACTTGGGCTGGCCTGCGCTGAGGTCTGCACCGCCCTCGACCGAGGACTAAACGGGAAGAAGTTGCATGACCTTAACAATACCGTGTGCGAGGCGATCAAGCAGCTGACGACGTGAGTTACATCAGCAACACACACTTCGAGTGCCTCATTGATGGTGCTTTCGGTCTCAGTGCGGTGGCGGCGATCCAGAGGAAGGTCGTTGAGCAGGGCAAACGAAATGTGATTTCTCGACACCTCCACGCGAAGGACGACAAGGAAAAAATCGCCGCCTGGAGGATGGATCTCGTCAGGATTCTTCATGTCTTCAACGTGCGCCCCATCCCTTCCGTATGACTATTACCAACTCAACATTCCCAGACCGAACTTGCGATTAATACCTATGCCATCGTTTCCGAGCTTGAGCACAGTGTTACAGCCACCCGCACCATGGTCTCCAACATCCATCGCACCATAGTGAAAGGTCAGGAGGGAAGCTGTGGTAATGATCTGCCGGTGAGTTATACGACGGACAGTATCCATCACCGAACGCATGCTAACTATTTACTAGACTCAGACCAGGTTAGCATCCTCGACTATCAATGGGTCCAATATCTTATGATCGCGTTTAGCCTACCTGGTGAATCGCCTCCCCCGGCACCGAGGGCTTGTTTCGGACGTGGCGAGTTGATCGAGAAAATCGTTGGTCTGGCTGAAAACCTCACACCCATCGCTCTCACTGGTGTCGGCGGGATTGGGAAAACGTCCATCGCTCTGACCGTTCTCCATCACGATTCCGTCAAACAACGATTCGGCGACAACCGCCGGTTCATACGTTGCGACCAATTCACTGCCTCGTGTGCTCACTTCCTTAGTCGGCTATCCGAAGTCATCGGCGCAGGTATCGAGAACCCCAAGAACTTAGCTAGCCTACGCCCATTCCTATCCTCCAAGGAGATCCTCATAGTCCTCGATAATGCGGAGTCCGTCCTTGATCCTCAGGGGATGGATGCCCGGGAGATCTACGCTGTGGTGGAGGAACTAAGCCAGCTCGACAACATCTGCCTTTGTATCACCTCGCGCATCTCTACCATTCCTTCCGACTGCGAAACTATCAACATCCCGACGCTGTCAATCGAGGCTGCATGCGATACCTTCTACCGGATATACAAAAACGGCGAACAATCCAATCTCGTTGATAGCATATTGGGTGAACTCGACTTTCATCCGTTGTCGATCACCCTACTTGCAACGGTTGCACACCACAACAAGTGGGACATAAACCGATTGGACAGAGAATGGAAGACACGGCGAACGGGCGTGCTGCAGACTGAGCACAACAAGAGCCTTGCTGCCACAATCGAACTTTCGCTCACCTCCCCCCTATTCCAAGAGCTTGGCCCTGACGCCCGAGCGTTTCTCGGAGTCGTCGCCTTCTTCCCGCAAGGCGTTGACGAGAAAAACCTTAGCTGGTTGTTTCCAACAATCTCCAACGGACCAAACATCCTTGACAAGTTCTGCATTCTCTCCTTGACACATCGGAGCAATGGGTTCGTCACAATGCTCGCACCACTCCGAGATTATCTCTCTCCCAAAGATCCAAAGTCATCTCCTCTCCTCTGTGCGACCAGGGAACACTACTTCACTCGAATGTCAGCCAATATTTATCCAGACGAGCCCAACTTCGGAGACACGCGATGGATCACGTCGGAGGACGTAAATATCGAACACCTGCTCGATGCGTTCACAACGATCGATGAGAACTCGGACAGTGTCTGGCGTGCCTGCACATGCTTTATACAGCACCTCGTTTGGCACAAAAGTCGACTCATCATTCTTGGGCCAAAGATCGAAGGGCTCCCAGACGATCATCACTCCAAGCCGACATGCTTGTTCGAGCTCTCGCGATTATTTTACTCGGTTGGAAATTACGCGGAATGCAAACGACTCCTTACTCATGCCCTAAAGCTTGAGAAGGAACAGGGGAATGTCCATCAGGTCACTCGAATACTGAGGGACCTATCTGATGTAAACCGGCTAATGAGCCTCCACAAGGAAGGGATAGAACAGGCGAAAGAAGCTTTGGAGATCCTCGAACAACTCGGTGACACGGTGGAACAGGCACGGTGTTTGAAAGACCTAGCTTCGCTGTTGCGTTCAGACAAACAGCTCGACGCCGCAGAAGAAGCCGCATCTCGCGCGATCGGCCTCATCCCCGAGAAATGCAATCAATATCTGTTCTGCGAGTCCCATCGAATTCTCGGTGACATATATCGATCCAAGGGCGAGACCGACAAGGCTATTCATCACTTCGAGGTAGCCCTCGGAACCGCATCCACCCTCAACTGGCACGACGTCTTGTTTTGGGTTCAGTGTTCACTGGTGGGGCTGTTTCAAGATGAAGGAAAGTTCGACGATGCAAACGCTCACGTCCAACGCGCCAAGTTACACACGGTCAATAGCCCATATCACCTTGGTCGTGCGATGGAGCTGCAGGCCGTGGTTTGGTACGAGCAGTGCAGGTTTGAAGAGGCGAGGTCCGAGCTTCTGAGCGCCACGGATATTTATAAGAAGCTCGGGGATGCGAGGGGCCTGGAACGATGCAGAGAACTCCTCAAGGATATTCAAAAGGGGCTGAACAGCTTGGATGCCTCTGGTTAATCCGACTTCGATTGTACATGTGAGTTCCTGTAAATGATGCTATTTCCTCCGCATATCACTGAACCTCCCGTTCTAAGCTCAGGAAACAGAACGATAGCATCGGTGGCTGGCCCAAGTTTAAATTTATCTTCCTGCAAGCCGCAAATGCCTTAGGCCTTATCCATTCGCCCTACCTTCCCTTGCGTTCTTTGATGTCGCTACATTCTTCCCCTTCAAGAATGTTCTCTCCTCGATTCACCCCCTCCATTCACGCGCATCGTTGGATATTTGTTGTCGTACCGCTCGTCGTTGGACATTGAACGTTGAACTGTCTCCCTTGCTATGTTTCTTTTACATACGTATGTGTATTTCGTGGGTTGCCTGGGACAACCCATGGCTTTGTTTAGGAGGTAAATCCTGGACCTTGACCCAATCGAGC
>Ga0307512_10005584_pt1 | contig 13052 bp, 15 predicted proteins | sample 14_EM_MG_FD_200267 | JGI IMG/M metagenome (GOLD analysis project Ga0307512, IMG submission 200267) | Populus trichocarpa ectomycorrhiza microbial communities from riparian zone in the Pacific Northwest, United States - 14_EM | ecosystem: Host-associated > Plants > Roots > Unclassified | place... | reverse complement strand
ATCGTCCACCGGTAAGGGCGATGGCCTCGAATGACACTCCATTCGTATTCAATAGAGGTAAAGTATTCCCAGCTAGGGGTAGGGATTGAGGGTTGAGTCATGCATTGGCATGATAGAGGCTGGTGCGACCTGATAAACTCACATGTCACATGTAGAGACCACTCAAAGCGTGAGATAGGTTGGTCAGCAGCACTGTCGAGGGATGATTCGGTGGGCTTGACGACCTGAAAGCATGTTGTACGCACAAGAATCCCGCGGGTCCGTAACGGGATTGTGGGAGTTGACCATACCGACAGACAAACAGTAGGTGCCAGTGGGATGAGTGAAGAACTCGAAGTGGGCTTTAGAGTGGGGATGTCCGTTGGACCGTCGAAGCACTGAATGGTCCACATATATAAACACTATATAGACCCATTCTGCTGCAGGAAGCGTCACATCATAATTGTAGGGTTCCCCTGCGCGCTAGCCTTGGAACGCCCAACCGACCGACCGCATCGCACGCCACAGGGCAGCGAGCGCGCGTTCACAACGTTCACATGCCACACAAGGACGCTGCCGCCCCTCAAACTCACTGCATGGACTCACCACCCGCGCTACAATAATCACTCCTCTTTTGGACAGGCCCTAACATCCTTCAGGAGTTGTTTTGTATTTAAGTTCTATTGGTATCATATGGGTGGCGTGAAATACAGGACTACAGCCGAAAGGCGGGCGTCAGACGTCTTGACTCGGCGACAGTAAGCAGCATGGAGGAGCTAAGAGTTTCGATTGCCGATTTGCCCGTCCGGTAGTATCTACTATCTGGACAGTAATTACTGTGTGGATATATCCTAATTTAGGGCTGCACGCCGTCACCATATAGTACGGCTTTCTCGTTGCTACATGGTCGATGTCTTTCCTCCATCAGAACAAGGCTCGCCCCTCGTCACGCCCCAATCCTCACGCGCCTCACGGCCGAAGACTCGCGGACCACCCAAGACCGTTGGCCGACGTCACAACCATGCGCCGCATCGAAAAAGCACGCTGCTCCATGTAGCAGATGTTGCTCACGGCCCCTTGCAAGTCGGGCCTCGGTCTGAACCACGCCTGTGTTGGAAGGATCTTTACTGTGTATAGGTGCATCTGGGTTCGTACGTTTCCGATCTCCTTTTTTTTTTGATTTAGACGTTCGCTCTCCATGCCACGCCTTCCTATTTTACTTTTTCACTTCCCCATCGAGCATCGCCGCACCGTTCCCCACCCTCGTTGTCCACGCGTTCAAGGTCGTGCACCTTACGACTATTCAGTAAAATTTCAGGTTTTCGGACACCGCTGTTTCATCGTTTACTACCACACCACGTGGCCTGTCGCCAGCACCATCCTCGAGTTCACTTTCACTTTTTCCCCCTCTAGCTCACTTTTCCGCGTAGAATACTTGTCTCGTACTGTCTCAGCCTTGCATATAAATACCCTCGCGTCTGGCCTCGTCAAAGGCTAGGCATTGAGCTGCTTTTCAAAGGGAAGACTTGAAGTTATAACATAATTGACCATATCAAAGATAGATCCGCATCGCGGCTCCTGGTGTAAGTTATCTTCCTAATAACTGGCGACGCCTACATGCAAAAACCGTATTCACGAGCCTCGATGCCGCCATTTCAACACATCAATAAAGTATCTATCTACCATGTACTCTGAAGTCTCATCTACGTCTAAAGTACATCAGTCCATTGCGTCACTGCTCTCGAACTCCCTGGGGCGAACTTGGACATGAATGAGGCGCGCCGCGAGCAAGCCGCCTCGACTTCTGCAAAGTTTCGAAGAGTGAACAGCCCGTTGCTATCGAGACAATGATTGATGATCATTATCAGCCAAACACCGAGCTGACGGGATCATTCCTCTTTCGAAATGGCGCGAATCGACAAACTAAAAAGAGAACTTACAGAAGCAGAGATCATGGCAGCTGCAACTAACTCCCTGTATCCCACGCAATATGTGACCGTCCGCCTGCTTCTTGCTTAGACCAGCCTCGATAGAAATCTTCGAGAAATGGTAGTCCTCGCGAGTGCAAAATACGGCTACAACTGAAAGCTCTTCCAAGGCTTATGGACACCAGAACTTGAGGGATGCGGGGAGGAGCGATGGGAGACACCATGCCTGGGAGCTGCGGATCTTGTCACTTCTGGCACTCACTAAGATGGGTCTAATCTCGCTGGTTGTGGTACAGTATCATCCGCCATGTTGGACTCATGTTGGCTGGTCGTGGGGTCGTAGGAAGGTTAGGAAAAGCCGCCAAGGGAGGAGAGTTGTATATGTGGCGTGTGAGGATATGGCGAATTGCTTACGTAACGCGCCCCCATTTTTGCTGACAGAATCAATGATCATGATGCAACCACTCAGCGGAGAAGGTCACAAAATCGTACACCCATCCAGTCCATGCCTGTTCCCGATGCAACAAGGTGGGGATATGCGCATTGTGAGTGCCTGAGGGCTCAGGGAAACGCATCTTGTTAAGAACTGGCCTGAGTATCCGAGTCGTTCCTGAACTCGAAGTGACAGTCTAACTTTATACTGTTCTCACTAACGATGCACAACCATTGTAAACTTTATATTGTGACAAGAACTACGAAGTAAAGACTACCAACCAGTGGTGCCTAAAACAGGGGGTCCCATTTTCCAAGTCACACGGCGCGCCCCATGTCCTCATGATCACAGCTCAATCCGTTCAGTATCCCGTACATCTACTCCAACCGTGCCGTGGAACGAGTTCCCGTCTCTGCTCCGCAATGCCCCATGCTGCTCGGAGAAAGTGTGCACCACCGCCTCCATTCAATTAATCGGGATTGATCCAGCGTTGAACCGCTCGGTCCCTTGAACTGGAGGTCTGCTGTTCCGTACCAGATCGCCTTGTGCCCTGAATTGACTTGACCGCAATGAGCAAGAAAACGTAAGGGAGTTGAGAACGTCATACACGCCAGTGGAACTGGAGACAAAGTCTGTCAGAGAGCGGTGCATCCGTGTTGCAGCGATCACCATCGTGACATAAGACGACATCAGGAATATCTGGATAGAATGAAGCAAGAAGTTATCCCCGGGGCAAGCGGTGACAAACTAAAACATACGACGTCGAACACAGCTAATGACCCAAAGAGGATGGCATTCAGTGGACGTTCGGCAGAAGCCAGACCGAGAAGACGTACCATTCAAATCTAAGCTTATGAACACCTGGGACATCAAATAAGAGATGAACAAAAAGATGAGCGAGACATTTGCCGGACTCACTGTTGGCGGAACCTCAGCCACAATAGCAAGCAAGAGCCAAATCACGTTCTTACGAAAGGAAAACATCAATGGATTCCGGGAACCATAACAAACATGAACTCGTATCATACCTGGTTCCAGAGAACTTGGGTCAATGTGCCACTCCCGTGACGGCGTAAGCGAAACAAGCCGACAAGCATGATGACAAGCAGGGCAATGTCGGTAATGAGTGTGGCAATGACATTGAGTGCAATGCTCTTGATGTTGAGAGCTAAGCAGGTCCATTGGGCAGGGGCGGATGCAGAGCGAAGCTAGGGGTGGGATCAGGACACGGCTTCAAATATTGGAATTGAATACTCAACATGTGCAACGACTGTACCCATCCCTGTTGATGTGCGGTTTAGTTCCGATCGCCCACAGGAGGGAAAAATAATTTACATTTGAGGAATAGCACAGGGTAAACTCCCCACACGCTGATTGCTATAGCCATAGCAACCTTGTTTCTGTTCCAAATCGCGATACTAGCAACCTCAATGAACATCCGATTCGGGAAAGTCGTAGTACCATGGGGGTGTTGGAGAGGACATACACGCGAAGAACCATCAATAATGCGGAGGTGGTCATAGTCAAAAACATAAAGAGCTAGAAAAAAAAAAATACAAGAAAAAATGTGATTTCCCCCCTCGGAGAAATAACCAATTAGAATGTCACCAGTGCTCACAATTTCGAAAAAGGAAGCGATCTGGAGTTGGTGGGCGGTCAGGGCCCAGGTGTAAGGAAGCGGGCGGCTCCGACACAACACCCACCTGGCAATTGATTGGGCCTGTATAATCCAAGAGGACCACATCCAAAAGTATGGTCACAAGGGCGGACAGCCGTGCAAGAGAGTAAATCTATTCAAACAGAACAAATTAGTACGGGGTCCCAGTATAGCGGAGGAACCCAAGTGAGGCGCATATATCTACGGACCCAGATCGTCCACCGGTAGGGGCGGTGTCCCCGAATGACACTCCATTCATATTCAAGAGAGGTTAAGTATTCCCAGCTAGGTGAGGATTGAGTCATGCGCCGGCATGATGATAGTAGCAGCTGGTGCGACCTGATGGACTCACATGTAGAGACCACTCAAAGCGTGGCTTAGATTTTTCAGTAGCACTGTCGAGGGATGATTCGGTGGGCCTGTTATTATAATCTGAAAGCATGCCAAGAAAATTGTACGCACAGGAAGACTGCGGGACCACAACGGGATTTTGGGAGTTGGCCATACCGACAGACAAACAGTAGGTGCCACTGGGATAGGTGAATAACCTGAAGTGGGCTTTGGATTAGGGATGTCCGTTGAAGGACAGAATAGTCCACATATATAGACCAATTTGTTCAAGATCTGTGACGAAGTTGAAACGCACGAGGCGCTAATCTCAGTCTTGAATGAAAAGACTGATTGTGTGAGCTAACCTGAAACGCGCGAGGCGTTGATCTATCTACAACTTCAAGTCAGCTGTGTGGTACTGTGTGTAGGTAAGAAGAATGCTCACCTCAGTCTCAAGTGAAAAGACTGCCTGTGAGGCATAGTGAGGCCTTGTGTAGTACGGTAACACACAACATAAAGACGTGTTGTTTATCCATACATGCCCAAAGCGTTGTAGGGACAAATTAATCATAGAAAAAAGGTGAAGAAGGTTAAGTCCATTCCTATCACCTGCTGCAGAATCCATACCTTTTGCACATGTTAATCATCCGTGGTTATGATCACTCCTCGTTTGAGCGGGCCCTAACATCAGCACAGAGTTAAGATTGCCGATTGCTGGTCCGGTATCTCTAATTATTGTGTGGTTTTACAAGATATCCTATGGATTCATATTAAATCTTGAAATCTGATTGGCCAGCTGTCACCGGCTGTCAGAAACTGAATTGAATAAAGAACGACTAATTTGGAATTTGGAATCACAAGCCCGGATGAGCTTCTTTTTTCCAATCATCCACGAGGAAACTGCGTGAGCGTGTGCGTACCTCATCAAATACACCTTCTCCATCATCACTACATCTTTCACCTTAACGCCGTGTCCTCCCACCCTTGGCCACCACACCTAGCTTTGCCGCGAGACAAGTGTGGTAATAACTAAACCGCCAGTGGCCCTTAAAGTCACTATCCCACCCTATCTAGTATTTCCCTCCTCAATTGCCCTGGAAAACGCCTGGAGAAAATCTGATCGCCACCAGCCAATTCGGAGTGAGAAATCCTTCATCCTTTATCCACTATCGACGCTGGACTGACGCTCCAGTATCACATCACACAGCCCACGCTTGGCATTTCCTATGGAACATCTGCTGCAGCGCCTTGCGGGCACGAAGTCACCATTTGATGTCCGCGGAGCTGCGTTTCCAAGGGAACACTCGAAGTTATAATTGGCCGTATCAAAGATAGTTCCGTGTCGCGGCTCCTGGTGTGGGTTATCTTCCTCCTAACTGGTGACGCCTACACCATGCAAAAAGGGTATTCACGGCCTTCGGTGCCACCACTTCAACGCGTCTATAGAGTATCTATCTGCCATGCACTCTGAAGTCTCATATATGTCCAAAGTACACTAGTCTATCGCGTCGCTACTTTCGAACTCCCTGAGGCGAACTCGGACATGAACGAGGCGCCGCGAGCAAGCAGCCTCGACTTCTGCAAAGTTTCGAAGAGTGAACAGCACTTTGCTATCGAGACAACGATTGATGATCATTATCAGCCAAACACCGAGCCGACAGGGTTGTTCCTCTTTTGAAATGCCGCGAATCGACAAACTAAGAAGAGAACTTACAGAAGCAGAGATCACTGGCATGACAGCTTCACCTACTCCTTGTGTCCTACGCAATATGTGACTGTCCGCCTGCTTCTTGCTTAGACCAGCCTCGATAGAAAACATTGAGAAATGGTAGTCCTCGCGAGTGCAAAATCCGGCTACAACTGAAAGCTCTTCCAAGGCTTATGGACACCAGAACTTGAGGGATGCGGGGAGGAGCGATGGGAGCCACCATGCCTGGGAGCTGCGGATCTTGTCACTTCTGGCACTTACTAAGATGGGTCTAATCTCCCTGGTTGTGGTATCATCCGCCATGTTGGACTCATGTTGGCTGGTCGTGGGGTCGTGGGAAGGTTAGGAAAAGCCGCCAAGGGAAGAGAGTGCTTGCGTATGTGGCGTGGCGTGTAAGGATATCAAATTGCTTACGTAATGCGCCCCCGTTTTTGTAATGATCATGATGCAGCCACTCAGCGGAGAAGGTCACAAAATCGTACACCCATCCAGTCCATGCCTGTTCCCGATCCAGCAAGGTGGGGATATGCGCATTGTGTCGCTCAGAGTGCCTGAGGGCTCAGGGAAACGCGTCTTGTTAAGAACTGGCCTGAGTATCGTTCCCGAACTTGAAGTGACAGTCTAACTTTATACTGTTCTCACTAACGATGCACAACCATTGTAAACTTATATTGTGACAAGAACTACGAAGTAAGGACTACCAACCAGTGGTGTCTAAACAGGGGGTCCCATTTTCCAAGTTACTAGATGGCGCGCCCCACGTCCTCATGATCACAGCTCAATCCGTTCGGTATCCCATGCATCTGCTCATCCGTGCTAATGCAAGAGTCATCGTCTCTTGTCTGCAATGTCCCGTACTGCTCGGAGACAGTGTGCACCACCACCTCCATTCGATTCATCGGTATTGATCCAGCGTTGATCCGCTCGGTCCCTTGAACTGGAGGACTGCTGTTCTGTACTAGATTCCCAAGTGCGCTGAACGGAATTAACTGCAATGAGCAAGAAACAGTAAGGAAGTTGAGAACATCATACACGTCGGTGGAACCGCAGACAAAGTCTGTCAGAGCGCTAGCGGTGCATCCGTGTTGCCGCGATCACCACCGTGATCCAAGTCAACTGCAGGAACACCTGCATCTGCATAGAGCAAAGTAAGAAACCATCCCCGGGACAAGCGATGACAAAATAAAAACATACGACGCCGAACAAAGCTACTAATGTCCCAAAGAGGATGACATTCAGTGGGCGTTAGGCATAAGCCAGATCGAGAAGAGATACCATCCAAATCTAAAATCATAAATACCTGGGACATCAAATGGGGATGAACAAAGGGGATATGAGCGAGCCATTCGCCGGACTTACCGCTGTCGGAACCTCAGTCACAATAACAAGCAAGAGCCAAATCACACTCTTACGAAAGGAAAACATGAATGGATTTCAAGGACCACGACCAACAAGACCCTGTAACACACCTGTTTCCAGAGAACTTGTGCCAATGTGCCACTCCCGTGACGGCGCAGGCGAAACAAGCCGACAAGCATGATGAGAAGCAAGGCAATATCGGTAATGAGTATGGCAATGAGATTGGGTGCACCGCTCCCCGTGTTGAGAGCTATGCAGGTCGGTTGGGCAGGGACCGACACAGAGCGAAGCTAGGGGCGGGATAAGGACACGATTTCAAATATTGGGAATTGAATACTCACACGTACAACCACTGTATTCATGATGTCGGATTTAGTTCCGATCACCCACGAGAGGGGGAAAAGTAATTTACCTTGGACAAAGAGGGCGGCGTTAATTCCCCACAAGCTGATTGCTATGGCCATAACAACCTTGTTTTTGTTCCAAATTGCAATACTGGCAACCTCAATGAATGTCTGATTCGGGAAAGTCGTAGTATCATGGGAGTGTTGGAGAAGACGTACATGCGAAGAACAATCAATAATGAAGAGGCGGACATAGTCAAAAAGATGAAAAGCTAGAAAACAGATAAGAATAAAATGTGATTTCCCCTCTCGGAGAAAGGGTCAATCAGAGAAGCGCCATTGCTCACAATATCAAAGGACACAATGACCTTGAGATTGTGGGTAATCAGGGTCCGGGTGTAAGGGAGAAGGCGGCCCTGATACACCACCTACCTGGCAATTAATTGGGCCCGTATAATCCCAGAGAATCACACTCAAAAGTACAGTCATAAGGGCGGACAACCGTGCAAGAGAGTAAATCTATCAAAACAGAACAAATCAGTCCGGGATCTCACAGTGTAGCGGAGGAACCAAAGTGAGGCCCATATATCAACGGACCCATATCGCCCACCGGTAGGGGCGGCGTCCTCGAATGACACTCCATTCATATTCAAGAGAGGTAAGGTATTCCCAGCTAGGGGTAAGGATTGAGCTATGCACTGCTATGATGGAGGCTGGTGCGACCTGATGGACTCACATGTAGAGACCGCCGAAAGCATGGGATAGCTTGGTTAGCAGCACTATCGAGGGGTGATTCGGTGGGTTTGATGATCTGAAAGCATGCCAGGAAAATTGAACGCACGAGCATCCCGCGCGAATATAGTAATGGGATCGTGGGAGTTGGCCATACCGACAGATAAGCGCTAAGCAGTAGGTGCCAGTGGGATAGGTGAAGAACCTGAAGTGGGCTTTGGATTGGGGATGTGCGTCGAAGCACCGAATGGTCAACATATATAGACCCATTCTGCAGGAAGTGTCGCATCATGATCACTCCTCTTTTGAGCGGGCCCTAACATCCTTCAGGAGTAGTTGTGTGTTTCTATTGGTACTGTATGGGTAGCACGAAATATGGTGCTACAGCCGCAAGGCGGGCATCAGACGTCTTGACACAAGACAACAAGCAGCTTAGAGGAGTTAAAATTGCCGATTGCTGGTTCGGTGTCTGTAATTACTGTGTGGATTTGCAAGATATCCTATGGATTCATGGTAAATCTTGAAATCTGATTGGCCAGCTGTCACTGCCTGTCATTGAATGCACTAATTTGGAATTTGAAACCACCCCGGTCCCGGATGGTCTTCTTTTTTCCAATCACCAAGAGGAACTTGAAGCTGCATGAGCATGTGCGCACCTCATCAAAGACGCCTTCTCAGCACATCGTGCATCATGACTACATCCTTCACCTTAACGTGTGCTCCCACTCCTGGCTACCACAAGTCCACATGTAGCCTTGCCGCGAGACAGGTGTGGTAGTACCTAAACCGAACTGCACTGGCCTCCCCCCCCCTCCTAAAAGTTACCGTCCCATCCTATCTAGCACTTCCTCCTCAATTGCCCTGGCGGACGCCTAGAGACGAGTTGATCGCCCCCAGCTAATTCGGAGTGGGAATTGCTTCATCCAATGTCGACGCGGGCCTGACCCTCCAGCATGACATCCACAGCCTGAGTCCACGCTTGACGTTTCCTATGGAACACCCGCCGCAGCGCCTTGGGGCCTCGAAGTCACCATTTGATGACTTCGGAGCCGCGTTATTTTCAATGTATTTATAAAGCATCTATCTGCCACGTACTCTATAAACTCATCTACGTCCAACGTACACCAGTCTATCGCGTCGCTCTCCCTGAGGCCAACTCGGACATGAACGAGGCGCGGCGCTGCCAAGCACCCTCGACTTCTGCAAAGTTTCGAAGAGTGAACAGCCCTTTGCCATCGAGACAACGATTTATAATCATTATTAGCTTGTCAGCATGCTTCTCGCTTAAGCCAGCCTCGATTATGGTCCTTGCGAAAATGTAGTCCTCGCGAGACTTGAAATACAGCCACCATTGACTCCTGAGATAGCTCCTCCGTTCGGGTGTTGCTCGTCGCGGCATCATCGGCCATGTTGACTGGCGGTGGCGGATCGCGCTGCGGCGCTAGGAAGGGTAGTCGGTGCGCATCCGATAGATCAGAATGTACTCCTTACCTTCAGCTCTCATCTCACGTGGCGCGTGGAGATGATGGGTATTAGGTGTATGAGGGTCACTGTTGTCGCGGGTATTTGCTGACTTGGAGTTCCTGGACTGCCTGAGCCCTACAGTATAGAAAAATGGGAAGTGTGCTACACATCAGGAGGGGTCACCGTATAGGACGCACGTGCGAGGTTAGCTTGAAACACGCGAACCAATTCTCTTTTGCGTTCCCTCGCCTCTTCCGCAATCCCTTTGTCCCTCTCACACTTCCTGAAATGAGGGCCAAAGTTTTGAGGACGGAAGTTGCCCTCACAGATGGGACATCGTTTCTTCCGACTGTGAGACTCTGAAGAGACTTCTGGCATTTTCGAGTCCTGAGAGGGGAAAAAAATGTGGATGTGTGTATGAGCGACAGGAAGTGGAACGAGAACACGCGGCCGACTCAGCCTTGTAAAAAAAAAAGCCCGAGGGGCGGCTATAACGCAACTACTGTACTGCACAACTGTGCAGAGATGAGTCAGGATTCGAGTTCATAATAGCCGTCCTTCAAGCTTCAAGCTGCGCCGCGGCTGTCAGCTCGGTTCCCTGCCTGTTCCACATGCTGTCGTCCAACACAATCAGCCAGCCAGATCGATAAATCGTCGTGATCACTACAAGCTTGCCATGAGGTGCGGTCTATATACAAAATATCCTGAGGGAAGGGTCATGTCGAACCAACAAAGCTGCAGTGGGCTTAACTCATTTCTCGGATTTCATCTCAGTTGTCACCCGACTCCCAGGTGATAATGCTCCTCTCTGATGAAAATGGCAGTTAGGCTATGTTACAAAGGGTGAAACCGGTGAAAAGTCTTGAAGGCTAGATCGTACCTGCAAGAAAGGTCTGGGCACTGATGACACATGTGGGGATCTGGGGAGTGCTTGGGACCAGGTCCTGGGGCTTCAGCACTGCTTCCAGTCACATAAACAGAAGACAGGCACACTTGTGAAGAAGAGGAGACAAGAAGCTGTGATTTGATTGTCAGTCAAGCTTAGGGCTATATGAGTCTTCCAAAGGCGAATATAATTTGGCTGAACTGGGAACAATAATGCCCAATACAAAATATCATATATCAGAAGCAGGATTCACATGCCAATGGCCGAGAATAACATGGTGCACGACCACATGGTAGTCCAGGCTTTCTGATGATGGGCATGTGTCCGATGTCTTTATTTTGTTTCTGCGCCCGAATCACGACCACTTTCATCATGCGAGGAATGACCGTGATCCTTAGGATCCAATGTCCTATCCGGCTGCGTGGGTCTTTCTCCGACGATTCCCACACCACGCAAAAATATACACAACATCGTACCTGGGCAGTCACGGTAAGAAAGATTTCAGTCAGAGATAAACCAAGGCCCCAGATCGAAGAGCTTCCGAGTCAGACACCCACAGAAAATCCCAAACGCAAAGCCAGTCCACATCGCAGCCTGGTACGCCTTGAGCTGCGCTGCCAGCGGCGCGCCATTTCCCCCTTGCTCTATGGGGACACCGAGGAGGTTGGACTGCGCCTTGAGCACCCCGTTGAAGACGATCGTGGACACGCTCAGGCCGATCGCTGACCCTATCTGCGTCATCGCCTGGAACAGCGCCCCTGCGACGCTCTGCTCGCTCGGAAGTGACACCTTTGAGATGAACATCGTCCCCGATGCAAATGTGAAGTCCGCGCCCAGCACGACGAGGCAAGCAGACGGGAAGCCAGAGACCCAGTACGGCGCGCTTGGATCAATCACGGCAAAGTAGATATTCGCACATCCAGTCAGGAGCGTTCCGATAGCTGCCAATAAAAACGGGGAGTGAAACGTGATGGATATGGATCAGGGCGATCATCCTGGGAACCAACGGAGGGGCCGACCACGTACCAACGATAAATACGACGTCGATGGATCCAATGACCAGTGCGATGATGACATTTGCCACAACTCCCATGAAAAACATGGGTAATATACGGATCATGGTGTGGATCGGGGTCAAGTTGAGGTAAGTTTGGTAGTACAGCTGCACCCAAACCAACCAGCAGGAGAAAGACGCCCAGTTGACGCACGCAATGATCTGCATCACGGCGAAGCGACCGCGAGCGTGGGCCCACATCGACGGCTTCATAAGCGGAGGCGCCGTCCAGTGCGTGCGTGGAAGATGAGAGTCCTCGAGTCTCCGTTCCAAGTAGTACTGCCATAGGCCAAACAGCAGGACAAGAACGATGCCAAAGACGAAAAGTCCAACGATATCTGCGTATCTCACAACGTGTGAAAAAACGTAAAGTGCAGGAAGACGAACAAGGACTCACGAAAAGATTTCCAGCCTTCTCGAGTGGAGGGTGTGTCGCTTAAGACAAACACGATAAGAACAAGGCCGGAGGTGATCAGAGCGGCCCCAACCCAGTCCACGCGTCTGTCTTCTTCGGTCGAGGGCTCGTCTTCGTCTATGGCGAAAATACCCAAGACCAAGCACGCGAAAGTGAGACCCGACAACAAGTACAACGGGCTTCTCCAGGTAGGGCTAGGAACGCGGTCGAACTCAAAAAAACCGGTTTACACGAACGAACTTTACATCTGCCCCTCACCTGGTCAGCTGCGTGAGAACGCTGCTTAGAACAGTGCTGAAGGCCGATCCGATGGGAGCGCCTGCGGAAAATGTTGCGAAGGCGAAGGAACGCGAGGGCCCAGGAGGAAACGCCCTCGATAAGATACCGAGCTGACGAGGTTGTTCCTCTTTCGAAATGGCACGAATCGACAAAACAAGAAGAGAACTTACGGAAGCAGGGATCATGGCAGCTGCACCTACTCCCTGTATCCCACGCAATATGTCGAGCGATATCCCAGCTACGCGATTGTGAAGAGTTATTGATAATCCATGATAAGAGATCGCGGTAAGGTCTTGAGTCGGACGTACATTGGGCGAAGCACGAGCTGAGTCCACATGTCCCAGTGATCAAATATCCAATAATCCAGACGAGTTTACGTCCATAAAGATCCGCAAGTCGTCCAAAAAGGAGGAGGAAGCAGGCCTATGTATAAAGTCAGCCAAGCTCAGTGAAAACATTGTTTCACGAGCCGCATACAGAACTG
>Ga0307512_10005581_pt1 | contig 13067 bp, 6 predicted proteins | sample 14_EM_MG_FD_200267 | JGI IMG/M metagenome (GOLD analysis project Ga0307512, IMG submission 200267) | Populus trichocarpa ectomycorrhiza microbial communities from riparian zone in the Pacific Northwest, United States - 14_EM | ecosystem: Host-associated > Plants > Roots > Unclassified | place... | reverse complement strand
AGAAACATGATTTTTTTTATATATATATATATAATCTCATTTATATGTATTTTTATTTTAAAGCTAATGTTGAATATTATTATTTGAGATATTTGTTAATGTATTTGATATTATTTTTTGAATTTTAATGAGATATATAAAATGTTAAATGATAATAAAGTTGAAGCATGTTAATTTAGACTTGGAATATTTAAAAAACTTGCAAATAAATGAAAAGGTTTATGAATAATGTCTCACTGCAAAATATTGCAAGAACATAAATATAAGGTTGAATGAGAAAAATACCAAACTACATCAGACATGTTAATTGTAGTGAATATGGTTGGAATTATGATAAAAAATATATGAAAGTGGATAACAAAAGCGTTTTGAAAAAAATTAATTTTTTTTTATTTTTTAATTTACTTCAAATTAATATATTTTTAGTGTTTTTAAACTATTTTGATGTGCTGATGTCAAAAATAATTTTTTTAAAATAAAAAAAATATTATTTTGATGTATTTCAATACAAAATGTTTTAAAAAAAACAATTATAACTACACTTTCAATCATATATTTTATTGAGAAGGTTGTTGAACAGTGAGTTGTGCTGCAGTGATGGTTAGAAGTGGTGGGGCAGCTGGTGGCAAGGCTGCTGAGAGATGGGTGAGCAGTATGGCGTGGCTGGTCGGAGAGAGTAAAGGAGGATTGGTGATTGGTGATGAATGGAAGCTGTCGCTGGAGAAAAAGGAGTAGATCGTGATTTTTTTTTGTTTTTTAGTAACACACATAAGGAAACTTTGAACATTATATCAATTATAATAATATATAATATTTTAATTTTTTTTATTAATTGAGTTTATAATTTCTTGATTTATATATAAAATGTAATCAATTATATAAACAATAAAAAGATATAAGATATAATTTTTTAAATATAAAAAAAATGTTACCACACTTATAATTTTATATCCTTTTCTTTTCTTTTCTGTTTTCAAAAACAAAGGGCTGAAAAGAAACAAATATATATATTTACTGCACAAGCGTATTTAGTATTATGATATATTATATTCTTAAAAAATATTTTTATTTTAAAATATATTAAAATATTTTTATTTTAAAATATATTAAAATATTTTCTAAATATTTTCACGTCACAATAATAAAAAAAAACCAATTTGTATATTTTTAAAATATATTCAAAAACAAAAATTACCACATTCATACATTCTGTCGTTTAGAGACAAAACGGGAAGAGAGTGGCACGAGTAAAGTCAGGAGTGGAAATATCAATTTCCTCTCATATAATAACAAGTTCATCACTCTTCTCCACTCTCAAAACGCGATCCTCTCACTCAGGTGATATTTGCTCCTCTTTCCTAAACCTGAAAAAAAAAAAGAAAACAAAATCGAGAGATCTTTCTAAATTTCAAGCACCGCACCGATATAAACGTATCAATATGGATAACACAGGTTCGTTCCTCCCGCACTCATTTCTTCTGAATCCACTCTGAACCGTTTCATTTATCGCTGTTAATTTTCCGATTCCGATTTTACTGTTTCTTAATAATTCAATTCTTCTTGATTGAATTTGTTAATCATGGTTGCATCAGCTGTTATTAATTTTATTTTGAGCTATTTTTTTTATGGTCCTATTTTTTGTTTTAGATATTTCTGAACTTAATTAATTAGGAATTTTTGACACACTTAGGAGCGAATCCTCAAGGCATAGTAGTTCCGCCAGTTGAAGGTGTTGCTGGAGGAGGAACAGCTTATGGATGGAATGATGGCGGTGGCGTACATTTTTCAAATTCCTCACCCAGAGGATCAATCGATCCCTCTGAGGTTTTAACTTCAGATTTAGTGCATGTTTGGTGCTTGCCTAGCACTGCAAATGTTGGACCGCAAGAGATTCCCAGTAGACATTTGGAGCCTGTAAGTTTTATTTAATCTGCATTTGTAATGCGTGTCTGGTGTTCGTCTTGTTGAGAGGATATGCTGTTTATATGTGGAATTTGTTTAGCCTCACCATTGGACTTGGCTGATTGCTCACTTAGTGCAAACTAGAGATGATTATGTGTGGATAATAAAAATTTTCGGTTGTCTTAATGTGGCTAATAGTTGTATGCTTTGCGATGCCTACTTGATATTTTAAATGTCTTAGATTGTAGGATTTATTAATAAATGCTGGTAGGTTTAGATTTTGGCTTACACTGAATTTTTTTTAATGGAATTGTCTGCGACCTTGATGTTTTGTGGTATGTTTGTTTTGGGAATCAAAAGTAAGTGATTTCTTTTCGGTGTTATAGTACTCTGTCTTCTAATATTAATTTTACCTTGAAGATAAATCTTCTGGCAGCTAGAAATGAGAGAGAAAGTGTTCAAATTGCTTTACGCCCGAAAGCTACTTGGGGTGGTTCTGGCAGTGCAGGGGTTGTGCAGGTTCAGTGTAGTGACTTAACCTCCACATCTGGTGATCGGTGAACTACTCAGAGCAATATAGTTCTTTTTGTAGCTTGATGATCTACTACTCTACTAGTTCTTGGTTTTTCTGATATTGACTGTGAACAGGTTGGTCGTTGGACAATCCATAACATTGCGGAGAGTGGTTTCTATATTAGGTGTCCCAGATGCTCTTGTGCCTCTAGATCTTCCAGTTAGTCAAATAAACCTAGCTCCTGGGTATTGCCTTCATCATTGATTGTGTGTTATTCATTTAATGCAGCGTGAAGAAATTCCAAGTGATTTCTTGCAATGAAATTGAGGTGGTTTTGTTGTTTTCCCTTTGCTGCAGAGAAACAACTGCACTTTGGGTTTCCATTGATGTTCCAAGTGCACAGCCACAGGGTCAATACGAAGGGGAGTTCTTCATCACCGCTATAAAAGCAGAGGCAGAGTAATACATATCTGTTTTGATTTAATCAATGATAGCCATATGCTCCTTGTTTAATGCATAAAGTTTCTGTGCTGAAATTATTGCTGTCGAGTTTTAAATAAGCTCAGTACTTTCCCATGTATGACTCCTGTTATTTAATGCTAGTAAATATGGACATCAAGTTACTTATTATAGTTGATTGAGTCCACCACAGATCTCCATCACAGCGCTTGGGAAAAGCTGACAGGCATCAGCTGTACTCGGAACTTAGGAACTGTCTTGACATCATGGAGCCCGTTGAAGGAAAACCATTGGATGAAGTGGTAAATATTTGAATCAATCATCATCGTCATTTTCTTAACCCTGTGATTACAAGCAATTCATATCAGCAATTGTTTTTCAGGTAGAAAGAGCCAAATCTGTGACTACATCTTTAAGAAGGGTTCTTCTATCTCCAGTATTTTCTGAGTTCTCTACAGATAATGGACCAGTTGATATGATGGATGAAGATGCTATTTCAAACCTAACAGTTCGTGTCAAGCTAAACTTGACTGTTTGGGACTTCGTACTTCCAGCAACTCCTTCACTTCCTGCTGTATTTGGTGTATCCTTATCTTCTTGAACCTTAATATTACCAAATTTGAAATTGGTGATACTCTCTGAATTTATTGTTGTGAGGTTGGCCTTCACAAATTCCAATATTTATAGAAGTCAAAATTGCCATTCTCTGAATGTTTATCTGAGTTTCCTCTTGATATAAGCTGTAAATTTTCTGTAATGATGTAATTATTACAAGTCTTCCTAGTAGAAGTGCAACATGGTGGAGCTCAAAACAAACAGGGGCACAGGTCAGCCATGTGTAAGACTTAATTCTAGCAAACCTGAATTGAACTGTGCTGAACATAACCAAAGTCAAAGCCCAAGCTCATTTGTAGGTGACGAGTGATATGCCTTCTTTCATAAACAAGGACAATTACCTTTTAATATATATGAGAAATGATAATGATCGTATGCTTATATTTTATCACATGAGAATGGGATAACAGAAGAAGCAATTTGCAAATGCTATTGCTGCTCACATACTTAGGCATTACCAACAGAACTTCATGGTAGATGATGGCATAATAAGTATCAATTTCTTGGTCATCTTGTCTCTTTGAAATTCAATTTTTGTATGCTGCTAAAAAGATGTGATAACTTTCAGTGTTGAATTCCTTACCTTATTTAGATATCTGATACTGTAATTGAGGATCGTTTTGGTGTTGAACATGGAAGTGATGAATGGTATGAGGCTCTGGATCAACATTTCAAGTGGCTTCTTCATTATAGAATCAGTCCATATTTTTGCAGGTGGGGTGGCAACATGCGTGTTTTGACATACACTTGTCCATGGCCAGGTAACTTGGTTGAGAAAAATGAAGATAAGCATGTACTTATTCAACATTTTGCAAATGCTAATAGCTCTCTCTCTCTCTCTCTCTCTTTTATGTTACAGCTGACCATCCTAAATCAGATGAGTATTTTTCAGACCCAAGATTAGCAGCATATGCAGTACCATATAGTCAAGCAGTCCCTGGGTATAGAATCAGTTGTCCCTCCTCGCCTCTGTCTAGTAGTTTGATGTAAAAACTAATGAGCTTCCATATAATTTTAATCTGAAACTGTAACAGTGCAGCACAGGACTACTTGCAGAAAGAAATTGACATCTTGAGGACAAAGTCTCACTGGAAGAAAGCCTATTTTTACTTGTGGGATGAGGTATCAACACTAATCCATTTGGGGATAGATTGCGTGTATGCATCCCATGTCATTGGGTAGTGCCCTTGATTCTACCTTCATCGGTCTATTCTCCTTTTCGTTTCTCATAATTTGTTTACTTGAAAATTGAGAAGGCGGAAAAAAGAGAGTAATTTCAGAGTGTTGTAGCATTTCATGATTATAAGACTTGCTTACATATCAAGATGATATGATGTCTCCATTTTATCTCCTCTGCATGTGCTCTAAACTCTTTCAATTTGGGATGACAAATTACCAAAACTAGTGCCTTTCAAAACCATTTCTGCTCTCTATCTCTACACTTTTGAGAAGCAAAATAGTAAATGTATTATCTTTCAGTGTGGTGTCTTTGGCATTATCATTAGACACTTTAAAAATAATAACTGCTCAATTTGTATAATGCCTTTTGATTTATAACCAATTTCTTAGGTTTCATGCAACATGTCTCCTTCATAACTAATGTGATTCCCATACATCATGGCAGCCTTTGAATTTGGAACAATATGATATGGTCCGCAGCATGGCCAGTAAGATCCATACTTATGCTCCTGACGCACGTGTGTTAACTACGTACTATTGTGGTATGAATTCACTAATTGCTCTCTCTGATATGCTGATAATTAGTTTCTGTTCCAATTTCTTCTTGCTGAATGATTTGTTGGGCTGAAACTATAGCTTGACCATTAATTCAGCCATTAGTTGATTATGGTTATGTTTTCACATGTTGCTTTCTTTTCATCAAGGACCAAGCGATGCACCCCTTGGGCCTACTCCTTTTGAGGCTTTTGTGAAAGTGCCAAAGTTTCTGCGCCCACATACTCAAATTTATTGTACAAGGTATTGGGGTTGGTTACTTCCTTGCATGCAAGTTACATATTTTTGTATGCGTGCATACCGCTTATGTTTGTGATTTCGCACACATGCATGCCATTTTTATACTTGTGTTGTTAGTTGGGCATCGGTGCTTTTATATTATTAATGTGGTTTATATGCCCCCACCAATATGGCTCTGTATTTCAGGAATGTACCGCACCTCCATTGCACCATCCAACAGGGAAGTTGCATCAGATTTGGAATCATATGACCATATTCAGTTTTTATGGAATTGTTTTTTGTCTGAGTCGATGCATAGTTTTTCAATAGCAAGCGACCCTCTTTGCTGTCCATATGGTTTCAAATAAGCTTATCAGTGGGATATGGCCTGCTGTAGCTATTTAGATCTAAGAACCAGATAATTTTGCTCCATTTTTTGGAGGGAACTCCAGTTAAGAGTGAGATTTGGAAATATTTTGACTGTTCTTGTTATGGTGCTTGAACTGAACTTGGATGGGCCTTGCTGTGCATGACTTGGTATGTACTACCAAATGTACTGCATAGGTATTTACTAGCTCAGTGATATAATCATTAACCGTGGCAAAGAAGAGAAGCTGTTTTTTATAAATTGATTAGCAGACTTATCTGATATTTCTTGATATGTTGATGAATGTACCTCATATGTTGTGTGCCTAAGGCTACAACTTGAACTTCTTATCTCACTACTTTATTGGTTGGCAGTTATCTTGAACTGACTTTCAATTAGATGCATAAGGTTATTTGGGACATGTTTGTACTATATTTCATATAGCTAAGATCTTCTAATGTTCTAAAGGATGTAATTTATTTATTATCAGAAAAAAGGAGGAAGAGGTGTAGTTTACTTTTCAATTTTCTCTGCAGTGAGTGGGTGCTTGGTGATCGAGAGGATCTGGCCAAGGAAATTGTCTCTGAATTGCAGCCAGAGAATGGTGAGGTAATAACCAGTGCCGTGCTTTCCTTCTAAAGGACAAAAAAAAGCTATACTAAAAATATGATGGTCCTTATTCTGATCCTGTGACGATGAACTGATATCTGTATTTGAGAACTAAACAACTTTATTAACATTCTTGTTATCATTATTTTTTTCATCGAGTTTTAATTTAATATTGTTCTCAGTGTAAATTATTTATGAAGGAATTGAATTTGACCTGGGCATGCTAAATAATACCTGTTTAATTAAAAAAGCGTGCATATCCATAGTTTTCTAACGAGCTTTGTAACTGTGGCTGGTGAATGGTTCTTTTGTTCTTGCTGTCATATAAAGGGAAGTAGACAGATTGTAGTATTTTCAGCTGGTTAATAGGACCACTGGTTACAAATCTCTGCTAGTATACGAAGCAAAAAATAGCTTCAATCTGACACTATGATGTATTCTAATTGGTAATTGGATGTTATTCAGTACTGCTTAAGTTTTTTGGTCACCATTTTTATACAAAAGCAACCATGCTAGGCTATAAAGTTTTAATCTCTGGGGCTCTAATTTTTATTTTGATGGGTATAGTTTTGTGATTTATTTCATTGTTCTTTCTGGGACAGTAACATGCTTTAGAACTTGAATGTGTAGTACTTGCTTTTAGTGCCATGTATAGTTATTCTGAAGCAAAGCCTGCTTATTCCTTCTGCAGGAATGGTGGACATATGTGTGTTTGGGACCCTCTGATCCTCATCCTAATTGGCACATTGGGATGCGTGGTACTCAACACCGTGCTGTGTTCTGGCGTGTGTGGAAAGAAGGCGCAACAGGTTTTCTGTACTGGGGTGCCAACTGCTATGAGAAGGCTACAGTTCCTAGCGCAGAGGTATTTTCATTGCATCTCATTCATTCATAGAATAGAACGACAGTTGTAAATTTCTGCTTTCCTATTCTTTTTCTCTGACTTTGAAATGTTTGCCTTTGAGCAGATTAGGGCGTGACATACTGCCAGTTATAAATCCTTACTTTCTTTTTTCTTTTTCTCTGACAATGAAATGTTTGCCTGCAAGCAGATAAGCTTCAGGCGTGGTCTACCTCCAGGTGATGGAGTTTTATACTATCCAGGCGAGGTGTTCTCATCCTCCCACCAGCCAGTTGCATCTGTTAGACTAGAGCGCATACTAAGTGGCTTGCAGGTAAGAGATATTTAAGTGACCGTTCATTTGTTTGGGTTCAGATCAGAGCACGGTTTGCTGCTATGAGAGTTCCTAACAAGATCCCAAGGATTTTATTTTCAAAATAAAATCTTTTCAAGTTGTTTTTTTTTTTTAAAAAAAATTGAAAGTACTCTCATCTCATGCTAGGATCAATATATTTTACTTGTTACCTGAATATTTCTTTTAAGATTCTCTATGCTAAAGTTGGAATCTTGATACTTGTGTCATGGCTGTAGTGATTGAAAATTATCAATGCTTGACTCTCTCTCCCTCTCTCTCGCGCGCCCGCGCACACATTTGAGAAAGATAAAAGTTGTGCATGGATAGTGCTGGGTTTTTCTCTAATGCATGTTTCTGGTTTTGATGATCTTTCACCTTTTATTCTATCAGGACTTGGAGTACCTGCAACTCTATACTTCAAGATATGGAAGGGGTGAAGGGCTAGCTCTTCTGGAAAAGACAGGCATGTATCTAGGTCCTGAACGTTATACTTTAGAGCACACGCCAATCGATGTCATGCGGGGTGAGATCTTCAATACGTGCCGATCATGAATAGATGGTTGTGTTCTCATTGAGTTTATTGTTTTTGTAATTATCCATAGAAACTTTTTGTATGGTAAAAGATGAAATGGTTTGTGCAATTGCATAAACTCTTTCCACTTTCAACGCATAGTTACATGCAGTGCTTTACTGGTGGTGCCGAGGCAAAAGTAATTCTGGACGATAATATGATGGTATATTCGAAGAACCGTTGCATCTTATTGCTCTATGATTCTCCCGGCATGACGTGCACCTGCCATTGCCCTTCCAGGAGTCATATTCCTTCGGAATTGCCTCTTGTTGTATTGTTCTTTCTCTCACCTGCTTGAAACTATAGAATTGAAACCATCAGCAGTCATATGCTAGGCGTAGTTGCATCCTCGATCTTCAATGTGCAATCCATGCTTTCATCTTTATGCATCAAAAGCTTTTTCTTCCAGGGTTGAGGTCTTTTTGATACGAGGTTCAAAAAGAAACTTCCGATGTTGTGCCCGATTAAGACCTAAAAACTCCATTCCTCAGTTGGAAATTATCAAAGTTACAAGAGCCGCATAAATTAGTTTTCTGCCGCTGCTTTACTAGCCAGTTGTTCAGATTTTAATAATTCCCGGTGCGTTTTACTTGGTTAAGCGGTTGGGATGAAGTCTGACACGATCAAGGAAAAAAGTTGACTCAATCATATACACAAAACAAAAAAAGGTTACAGCCATCCTCTACTTCCCCAATTGCGTAAGCAACGGCAGTGAAAATGGGTTCTTCCTTCTGAAAAACTGTGCTGTTAGGGGTCGCAGGTTATTTGAGAATGTGCAAGTGCTATTGGAATTAATCATTTAAATTGCTCTTGTATGTTAACAGGGAAAACGTTGACTCCATTCAGCTCTTGGTCAACTCCTTAAGAACATGTACTCTCCTGTATAGTATTAGTAGAGCAATTGACCTGGGCAATCGAAGATAGTATCTGACCCCGCAATGTACTGTATCAGAATAGCAACTAGGGCTCTTGTAGACGAAGCCCCTCTGTAGAAGGAGAAAAGGTATGGAAAGGAGTGTTGTAACCATCAAGATTGAAGGTGCGCTTACTGGAATCGGAAAAGCAACCTGAAGATAATCAAATTGGCGATCATTACTTTGTGGACCTGGCACTCATTTCTCCTTTTTGACACCATTATGGTTCTTTGTGGGAAGATGATAATGGTTGTTTTTCAAAGTGTTTTGTTTGGAAATATGTTGAAATAATTTTTTTTTATTTTAAAAAATTATTTTAACATTAGAATATAAAACGATCTGAAAATAAAAAAAATAAATTTAAATATTTTTAAATCATAAAAACAAGTTTTGTTTGAGCTTTTATCGTTAACTCGTAGCTGCACATTTTTCCAGCACTTTCTGCTTGGTCCATCATGAGGTATTAGAAATGTGTATTATGGGCATTCAGTTTCGTTCGGCAATGAAACTTGTCGAGAGTGGATTGCTTTAAAATTGAGTTAGTAAAAGGTTTGTTGTCTAATTTATCCCACTTGTTCTCTAATTCTTTTACTGATTTTGAACGGATAGGTCCAGGATTTACATCCTTAGTCATCATTCCCGAAACACAAGGCACGAGGCATGAGGCAAAGGGTAAAAGAAAGTACACTTGTCAAGAGTGACTCATAAACCTAACGGGTCATAATGCATACAAAGTTTTTGCGCAAATTACATCTCTTAGCTATACACATCATGTGAACAATAATGAAATTAAAAATAAAAAAATAAAGAAAGAATTCAAAAAAATCAGTCATTAAAATAAACTCATCTTCAGGTAACGAGATTAAAAAAAACTTTATACAATTTTTTTTTTTACTACATTGCAGAGGTTAAATTTTTTATAGACATAAAAAAATATTCAGGTGTTGTTAATATGTTTTTTAATAGAAAAAAATAAAACTATATATAGGAATTAGCTTGATGTGACCTAGTCAATTTGACAGATTCAAAAATAACTCGGATAACCGAGAAAAATATAATTTAAATAAAAAAACCAGACGACATCTTTTTTCAAGTATTAAAACGATAACATATTAAATCGACCCAGATCAACTTGGGTTAACTACCAAATCTGTTACTCAGGTCATGAGACCCTGATAACCCTATAGAAAGCAAATTAAAAAAATATTAAATTCAATCCCCAATCAACCTAATGTTGAAAAATAAAATTGAAAACTAAATTCAATTAAAAAGAAAGAGCTCATTCAACCTCGATTAACCTTTCAAACTTGGATCATAAGAACGTGGTAACCCCATAAAAAATACATTGAACAAATTATAAATCTCAGTTCACAATCAACCCGACCTAATGTTGAAGGATGAAATTATAAAAAATAAAAAAAATAAAGAGACACCCAAGTTAACAAAACAAACTCATGACCTGAGTGATAAGACTAGAAAACCTCATAGAATGCATATTAAAATAAATTATAAAGCATAATTCTCAGTCAACCTAATATTGAAGGATGAGATTGAAAAAAAAACACCTAAAAAAAGGAAAAAAAAAAAACCAAGCCAATCGGCTTAACCCGCGTCTCGAGTTATAAGACTGTGATTACCCCATAGTAAGCAAATAAAAAATAAATTATGAAGCTCAATTCCCAATCAACTCAATTCTCAATCAACTCAATGTTAAAGTATTCAATTGAAAATAAAATCAAATAAAAAAGACAAAAATAATGACTCAAATCAACTTGGATTAAACTAACAAACTTGAATAAGGAGATCAGGATAACTCCATAGAAAGCAAATTGAAACAAATTATGAAGTTTAATACCTAGTAAACCTAATATTGAAGGATGAAATTGAAAGAGAAAAACAAGCTGAACACTAAAAAAATAAACAATTCTCAATTTTTATTTTTATTTTTTAGGACTAAAGTGCATGATACCTTAACATTTCATTGGTTACTGCTACAGTGAAATGCCAAGGGGTTTTAATATATTACTAGATAATTGTTTATGCTACATTGTGGGTTGGATTGAATTTTTTCTGAACATAAAAAAATATCTAGGTGTTGTTAATGAGTTTTTTAGTAGAAAAGAAATTAAAACTATATAATGATTGAATTGATATGACAAAGTCAACTTGGCAGGTTCAAAGACAACTCGGATGACCAAGAAAAATATAGATCGACTCGGATCAATTCGGGTTAACTTGTTAAATCTGCTGCCTAGGTCATGAGACCCTAATAACCCTATAAAAAGAAAATTAAAAAAATTTTATTAAACTTAATTTTCAATCAACCAAATATTGAAGAATAAAATTGAAAACTAAATTCAACTAAAAAAACAAGTTGAGTCGACCCAGGTTAACCTTCCAAACTTAGATCATGAGATCGGGATAACTCCATAAAAAGCACATCAAAACAAATTATGAAACTCAATTCACAATCAACATAATTTTGAAGGATGAAATTTTAAAAAATAATACAAAAAACCACCCAAGTCAATAAAACAAACTCATGACTCGGGTGCTAAAACCAGAAACCTCATAAAATGCACACTGAAACAAATTATGAAGTCTAATTCGCAGTCAAACTAATATTGAAGGATGAAATTGAAAATAAATAAGAAAAAAAACTCAAGTTAACTAGCTTAACCCGTGACCCGAATTATAAGACTATGATAACACCATATAATTGTCGGTGTTATGTTATGAGTTGGGTTAAATTTTTTCTAGACATCAAAATATTGAGGTGTTGTTAATGTGATTTTTAGTAGAAAAAAATAAAATTATATAGGGATTAACTTGATGTGACCTAGTCAACTTGACAGGTCTAAAGATAACCTAGATGAGCGAGAAAAATATAGTTTAACTCAAAAAAATTAAGACATTTTTTTAAGTATTAAAATAATAACATATTAAATCGACTTAGATCAACTCGGATTAACCTACCATATATGCTACCCAGATCATAAGACTCTGATAATCCTATATATATATATATATATTAAACTCAATTATCAATCAATCTAATATTGAAAAATAGAATTAAAAACTAAATTAAATTTAAAAAAAGTTGTGTCGACCTAGGTTAACCTTTCAAACCTCGGTCATGAGACCGAGATAACCCCAGAAAAAGTACATTGAAACAAATTATGAAGTTCAATTCACAATCAATCCAATTTTAAAGGATAAAACTTTTTTTTAAAAAAAAGACACAAAAAACCACCCAAGTCAACAAAACAAACTTGTAACCCGGGTGATGAGACTAGAAAAACCTCATAGAATGCACATTAAAATAAATTATAAAGCCTAATTTTTAGTCAACCTAGTATTGAGAAAAATCAACTAAAAAAAGGAGGAAAAAAACTCAAGTCAACCAGCTTAACACATAACCGGAGTTATAAGATTATGATAACCTTATAGAATTGTCTAAGCTACATTGCGAATCTAGTTTAATTTTTTCTTGATATAAAAAAATATTTAGGTGTTGTTAACGTGTTTTTAGTAGAAAAATAAATTAAAACTATATAGGAATTGATTTGATGTGACCTAGTCGACTTGACAGGTCCAAAAATAACCCGGATGACCGAGAAAAATGTAGTTTAACCCAAAACAATCAAGACGACATCTTTTTTTAAGTATTGAAACGACAACTTATTAGATCGACTCAAATCAACTCGGGTTAACCCGTCAAATCTACTATCCAGGTCATGAGACTCTGATAACTGTATAGAAAACAAATTAAAAAAATACATTATTAAACTCAATTCTCAATCAGTTCAATATTGAAAAATAAAATTGAAAACTAAATTCAACTAAAAAAATGAGTTTAGTCAACTCAAGTTTAGCTTCCAAACCTAGGTCATGAAACCAGAATAACCCCATAAAAAGCACATCGAAATAAATTATAAAACTCAATTCACAATTAACCTAATTTTAA
>Ga0307512_10005580_pt1 | contig 13068 bp, 12 predicted proteins | sample 14_EM_MG_FD_200267 | JGI IMG/M metagenome (GOLD analysis project Ga0307512, IMG submission 200267) | Populus trichocarpa ectomycorrhiza microbial communities from riparian zone in the Pacific Northwest, United States - 14_EM | ecosystem: Host-associated > Plants > Roots > Unclassified | place... | reverse complement strand
CTCTCTCCTCTTTATACCACTTGCGATTATGGTTCATGCTTTCGATTGGGCCATCCGAATGTGGAATGTACGAGACCCCACTTGCCAACTTACCTCGTCTAACCATAACCACAGCCATATCTCATCTTGTCACGAGGGCATGCTTCGGCGGATGAGACCCTCCTGGTAGACTACGTGGGTTGACCCTATCTCTGTACCCTTTTCCAAGCTGAATACTTGTACAGGTCGCCGATAGGTGAATGGCGCCATCTCAGACAACGCGAAATCCGAACTCATAAACCCTTGTTTCTAGTCGGCTATGGATCATGTACAACTCACTAAGATACAAACATCTATTCATTTTCGTGTCTGGCCTCACAGCGCTGGGTTCAATGTTATTGCAACCGCTAGCAGGCTCCATCTTCTCCGTCAGACAGCTTCCAAAATCATCCCGTACGTCGCCATGATACACTCTCTGGTACCCTCTCAATTTTGTACGTAGCCTCCACCGCCCAGAGCATCAGGACCATTGGGCTTTCTCCGGACATCGGTGATTTGACATCGTTTGCCTCGTCTGCTGGTGTGAGTAAACGGTACTTTCCTTATTTGTCGTTCTCGCTGACGCGCATACGTTACAAGTTCGCAGAAGCTGCAGGTATGCCACGTCATTGTATCTGAATCATGCGACGCTCATCAACTTCCAGTCTTCAACGACATTGGGGATCCTTCCTTCGTATTTGGTGGTTGGGCTACGGCCGAGTTCAAGGTGAGTCAGACGCGGGATAAGCGGATTTCTGGGCCATTTTAGCCTGATGCTTCAAATTGCAGTTCGCGACCAATGTTTATTTGAACGGCACCATGGGGGTCAACACCACTGGCATCCGGACCCTTGTAAATTGCGCCAATCCAAATCAAATCACGCTCACACCATCCACTGCGAACACCTCGACCGTTTCAGCGACTTCTATTGACGGCTGTTCCCTGCAACTGACCTTCAATCCTACCAATGCAGAACAACAGTACGGCGTCACCAATGTGCCCAATTGCGGCGTGACCAACACGACAGATGTGGCTTTTCAACCCGTGCGCCAATTCTTTCTCCGGTTTTCAGTTGAACGTGAGATGCTCATCACGCACTATAGGTTTTCTTCTGGTTTTGGCAGCAAAATCCCAGCCAAGCGGTTGGTGTTTTCTGCCGACCAACAATACAGCTCTTCGACGTGACCGCCTTCGCGCTTCTCAACAACAACTCCCTCTTTAATGTTACACAGCTCGACAATTACCCGGCGGCGAACAACGTTTCTGGACCCCCATTGAATGGCGTTCCGTACAATGGGCAAGTTTCATTTTTTCCTACCTCGATTTCCCGTGTTCGCGTGTCTCATACCGAACTCGTCTTTGTAGGCTCATCTTTAACAGTTCCACCAACATCAATATACAATCGCGCGCGAATGCCATCCGGTCCGGCATCTCTGGCGCTATTTTCCGCAAAGCAGAGCAGGATCCCGGTGGGCTACAGGCTATTTTCCAGGATCCGAACGGCTTTTTGAACTATACTCGTCGAATCTACGTGTGTCGTCGCCTGCCCCTTCTTCCTCGATGACTAAGTGCCTGATCACCATCCCCGATAGACCCAACACCTTTCTCTCGCGACAAAGTCTAATTACTTTATAGCACAAAATAGGACGGTAGATGCAGTGCTCACACAACTCGTCCCGCGGCTCTACATCGAGTGCGTCAATTTCTCCCTCTACTCTCACACGCACCATCTCATCTCTTTTTAACCCGGCGGATATTCAGACCCGCCGCTGCCCATGCCCTCGCCTCGCTTTGCATGTTGCTGGGTATCATGACTCTCTGCCTCCATTTCATGCACTTCCGACAACGGAGGGACATCGACATCCCGCACCCTCCCGGCTCGATCGCTTCGGCCATGGCGCTCACGTCGCATTCGGGCTTTGGCGAATTGCTGGCGCCGTACGACAACGAGGCGGCGTTTTCGCGCGCCCTCGCCCCGCTCCGGTTCTGTCTCGACCGACGGACTGGTGCAATCATCGTGGACGAGTCGTCGGCCGCGTATGCTGGGGAGTTGCCGGCGCATGCGGTCAGGGACGAGACGATGATGACGCTCATGGGGAAGGGACAGCAACATCAGCGAGAGGATAGCTTTGGGCCGGAGACCCCGAAAGCGCTTTAATCAGCCACGGAGAGATACAGTAATCATGCCTCATGCCTCATACCTACATTCTTTCTTTAGCGGAGCGGACTGTATCTAGCGTTTTCGATCTTTTACTTTGGATTGCTTTTTCGGATAAAAATATAGTGTCGTTCTGAGTACGCAGAACTGGTGCTTCTTCATCCGCTTGGTCCCACGTCTTTGCCGTTAGATCCTACTGAAGAACTCAAGAGATGTAGGCCGAGTGGTGTACCGTTTAAAAATAGTTGGGGCTATACAGTGCATGCGTATTTCACGATATTTGTGCGCAGGCAAGACATTTTTACATTCCGTCGGCTGTGAGGCCGTGATGTACAGGCCATTCCTCGAATGACATCCATGTGATGATCCCATGCATACACTAAAGATTTGCACATACTCCACAGTCAGACATGGGCAAAATTCCTGTGCCACTACCGGGAGCACCAAAGCTATGGATATGCGATGCACCCACTCCTTGGACAGCTTCTGCTGTTGCTGTGGCCGGAGTCCATCAAACAACTGTCATGCCGTAATTCATCACGTGTTGTTCGGGGCGCTGATCCATGCGACTTTTCGACACCAACGTGTTCCTGTTATGCTGTGTGCTCGCGATTATGGACGATGTACGAATCTGTACTATGTAGCAAACTGGATCATGCCCATGTTTCGCATCGAGAGATCAGGAACCCGACATAAATGTCGGATCAATAGAAGTTATGAACCTTCTGTGGACGAGCCCCAAAATTGTCCTCCCCCGTGTATTTAGACGTACAACATGGAGAGATGACAGCAAAACGTTCACGAAAACCTTCCAACGAGTAATAACACAACAAGCGTCGGGGGGGTGCGTTTCGATGTGTCGGAATCCAAACTCTTCTGATCGGTGAAAAAAGTCGGTGGCTAGATAGGGCGCGGTATTCGGACTCCGCTCAAAATAAGCCCTAGACCCGAACGTGTCCCCGTCGTTTTTGTCGATTCCCTTTACCTCTGACCTCCTCCCTCACACCTCTTTGGTCTTTCCCCCTTTGCCCATCTTCTTCTTATCCCGTCAGGTACGTCTCAAACCCTTATTTTCCTACCTTTTTGGGCGTGACCATCACGAGTTGGCGCGCATTTTCACTATTCCTCTACATCGTATCATTCCACCTCACCGAACGTGTTTAATGACCATTATCCCACAGAATGCGCGAAATTGTTCACCTCCAAACTGGCCAAGTGCGTGCTTCTTTCTGTTCTTTGCTTGCACACACCCTGACACGTAAAAAAAATCTCTTTGCGTGGTCATTAGTGCGGCAACCAAATCGGTACGTTTTTTTCTTCTATGCCAGTTGACGGTTTGGTGACACCACTCATCGGCCTTTTTTTCCGTCCCTAGGTGTCAAATTCTGGGAGGTCGTTTCAGACGAACACGGGATCGAACGCGACGGCCTTTACAAAGGCAATAATGACCTTCAGCTCGAACGGATCTCTGTCTACTATAACGAGATTGGCGCCAACAAGTATGTTCCTCGCGCGATCTTAGTCGATCTCGAGCCCGGAACTATGGATGCCGTTCGGTCGGGTCCTCTCGGTGGCCTTTTCCGCCCAGACAACTTTGTCTTTGGTCAGAGTGGTGCAGGTAACAACTGGGCAAAAGGACGTGAGTGAAATAACATCCCGTGTGGCATATCATTTTTTCGAACACGTGGTTTTTGACACGCACCTACAGACTACACGGAGGGTGCCGAACTCGTCGATGCCGTCCTCGATGTCGTTCGGAAGGAGGCGGAGGGCACCGATGCTCTTCAAGGTAAGTTGATACGCGTCGCGGACGCGATTGAATCGCGCGTCACGTGATTTGGTTCCTTTTTTGACGCCGTCTTGTAGGTTTCCAAATTACACACTCCCTCGGCGGTGGCACTGGTGCCGGTATGGGAACCCTCCTCATCTCAAAAATCCGTGAGGAGTACCCCGATCGGATGATGTGCACATACTCCGTTGTTCCGAGTCCCAAGGTCTCCGACACCGTCGTTGAGGTGCGTAATATTCATACTTCAATCAAGCCTCTTTCTTAAAAAAAAAATGATGTTTTCCAGCCCTATAATGCTACGCTTTCCGTTCACCAACTCGTGGAAAATTCTGATGAGACATTCTGCATTGATAACGAGGCGCTTTACGACATTCACTTCCGCACCTTAAAGCTTGCTACCCCGACTTACGGCGATCTTAACCATCTCGTCTCAGTTGTCATGTCCGGTATCACAACGTGTTTACGTTTCCCTGGTCAGCTCAACTCTGATCTCCGGAAACTCGCTGTCAACATGGGTTTGTGCTACATCTTTCAATCGTTGATGCTCCGTCGCTCAATGGTGTCACAGTGCCTTTCCCACGTCTACATTTCTTCTTGACTGGCTTTGCTCCCCTTACGGCCCGTGGCAGCCAACAGTACCGCGCTGTTACAGTACCTGAACTGACGCAGCAAATGTTCGATGCCAAGAACATGATGGCTGCTTGCGATCCTCGCCACGGCCGGTACCTCACTGTCGCTGCCGTCTTCCGCGGCAAGGTGTCAATGAAGGAAGTTGAAGAGCAAATGCAGAACGTCCAAAACAAGAATTCTGCCTACTTCGTTGAATGGATCCCGAACAATGTGCTCACGGCACAGTGTGACATCCCACCGCGTGGCCTTAAGATGGCCGTTACATTCCTTGGGAACTCAACTGCCATCCAAGAGTTATTCCGCCGTGTCAGCGAGCAATTCACCGCCATGTTCAAGAGGAAGGCCTTCTTGCATTGGTACACGCAGGAGGGCATGGACGAGATGGAGGTATGATACTGGCCTTTCTACTCTATTCTTCCTTTATTGTACCCACCGCTAACACGTATCACAGTTCACAGAGGCCGAGTCAAACATGCAGGATCTAGTGGCCGAGTACCAACAGTATCAGGATGCCACGTAAGTGTTGTCACCTCCCCAGGTTAGATTGTAATTTACCTTCGTTCGCAGCGCCGAGGAAGAAGGCGAGTATGAGGAGGAAGTTCAGGAAGAGGAGCAATAGGCTTATGCTGTCGTACCTTTGTCCGATTTCGTCTGATGCTACTTGTCTACATGATATCCAAAATTCTACATGGTACCAGCGTTATATTGGTCTTCCTGGCCCCTCCAGTTACCCCTCGTTACCTATTTCAGCATTTCGCCATCATTTCCATCACCGCTGTCTTCCCATTCCCACTACGATCTTTTTACCTTTGGCTGCAGTTGAAGTATAAGAAATGCCTTTCATGACCGATACATTCATCTTACCTGGACCGAACCACGAGTGCATGTTAAGCGCTTTACTTGCTTGTTATTTGTTATCTCCTGTTGAGGAGCTTAGTGTTGACTTCAATTGGTGATACCCAATCAAGGGACCTAGACGTATACTGATAGCCCACGTCAAGCTTTGGAGGAATTACCTGAAAGCCTTGATGGGGCGTACGAACGTTCGTTGCAAGACATCGATACGGAAATTTGGAAAATTGCACATCGCATCTCGTCCTCTTCGAGTCGAGGAGCCCGCATTTGATTTTGACGCAGGACTAACTCCGACATATCAAGCACATTGGCGCCCTGAAGATCCAGTTGATGCCATATTGTCCACTGGCACATGCTCAGGCTCCAGTTTACTTCCCGTTATCAAAGTTAGGGGTTCCGAAGCTGTACTATTTTCGCACTTTTTGGTGAAAGAATTCCTGACATTTTACACGCCTTGCCGAAGCAACGGACGCTATTCCGCGCTACCGGCGTGACCACGTTTCTATGACACCAGCCCATACCCTTGTCGCACAATTTTGCTTAGGTCTCCTACTGCATCTCGATGGATCCATCTCGAGAAATAATCTGAGGGACTTCCCTCTCACTGCCAGACACTGGATGAACCATGCACAATTCAAGAATGTGTCAACAAAGACGCAAGATGGAATGAAGCGTCTTTTTGACCCGAGAATGCGACACCTTGCGGTCTAGGTTTGGATAATGACCCGGATGCCCCTTGGCGTCAGTACCACCGATCCACACACTCATTACCACCCAGTTGCTTGCATTGTGCTGCTCTCTTTGGCTTCCATAACCTTGCATGGAATGGACGACACATGGAACTGGCTCTCGCATCGAAGGGCGGAAACTTGGAATTCGCCCTGGTGCTCCTCAAGCACGGTGCGCAGGTAAACGTCAAGGGCAATAACAACTCGCCTCCGCTGCATCTTGTGGATATGTGTGGACATGTAAAATTCGCTCGGCTGCTCCTCGAGCACGACGCAGACGTTGATGTGCAAGACGGTCACAAATCGACTCCACTTCATTTGGCAGTGAAGGATGGACATTTGGAAGTCGCTCGAGTCCTTGTCGAGCACGGCGCCGACGCGAATACCCGAGACATTTTTGGGTTGACTCTGCTCCAGCGAGCACGCATGGGAAGTTTTGATGGGATAGTAGACTTACTTTTGGAGCATGGAATCATGAATCATGGCATATTGTAATGATGGAGCTAATATAATGGCAATGGCAATGGTGCTGGCATGGCGAGGCGAGGCGAGGCGATACACAAGCTACACAACCGTGTGTTGAAGCCTTTTACTTCTGCGAAATGTAGTTACTCGGGTTGGCAAGCGTCGAGGGTCCCATCACTACAACTGCCATCGCTACAACAGAATCACGGAAAGGATGATAAGGGGTTGTGTGGGACCAGCATCTCCGTTTCCGTGGACAACACCGTCTGGGTCTTGCCACTGAAACACATCGGGGAGCAGAGGGAAAGGTACGTTGGGAAGATCCCATGTGCTGTGGGAACAGTAATAACTGATGTAGCGGCGACTGGGCTGATGGATGATCCGCAAGAACCGAAAACTGACGATGTGGGGAGGTGCATCAGTGGGAGTGGTCTGCAAACCAATTTCAACAGTTGCAACGTTGGGACCAACGACCTTTTGAAAGGAGACGCTTAGACACACAGACACAATAGAAGTAGGAGTCGTCACCCTCCCACCGTCACCAAGTCACCAAGTGACCTGGGGGTCAACTGTTTATGCCATGTCATTTGACGTTCCTCCGAATGACTTGGTCAACGATGCCTGACAGCGAATCATCGACCCGCATATCTGATAACCGTCCCAACTTCAACCCTCCACTTTGCACTGATTTAAGGCCTTACAAGTTACAACGTCGACCGTGGAGAAATACTGGTTGGTGCATCGCTGAAATGCGGTGGACAACAAGCACAAATTCGCCGCAGATTCAATCGTGGAGAACGAATCTAGGATGGTTCTAGGGAAATTTCCGGACGAGCACGCGGTGTGAGATCGTACGAGTGGGGGCCTAGCTCCGGTGCAAGTTCAGGCATCGAGTGATTCGAGCCGGTGATGGTGACGATCTGAACGGCGAACTAAAATGGCTTATTACCCCCTTCTCCGTACTGGTGCTCGGGCTAGACCTTGGGCGCATACTATAGCTGAAGGATAGAGTTCTATGCGCGGTTGAAATGTGTAGTAGAAGCGAAGAGGAAAGAAGAAGGCCTAGAAGAGCATGCATACCTTCAACTTGCCTGCATCATTCCCGTTTTGGTTTTGGTTTAAATTTTGGTCGGACACGTGGGAAATTGAGAAGACTTGGAGCCAACGCCCGACGGCCGCCTCAACCAACCCACCCTCAATTGGACAGCCTTCTTCAGGGCTATCAATTTATCATCATCGTCATATTATGTACAGCATGGGTTGTGCGCACATCGCCCATTGGTCGACCTTCTCCACCACATCCGTTGTCCATCACACTACACGACACAGATACACCAATATCTACACCCATTCACGTTTCATCCACCCACAAAATGAACTCTTCCGGCACCAAGCTTCAGTTGCTCTTCGACGCTGCCCTGCAGAGCTATGAGAAGCAGACTGGGATGAAATTAATCGACCACCCCCTCACAAGGCAACTCGAAAATTGCCATTCTGTCAACTCTGTTATGGACGTTCTCCAGCAGCAAGCTCGTGCCTTGACCGAACTTCGAGGGGATGACGGCAAAGCCATGAAATCCCTCAAACGGGCAGTCGATGTCCTTCATGCGCTTTCAACAAGTACAATTCTTGGCGAGGGTATTGGTCTGGTACGTTGGATGCCGTTTATACGGATTGTCGGTCCCTCACGCTTGTTCTATAGCCATTCCCTCCTGCAAAACCAATATTCGCAGCATTTGGCATCCTACTCGCTGTCGGTGATGCCCATTCCCGAATCGCATATCTCTCTGACGTTGGAATCTATTAGGCAATCAAGGACATTAGAGGAAGCTACGATGCGCTTGTCGACCTGCTTCAGACTATCGAACACTTCCTGAGCCGACTTGAGGTCTATACCGAACTACCCCCTACGGCGGCCATGGGAAAAATTATCGTAAACATAATGGTGGAAATACTTTCTACGATCGCCCTCGTTACCAAGCAGATCAAACAGAGTCGACCATGTGAGTGTGTCCCTACCTATTGGTCGCTCGACTGACCGCGACGCAGTGAAATTGGTAAAGAAAATTCTGGGAGAGAATGAGGTCAAGTCTGTCCTACAGAGACTCGATCGACTTTCCTTGGACGAGGCTCGTACCACTGCAACACAAACCCTTGACATTGTACACGGTCTTGTTCGGAATATGAGGACGGTCATAGATGGTGAGGCAACTCTATCCAGCCTGACACCTATTTTCTGTTGAACATCCTGCTTGCTAGACGGCAAGGCATCTGCAGACGGTATCTGGGATGCTCTAAGTACGTCTTATTGGCAGGGATAAGTTACCAGTCCGCTTGACGGTATGATAGAAACTATGCAGGACACTCTGAACAAAATGAACGAATCACAACGTGGGCCATTTTTTTTAACCCCGTCGCTAATCGGTGACATCGAGATTGTATGGTAGGTACAAAATTGCTGGGTCAGGCCCGAAAGTGGCTTTCTCCCCCAGACCCTTGGAAGAATCATGACTCTGCCCGCGAATCGCACTACAGAGGAACGTCGAGATGGTTCATCCAAGGTGAAACTTGTGCAAATTGGAAGGCATCCGGTCCAAATTCGCAGTTATGGATTCACGGAATACGTGGGTGTCTGATCCTCATCACCTTCCATCTTTGCTGAGAGCGGCCCCGTAGCAGGTGCAGGGAAGAGCGTCATTTGGTACCTTCACTTATCTGCGTTTCTGCTGCGAGAACTTATACCGCTGACCAGTTCCACGATCATTGACCACGTCGATGACATGCGCAAATGTGGACTAGCCTCGTTGGGCTTTTTCTATTGTGACTTCCGAGATGACGACAAAAAGAACCTTCGTGGATTGGTGTCATCCTTGCTAGTCCAGCTTTGTTATCAATCCGACTCTTACTTCATCATTCTTTCCGATTTTTATTCGACATACGACGGAGGTTCACGACATCCTAGTGACCACGCAGTTATCGGATGTCTGAAGAGCATACTGAAATACCCGGGGCAAGCACCAATATACATCATTATCGATGGACTGGACGAATGTCCAAACACATTTGGTATACCTTCTCCCCGAGAAAAGGTGCTTGTGTTCATCGAGGAGCTCGTTGATTTACACCTTCCAAATCTTCACATTTGTGTCACAAGCCAATCCGAGGCCGACATCACGGCTACCCTTAATCGTTTGCCCTTCCGTCAAGTTTCCCTACACGACGAGAGTGGGCAAAGGCAGGACATCGTTAACTATGTCAACTCTGTCGTCTACACAGATCCGAAGATGAAAAAATGGAGGGCGGCGGACAAGGAGCTGGTTATTGAATTTCTGACGAGAAAAGCTGACGGAATGTAAGATATTATACCAGCATATCCCACCTCGCTTACTCATATCTGTACTGCAGGTTCCGTTGGGTTTTCTGTCAGTTGGAATTCCTCAGGCTTTGCCTGCCTGCTTGTATCCGACAAGCCTTGGAAGACCTACCAGAGAGCCTCGATGGGACGTATGCACGCATCTTACAAGACATCGATAAAGCCAACGGGAAATATGCGCACCGTATCTTCCAATGTGTCGCCGTCGCATCTCGTCCGCTTTGCGTCAAGGAGCTTGCAGAGTTCCTCGCTTTTGATTTCGATGTAGGACCAACTCCGGCATTCCGCGCAGATTGGCGCCCAGAAGATCCACTGAACGCAATACTGTCCACATGCTCCAGTCTGCTTGCCGTTGTCAAACTCGCGGATTCGGAAGTCATACAATTTTCTCACTTTTCCGTGAAAGAATTCCTCATATCGACCCGCCTTGCCGAAACGAAAGACTCCATTTCCCGCTATCATGTTTCCACGACACCCGCTCATACCCTTGTCGCACAAGCGTGTCTCGGCACATTGCTTCATCTTGATGAGAACATCACCAGCGACAGCCTGAAGGACTTTCCTTTCGCTGACTATGCTGCCGAGTACTGGGTGGATCACGCGCGATTCGAGAAGGTGTCGGCAAACACGCAAGTCGGCATGAAACATCTCTTTGATCCAAGAAAGCGACATATTTCAGTTTGGCTTTGGATATTCGATCCCGATGCCCCCTGGTGTCGACATCAGCGATCTACACACCCACCGCAACCCAGAGAAAGCTGCTTGCATTATGCTGCTCTTTTTGGCTTCCACCAATTGATAGCGTTCCTTGTGGTCGAGTGTTCACAGGACGTGGATGCCATGGACTCAAGCCACCAGTGGACTCCGTTACATGTGGCATCGAGAGCCGGACATGTGGAATTGGCTCGGGTGCTTGTCGGACATGGCGCGGACGTGAATGCCCAGGGTCAATACAAGTCAACTCCGTTGCATCTCGCATCTCAAAAAGGACACGTGGATTTTGCTTGGCTACTCGTTGAGCATGGCGCGGATGTGGATAGTCAAGACGATATCCAGTGTACTCCGTTACATCTCGCTCTGAAGGGCGGGTACGTGGACCTCGCCCGGGTACTTGTCGAGCTTGGTGCCGATGTGAATGCTAAGGACAACTACGAGTGGACTCCGTTGCATCGAGCGTTGAAGGGCAGACATGTGGAATTCGCGATGGTGCTCGTCGAGCGCGGTGCGGATGTAACTGCCCAGAACAATTTCAAGTCGACTCCGTTGCACCTCGCGTTGGATGGCGGACATGTAGAATTTGCTCGAATGCTCGTCGAGCATGGCGCGGATGTACATGTCCACGACTATAACAAGTCGACTCCGTTGCATCTCGCATTGGAGGGCGGACATGTGGAATTCGCTCAGGTACTCATCGAACATGACGCATATGTGAACGCCCAGGACGGACGCAGGTCGACTCCGTTGCATCTTGCGCTGGATGGTGGACATGTGGAATTTTCCCGGGTTCTCATCGAGCATGGCGCGGATGTGAACGCCAAGGACCATCACAAGTCGACACCGTTACATCTCGCGTCTCAAGGCGGACATGTGGAGTTGGCTCGGGTGCTTGTTGAGCATGGTGCGGATGTGAATTCCCAGAACGATTACAAGTCGACTCCGTTGCACCTCGCATCAAGGGGCGGACATGTGGAAATCGCTCGGGTGCTCCTTGAGCACGGTGCGAATGTGAATGCGCAGGACTTTTTGGGGTTCACACCGTCCCAGCGAGCATCGAGGAGAGAATTTCATGGTATTATGAAGTTATTTTTGGCTCATGGGGCTGAAGAAAATAGCACATAGTAATTAATTATGACGAGTTCGAGCTACGGGCCAGCATACCGGAGACACGGTCTTTTTGATATCGATATTGATGATGACCTTGTACTTGGACAACACTCAGAATCGAGACTTTCCAGGAATCATCACAAAATCAGATGGAGCTGGAAGGCTGACATAGAATGGCGATGGAATTCTACGTGATGATTGACAACGAGGAACGGCGAGCTGAAGCGCTGGATATAGCGCTGAATCCCAGTGAAAACTGGCACTGAGCCGGACCGAGTTTTTCCGAGTTGGACTGAGTTGGACTGAGTATGCTGACGATCTCAGCCTGTCCCAGAAATTTTCCCTTTTTCAGATGAAATCTGAGGTCTTCTGTGCCAAATCTGAGTGATTATGGTTTATTTTCAGTTGCGATCTGTGTCCCACTGTGTTCTCCTGCACTCAACAGAGATTTTCAGAAGCTTCTCATTTGAGGAATTACACGTTATTCTACTGTACTGCTCTGTACCTGTCCGAGTTCATCCGATCGTATCTGCATGCACTGACTGAAACCATTCCACTTTCTCTGCTACTGATCCCAAGGACTTCATGAAGGCGTCAAGCAGGTAGATGCGCTGGGGATCTCAAGATAGCTTCATGTAGTGTCATAGAGTGGTCACAGGTCAGGGCACAACTGGGGGCACACAAAGAGAGGTGGGCAAGTCGTGAGTGAGTGTACATCTCAACTAGTCGCACCAGGAACTACATACCCAGAATACTCCAGGTGCATCCAACAAAACAATGTTGTCTTTGGAGAGGCCTGCGGACATGAAGTAGTGACAGTGCAGTGCACCTGCATCTGTGTCTCACTGTCTTCCTTACCATCAGTTCATTGCACACCGACTGATCAGTGTAACCATGGTGCCAGAAAGGACCATGTAGGAAAGGGGGGATGGGGGGGAGCAAGTGGTCAGAAAAGAAAGTGAGTGAGCAAAGGGACTCACTAAGAAAGCATGTGGCAATGGGTAATGGCAGTGGCATCTCCAGTTTCCAAGCCCACAGGAAAAAGAGAAAAAAACATGTTGTGGGGAGAGAGAGAGAGGTCCAGGAGCGCAGGCACTATAAACTTGAGACCTACTGAAATTCAGTAGTTTCACATACTGAATGGTGTGGAAACACCTTAATTTCAGTAGTTAGTATGTAAAAAAGTTGGAGTAGAACATGATCAAAGTACTGAACAGTGTGGAAACAC
>Ga0307512_10005579_pt1 | contig 13069 bp, 10 predicted proteins | sample 14_EM_MG_FD_200267 | JGI IMG/M metagenome (GOLD analysis project Ga0307512, IMG submission 200267) | Populus trichocarpa ectomycorrhiza microbial communities from riparian zone in the Pacific Northwest, United States - 14_EM | ecosystem: Host-associated > Plants > Roots > Unclassified | place... | reverse complement strand
AGCTCCTTTAGCTTGCTGCTGCACGCGTTTTCTAGTCTCGCTGCGAATCGCTGTTGTCTGCAGTCTAAGGTCACCGGCGCCGGTGTAAGCCCTGACTCTCTCATTAGTGCACCTCGCGGGGTCGTGGTCAGCGCGCCCAGGATGGACCTGGCTTGTCGATTGAGGAGGAGTTGGAGGTCGTCTCGCCTGCCTACTTCCCTGGGGTCCCACCAGAGCTCGCTCCGATATAGTGCGACCGCTTGGACGCACGCCACTTGGACGGCCCGTACGCTCTCAGGAACAATGCCGTATGTCTTGGTAAGTGATCGGAGTCTGGCTTCTGCTGCCCTGGCTTTCTTCATGCATCGGTTATGGTGCAGAGTGCATACAGTATGAATAAATAACAACAACAATGACAAGCGTGAAGCCACTGGCAGCAAGGTTCTATAGACTGAAGAGCGGGCATGCGCCGACCGGAGCGTGCCTAAAGCGGTTTGGACACCGAGAGGACGACACGTGCTAGTGGTGCGGAGGCGGAGCAGTGCCGACGCGAGAGCATCTCTTCCGCCACTGCAGCCGATGGAAAGACCAGCAGAAAGCGCTCTGGAAGGTGGTGGGGAAGGCCACAGGATGGAAAGCGGGCAGATGCCGACATGTGCAAATTTCTGAGCTGTTTTCCATGCAGAAATGCGACCAAGTGGTGATGGACTTCTTGGCAGCTACTGACGTCGGGAAGTTCCCGCCCAAGCGAGCGGAGGAGCGCGGGCAGGAGTAAGGGTGTTTGGCTCGGGGGTGGTCTCTCTTTTCCGTCTGTTTCTTTTGTTCTTATCAATCCTTTTTGCTTTCTTTTGTCAGAGGGGACGATAGGTAGCAGGTGGGAGCTCCGCCATCTAGCCGGCTCGCCCGGAGGCGGAGGTGTTATTAGACTCTGTCATACTCTAATTAGAGTGAATACAGTATGAATAAAACAAACAAACAAACCAGGGCATATGGATGCTCTTGGCGGGTTACACTTTTACGCATCTCTATGACCTGAACCTCCAGCTCCTCCGCCTGATTGCATCGTCCCTGGTTACTGTATGTCGTTGCGAGGTTGCCCATGCTAATCAAGGTATCAGAATGTTCTTGGCTGAGCACCGTCTTTCACGTCTCCATGACCTTCACAAGCAGCTGTTCGGCCTTCTCCCATCGCCCTGGTTTCTGTATGTCGAAGCAAGGTAGTCCATGCTGTTCAAGGTATCCGGATGCTCTTGGCCGAGTACCCTCTTTCGCGCCCCCAAGGCCTGTACACTCAACTCCTCAGCCTCCTCCCATCGTCCCTCCTACTTCCATCGCCCCTGGTTCTCAAACGTTGATGCGAAGTTGCTCATGATGCTCAAGGTAGATGGATGGTCTTGGCCGCGTACCCTCAAACTCGTCTCCATGACCTGCACAAGCAGCACCTCCGCTTCTTCCCATTGCCCCTGTTCCAGAAATGTTGATGCAAGGTTGTTTTTGATTGATGTGACCTCCCTGCTCTGCGCTCCATAGGTACTTTTAGTTAGCTTTATAGCCTTTTCCTGGCATCGTTGTCCTTCACTACGTTCCCCCATACGTGTGTGCGACATAGCGACTTCCATAATGGATTAAATGTAGTATAATAACCAATTCCGTCTGGTGTTTCAAATTGGTTCCTGATCTTCATTCGCTGCGCTTTTGATTCCGCACATTTCCCCAATCCATCTAGCAGATCTCCATGGTCTTGTACAAGCCCGATGGTATGAAATGCAGCATTCCAAACTCTCGTGCCATATCGTATCTCGGGCTGTCTCAATTGCCGGTTGGAGGTGATCGTACGGTTCGACGGTCATAGTTCTGTTCAGCAGGAGAGTGTTTGCGGAGTAACCGGCCGAAGGGTCCCGAACCTATCGTACTGGTTTAGGGCTTAGGATACTGGCAATTGCAAAGCCGCTGGCATCGGTCTGGAGAACTATCGGCTTATCCGGTTCGAAGTAAAGATAGATGGTGCTTCGGTAATGGCCTTTTAATCTTTCAGAAATGTAAATTTAGCGTCACTAGTCGATTTACCACTTAGGTGTACTGAAAATCTCCAAATTGTGCCACATACGAGTAGGTGCGCTTGGGCCCCTTTAGTTTGGGCGCACTTGCATGCTGATTTGAAGGCGTATATAGAAGCGCTTTTATCTCTTCTTCAGCTGCACATGTGAGCGCACTTTTATTCACAAAGTCCTCCCCACCGGTCGTGTGGGAAACATAGTGTGAACCACTCGATCCAAATGGGACAGGAATACTCGACAAATTTTTAAGTTACCGGAAATGGGAATTCCTTGTCCTGACATGGGTAACGATAAGTTTCATTTTAAGCACGAACGCTTGCTATTACGAACTATTTTAAGGCAAAGTTAATGATTAGGGACGCAACCGCCCAACAAGTGTCGGGATTTTTTCGAAAGTTGCAAACAACACAATAGACAGCAGGTCTGAGTCTGTAGCGTGATAGATAACCCCAAGGGCTACCTATTAATAAAGAGCTCTAGTCAACTAGACCAGACTGAGTGTTGAAATACTGATTGCTAGAAGCGTTGTATTCTCAAGTACAGGTATATTCGTGATCTTATATACGGCATTCAGAGTATGCCTTGTACGCATGCATGCGCACTCAGCTGGCATCTCCAGCTGAGTCTGGAACGACCATCATCTTAGGGAGATTATGCACCAGCCCAGCTGAAGCCGTACGCCGTACGTTAGTAAGGCGGTCCATATATGCAACACTGAGCAAGTTTGTAAAGCGAGTGAGAGATTGTGAAGCTGGCGGGGTTTTTATATCTTCTATCCCTCTTTGCTTATGAACAATAGTACACTGAATGGCGTGTAACTCGGTTAAGGTATGTAGAGCATACTAGCTGTCAATTAATACCAGTCTTGGCGGAATTGGGCCGGTGGTGATCAAGATAGGTACTCTTTCTAGATTCCCAAAGGGAGACCTATACACTGCATAACTCAAGGAATTTTCGCTTCAGTGACATTGAATAACCTTTTGAAACTGCCAAACTGCTCTCGAATTATCTCTTAGCACGTACAGAGACTCTGGCAGTGAGGGGACAAATTCCAACCGGGTGTGAGTCTTTCACCTGCTCCCCCGAAGCTACCACCCACCTCATAGCTCCGTCAATTCCCGGTCATATTGGGCACCCATTGGCACAGAGTAGTTCTCCTATATGTAGGTGGATCTCATATTGTCATTGGCTCTGTGCTAGAACTGGCTGTGGGCCTATGAGAGAGTCTGCTAGCGGTCATGTCTAAAAACCGAATATGATACCCCTCTCTAAGTACTGTCGACTAGGGATTTGGCCAGGTGGCTTCCTTAGTCTGCGATGCTGGTAGACTCGGGCATGAGGCTCGTGGCTTGCCGCCCCCACCAGCCTCGCCGGCCCCCGTCGGCCTCGCCTGCCCCCATGGAGAGGAGGAGGGTTCGGATCTGGTACTCGGCTTTGGGTTCCGGCTTTGGCAGTCGGCATGGAGTTTTCCTTCTCCCTTTCGCATACAAGTCCATGGTTTTCCTTCTCTTTGGATCGACAAAAAACTCTTCTTCTCTTCATCTCCATGATCTTCTTCTTATGTCAACAGGTACGCCAAATCTTGGGTGATTAAGGTCAACAAGGGTTTGAATGTAAGCCAAGAAGCAGCTCAGACATGGTATCCGATCTAAGATCGGATTAGTAGATATGGAGCGCCGATAAGAAAAAAACCAGTCCAATACCGCTCGGGATTTAGTGATTTAGTGATCCCGTGTCCCGTCCCGTTTCCATCCCGTGGTTCATCGTAGGGAAACCGGGTGGGAAAGCAGGGAGATCCTGGCACGTGCAAATATCCGAGTTGTTTTCTTTGGAGATGTGTGATCAAGCTATGATAGACTTCTTTGTGGCTATAAATGTCGGGAAGTTCCCCCGCCGCTGAGCACAGCTTTTGTAGCATCTGTCTATCTCTTACATTTCATTTTTGCTTGATCACACATTTTAATCACCTTCGTTAAAGGTGAATGAAGGGTAGAAAGAGGGGAGCTCCCCCACCTAGCCGTCCATCCGGAGGGGGAGGTAAACGGGGTTCTACCATACTGTAATTAGGGTGAATGCAGAATGATTACAACAAACAAACAAACGCACGTTTATTACACTCTAGCGATCTGTAACCCTAAGCCCGAGGGCATTTGGTGAGGTACTCTACGAATATGGTAGCGGGACGGTTTGCATGGCCCGTCATCCCATCCCGTGCGGTATTCGACGGGGTGACACGTCATTTCGTCTCAAAACGTCGAGCACGGCTGCCGCAGAAGAAGCGCTCAACTAAATCAAGATCGGAAAAGCGGAGCTCATAGACATCAAGGGCACTATTCAACGTCAAACCAGCATCTTGATCAGACAAATATTCGTGTAGTAGACATGGGTGGACGGTGAGAGCTGAGGGAATGTTGCCCCCACTCCACCATTCCTCCATGCTAACTCCACGGATATTTGTCTGATCAGGACGCTTGTTTGACGTCAAATTATCTCCTCGATGATCTCTGTTAGCTTCGGGTGTCCGAGTGTCCGATCTTGATTTGAAGTAGCCGTTCTTACTTGCCGGTCGTTTTTGTGGGGTTTGAGCAGTAGTAGAGCAGCAAACAATCCTGTCCGCATATCGTGATTTCGCAGAACCGCGAAAACCCCCGTCTTGGCACAAGTACAGGACGGTTTTTGGACTGGATCACCGTCCCGGATTCATCCAGTGGTTCACACTATCTACGAACCGGTCTATCACCTCATACAAGCCATATCCTCATACAAAGCTGTAACAGACGATCCAAGTATAATTGCAATACGTTCCCCTCTTGCTACACTGCAGGGCAAGAAATCAATGCTGCTTTTAGCACTACGAATCTGTCTTGCCTATATGCTCGTACAGGCTTGTGTGATCTTTACTTATTCATATCTGCTTGTCACTACAGAACTTTTAGTGGTAGGTATACTTCCCACTTCAGAGCTATAATACGATCTACCATGATTCTTCCGCAATCTGACAGCAATGGTCGGTAGTCTATGCAATAATAGTAAATTTAGCTTTTCTATACTCTAGTGTGTAGCACTACTGTGGAGTCTATATTGTACGCAGCTGTACAGACGCGTACTGGCGGAACAGAATGGAGTTATTACTCAGTCTCCATCTATAATCGTGAAGATCTGAATCGGTCGTTGTTATTTAATACAATATTCGCTCTATCTAGACTATGATAGAGCTTAATACACCTAACTCTTCCAGATGGCCCGGCTAGTTGGGGGAGATACCTTCCTCTACTCTTCCCGTTGTAATGGGTCGTTTGGTCGGCCCATCTAAATGGGTGCTTCTGGGGTTGCCCCTGCTACCGTCAATAGCAGACTTTTGTCTTTAGACGTGCATTTTGTCCACTTTGGACATGACCGCCATAACTGCCGGAATCGAGAGTAGAGAGCCGATTTGATAATTCTGTCTCTGATTATGGTGATGATAGTCACATTCTCGCATAACACCCATGACTTATTGAAGTTAGGAGTTGAGATCTGATGTTCGAAAATCTTGCTGGTCACATCAAACCGCATGGATAGATTGTTAAGATGTGAGCTTGAATCGTCAGAGACAGAGATGGAAACAGTCCGTTTCGTCCGTCATTAGACTCCCGCTATCCCGGATTACCATTTTTGGGGCAGATGAATCAAAGTCTATTTACCCGAGGTATTATAAACCTTAGACAGGCAACCCAGCGGGCCGTGGTCAGCCGAGTGATTAACATGATCGAGTGATATCTCAACGAATGAGTAATCATAGTATCACCTCACCAACACCAGCCACAACAGCCCTGGAGCCACTGTAGTTGCCCAATGGACACACGTATTCAGATGAATTCCTCTATACTTGTGCTGTACCCGAAAATAGGCTCTGTTTTGGAGTTAACCTAAACGAAACATAATGGCAACTTCCGGTTGGTGCCTACAATCTTGGCTTTCAGGAGACAAAACTGGATGCTCGGATCCTTCTCAGTTGAAGCCTTGTATTTGACAACGACGCTAGGCCTTATAGAGACTAGCGGGCGGACGGACCGTTTCAACCTCTGATTGGAGATCACTTCGGGGGTGTCGATCAGTTGTTGACAACAGTTAGTTTGGCCGGTGAAATACTGGGTGGCATTCTAATCTTCTGCTTGGCGTGAGGTAGTGAATTTGAACCCGATTTGTGTACGTCCGATTACATGGTAACATTGCCACTACTATGAAGATTGACACCACGGAATGATCCTCGTGTGTCACTATAGTGGGATTCAGTGTTCCGAAGCGGCCCGGCCGGCCGCCGACCGGACTTCAGATTCGCAGTCCGGCCAGATAAAGTCCTTGATCCTGCAGGCCGCCCAAAGCCTGGGCAGATAAAGATCAACCTGCAGGGAGCCTGACCGGACTGCAGATATCTGACGGCATTTGCCTGACCCGCATATGCCTGCAGATACCTCCATATACCTGCAGATATCTGACGGCTTTTGACTGGCCTACATCACTCTGCATATAATCTGCATAAACTAGCAGATATCTGGCGGCTTTCGCCTTATTTTTTATATCATGATTTATGACCATCGGCCGCTAGATATCTGCAGTCCGGTCAGATCTTTGGCCATCATATCTGTGACCGGCCTGGGTCAGTAATCTACTGGCCGCCCATTTTATAGTCCGGTCCAGATCAACGGTGAATCTGGCCGGACTGGCCGCTTCGGAACACTGGTGGGATTTATACAATGATAGCAAGATGATGAAACGATGTCATCTCATTACAACTACAACGATACCACAGTAGTTTATAAATCAGGGAGCCACACCATGTAGGGATGAAAGTTATCCGTCATATGTGAAGGGCCGCCTGTACGGAATATGGACGGCGTAATTCATACATCTATAAGTTGGAACCTCGCGGATTCCACTTAGCAACTTAGATCATTATCGACACCAGTATTACCGGACTCATATACCTCACATCTCCCAAATAATCCCAATCGCGCATGGTAGCGGCAACGCACATCCATCCCGCCCTCTACTTGTCACACCCCGTCGTCCCATTCCCCCACGCCACCCTCTTAACCTCTCTCCAAACCTCCTCAATATCCGTCGCCATACTCTTCGTAACCGGAAGCCTCCTACACGCGGGGGTATACCTAAAAAACAGCGGCACATCATCCCCCAAGCGGAAAGAATTTTCCAGACTAGCACTCGCCGAATACTGCGTGGCCGGGATCTTCGGAAGATCCTTCTGATCCGTTGTGTCTCCAAACATGATATAAGTCTGATACACCAGGGCGTCATATTCCGCGACCACCCCGCTATCGAAGTTAGCACAACCTCTCGGAACCCAGAAAACTGCAGACTCTGTAAAACCTACGTTTTCGTCCCCCCAACCGCCTGCATCTTCCCGCTGCCCCCGCGCCCGCCAAGAACGTAGCTCCGCACGCCGAACTGCATTAAGAACTCGACAAAGAAGTGGCACGAGGAGCTACACTGGCCGTTACTAACCACCACCACATCCTCCTTCTTAAAAAAGTCCCTGCTCGGGAAATCCCCCACGTCCTCAGCCGTCAACAAATCATCCTTCGGGATCCCGCGCACCGTAAAGTAATCCTTCGGTTTGGGATCAAAATACGGCCCGACGACCTCATCGACCGAGAAATTCCCGCCGGTACGATTCACAATCCTGCCATCGTCAAACTGTGGCGTAAACACGTCCGTCGTCGCTCGCAGCATCTTTTCCATCGCAGAGTGGTAGCGCCATTCGAATTCGTATTCCGGCTTGGTACCGGGGACGCTACTGACGGTGTTGGGGAATAGCATGCGAAGCACGCGTTTGGGGAGGTTTACGTTCCCGCCGGGATTTGCGCTGACGTCGATGAGGAGCTTTGTTACGCCGCTGGTGCCGAGGGTGGTTAGGGTGGCGTTTAGGAAGGTGTCCCAGAGTGCGGTGACGTTGGAGAGGACAGAAAAGGTTGGGATGCGGAGGACGGCGAGGGTGGGGGAGTTGTCCGGGTCGGGGTAGAATATTAGGGTGTCGTCGGGGCCGCGGTAGAGGGGAGTTGGGTAGCCGCGGAGGGAGGTGGTGGGGGTTGGGAGAGCGGTTGTGGTTGGTGGTAGAGTGTCGGTAGGTGTGGTTATGGGGATGTCTGTGAGAGATGGGACGGCGGGGGCGGTGAAGGTTTCGGTAGCGGAAATTTTCGACAGTACCGACGATAACGCGATCGAGTATGTCTCCCCCGTCGGGTCCTTGTTCCACAGCGGCCCGGCGACCTTCGGGGACTGGAATTTGTAGAGGTCTGGGTGGAGGTAGCATGTCGTTGCCGCGAATGTTGCGGTGTCCGTGAACACGCCGGACCCGGTATACACCGCCTTCCACTGTACTGCCACCTCCTCCCCACCCTCAAACGTCAACCGCAGCTTCTCCTCCTCCTCCCCCGCCCACAAAGTCCGGTTCGCAAAAGACCCCCGGTTGCTGGGGTAACTTGTCATCAGTCCGTTCCAGCGCACATCTGGGTCAAAAAATGAAAACAGGTCCGGGAGTGACTGCGACATTTCCAGCAGGAACTTCACGGAATCTTTCCCGTTGATCTGAGTAACCTTCTTATCCAACCTCGCCGGAATCGGCGTAGACGTGTTCCTTGGGGGTATGAATATCGTATATATCTCCTTCCCCCCAACCGCCACTATCGGATACTCATGGTACCACGAAAATGCCGACCCACCACACATTGGGAGGAACGCCATATGTCCATCTCGAAAGCCTGTGTACGCCAGCGAGACTTCGCGCCAGAACTCAAACCCGTTCTTGTACTCCCCATTTTTAGCGCGGGACTCGATCTTGTCGATGGTGGAGTTTATGTTGAAAGCGGGGATGCCGAGGGCGGAGTTGATCGGGGTGGGGTAGTAACCTTGGCTTGGGATGAAGTGTGAAAAGAGACGGACGTTGGAGATTAGGTCGAGTGCTTCTGGTTTTGAGAAGGGGACGGATTTGAGACAGCTTAGCGCATCGGCTGCGGGGACTATGTCGGCTACATGCGGTTAGCGGGGGTGCGGGGGTGGGTGCGGGGGAGAGGGGTACTTTGGTTAAATTGCGTTGCTAGAGATGAGCAGGGATCTGCGCGCTTCGATATCGTTCGCGGGAATGCGAAGGTTGATGCTGAGAAGAGAAGTGGGATTAGGATGAGTGGTATTCGCATATTGGTGGTGATCACAGGAATGAATTAGAAAGAAATGAAATTCTAAGCCTGCGACCGATATACAGACCAGATAAGCAGAGCAGATACAGTTACCGGCCCTGCCCGACCGCACTCTTTAAAGTCGCTGCACTGCGAACAAATTGCACTGCGAACAAATGTGCGTCTTCCGTAACTTGAGAGTTGTCAACAGACACAAACGATGGGCTGCTGGAAGTTCTTTCCAGGTGAGGCTGAGTATGCAGGATATATATAAATAAACCTGATACATGCAGCGTTAGTGACCATCGAAGAATCGATAAGATCCACTTGTTACCTGAGTCCAGATCGTTTGGACCTTCTAGTCATAAAATTTTTGCAGACTTGCTTTGTCTCTTTGAAGGCGAGTCGGACATCGTCCCGTCGCGCACGTCGTTACCCCTGTGAGACAACCCGGGATTGGATAGCTGACGGCCACGTGCCACCAAATGCTTGTGCCGTCGTGTGCGCATCGAACACGCTTCCTCTGTTTACTTCTTTGCCACATGCGTTCTAGCCATGTGGGAATCAGGAATAGAGTTCGCGAGGGACAGGCACACTGTTCGATCAATCGGGTAGTTTTGTAGGCCGACCCAATGATTGGCACAACAAGTGTGCAGCGATGTTTCATTGGGGTCGGAGATAGCCGCGCGCATCCGCTGGCACACCAAATGCTCGCCAATACATATGTGCCAAGAAGTTTGATGTGCAACGTTGACCTTTCAGCTGTTACGCACTAGCATCGTCAGTTCTCGAACACGGCTAGTACATGCAGCCGTACAGCCCAGGCCCATGTGGATCAGCCGCAAAACCGTCGTTTCTGATGCTCTTTAAGTAATGGGTACTACGAATGCTAATCACGATTAGTAGCTCGTGTTGTTCGGCTGAAGTTTACTTTACATTATACTTACTCGTACATAAGCAAAATATCGAAACTTGTATTATTCGATAATGAAATTTCTTGATGGATCTAAAAGTAGACTCCATACGTCAAATACAACGAGAGTGCGGCGATCCGGATGCCGCCGGGAGTGGCGATCCGGATGGTTCGGAGTGGCGAAACTGGCAGTGTCAAGAGTGAGACTTTGTGAAGGTAATACCGAGTGAGTTGTCTCACTTGTCTGTCATATCCCTGCACTCCGTCAAATCCAATTCATATCCATTAATCCGCTTTCCATCTCGCACAAGGGCACTTCCTATCGCTCCCAATTGCGCATTTTCCGACTCCCAGTGGTTGTATGACGGACTTCCTATCACTATGGCCCCGGTGAATGGACTCCAGGACAAGCTTCCAGGGAGGGCTAGCGGATCTCTAACTTCTCCGTGGCTAGGACAAACGCGTGAGCGGCTGAGCAGAGGCCACTCGGCTATCTCGAACAAGTTTTACTCTGATTATAACGTGCTCTATACCTGAAATATGCATAATAAAAAGACCGTCATTCGCTTCCCGGTCTCTGATTTACGATATCGCTAATATTCTGGTTGCCGCTATACAAAAAGGCGGTTTATCTACAGTGGCTCACGGCATATTGATGAAACCGTACATAAGAGACTGGTAGGTGAAAGAAGTCATAGTTTTACATACTTTATGTATAGGGTGCTTGTTATCAGAGCCAAAGTTATGGACTTAATTAAATGAGCAAATATAAATTATAGCTCTAGCTTAGTATGTTGATAACTTCCTGCCTGAATCTGCTATTCAGCTACATCTTTCGAACTGATCAGAATGGAAATAAACATCGAAGATAATGATATGTTTAGCGATGCACAGCTACATTTTGCTGGCCGCAAGGAATATAGTAGATGCAAAATTGGTGTTTTATAGAAAGTGTATTACAGAAAACGGCCGGCCAGCGGGCTCTTTAGATATCTGCATACCGGCCAGGCCAGTGATTCAAAAGCCGGACCAGCCTGCCGATATCTGTCCCCGGCCTACATAACTTTGAAGCCTGTACTTATGTTCGAAGCCTCCCTACGCTAGGGCCGGCCGGCATAAGCCTGGTATATGCCTGGGTTGGCATGCGTATATCTTTGAGGCTTGCCGAGCCTGCAGATATCATCGAGGCCAGCATGATATTTGGCTGCCTGCAGGCTATCTGTCGGTTAGTTAGGCTGGGAATATGAGGTCTACCAGCCGGCTAGGGTTCAATTTACATGCCTACACTAACAAAGATCAGGCCCAACTATACGCTTGTTGCATATGGACCTGACCGAGCTAAGCTTCAGCTGAGCTGAGGTCAAGGAACCTAGCCGGTAGGGCACATGGCATCCAACTACAATGGTATATATCTCGCGTCTCTCTTTTCTCTTCTCTCTGTACCTTTGTCTATATACGCATACTGTTCTCCCCTTTCATATCGTAAAAATGCTGGCTGGCTGGGGCTGGCCGCTTATGAATACTACTCACTTCGTAACGGATAATTTAGCAAACAACCCACGTATCCCAATGCTGGGCACAGGAATGTTGTAATAGGAGTGCATCATCCAAAACCGAGTGAAGGCTAGTCTCCGCTTATCACTCGCTCCACCACGCCATCACTCGGTTACAGATATACATGAGTCGGGGCCCTGAGGTTCGTTGTTCGTGACTACTCTTTTATACTTCACACTTTACTCTTTCCTACGCATCTTGGATCTTCAGACCTGTACCTAGACAGTCATCACACCATAATCAATGCACACGTTCTTCCCATATCGTAACACACTCTATTGCATAAATAGATCTCAACCTTGGTATGGCCGAAGATTACTGTTGACTGTGATACACGCTGATGGCATTCAGCCGCATCTATACATACATCAGTACGTACGCATTCGTATTTGGACTACCATATATATGGCTTGTGGCCCTCTTAGATAGTATACAATCAAGCATCTCTATCATTTCTACTATCTCTACTTTTAACACCATATGTGCCTCCATGTATTCACCCTACCCTAACACCAATTATAGCCATGAGCATTGCTATTCCACATAATCTGTTCTAGTCCATTCACGGAGGATGTTACTGCGCGGAGTGACTGGTCAGTTCACAGTCCTACCTTCCATGAACTGACCGGTAAACAAAAGCGCTAATTATGCTCAACGCAAATAGCAATTACTCCTTACACATCCGTCGTGATCCCTACTATCTGCTGTATCCCTCAGTTAGTAGGCGGCTAGTCCCCTGTCTAGGGGAAGGCACTAAAGCTTGCGCACAGTTATTGTACAGTTAGCACGGACTGTGCGGCGACATTCCGCCTCCATCCTGATATATATTGGACCTAATCTGTTGTACTGAATCTCTCTATTGACCAAACTAAACTATCTATCTCTAAGCCCAATTGACACAATCAAAAGAACCAAAGTGCATGCGGCTCCGCCGCACAACCCTAAGCCAGCACACATGATTACCGGACTCAAATCCATCCCACAATATAATGCCATAACTGACTATGCAAGTATATATATGCAATAGCAACCTGTCACCAAGTTACCAAGCACCTCAATATACCCCATGCAATGGCTACGACGATCATTGACTCTGGCCATCATACCCGCTCATGCAATGTATTCACCACCAAGATCCGCCAGAATCCCGACTCCAGATAACTTTGAAGAGGAAACTGCTTGAAAGGGACAACCAATACGGAGGAGGTGATGATTCTTGTTTTCTCTCCCATTGATTCATCTTTTCTCCTCCTTCTAGTTTTGTTTTGCTGGGAAGTAAGGACATGCAGTGGGACATGCAGCGGCTGGATGCGTACAGGCAAAAAAATGGGGTAGTTTTTTAAAATGTAATCACAAATTCAATCTTAAACCTTTGTAGTGGGGGGGGGGGA
>Ga0307512_10005578_pt1 | contig 13074 bp, 13 predicted proteins | sample 14_EM_MG_FD_200267 | JGI IMG/M metagenome (GOLD analysis project Ga0307512, IMG submission 200267) | Populus trichocarpa ectomycorrhiza microbial communities from riparian zone in the Pacific Northwest, United States - 14_EM | ecosystem: Host-associated > Plants > Roots > Unclassified | place... | reverse complement strand
TGATTTGCATCCTATTTCAAAATCACCGCTTAATTAACATGAAAAGTCAAACATCTTTTTTTGAATCAGAGTGAGTAATGCATTTTAGGGAAAAAACTAAGAGAACGACAATTACAAATTAAGGAGCTGAATATGATTTTTTTTTGTTAAATATATAAAGGACTATATTATAATAGCTTTCAAAATCCAGAAATTAAAACGAAAACTTATTTTTTATGTGGAGAGAGAAAAAAAAAGAAGGGGAGAAAATATATAGAGAGAGAAAAATAAAAGAAAAAACTTCAGTCCTCTTGTGTGAGAGATAAAGATAAATAGAACACGGACACAAACAGATGGAGAAGCAATCTAAAGCTTAGAGAGAGAGAGAGAGAGAGAGAGAGCACGCAGAAGTTGATTAAGGATTTTATTAGTATTTATTCAAACCGACCATTTCAATATTTTCTTTCCAGATCATAGAGAGATATTATATATATATATATATAATAATAATAACAAGAATTATAGATAAATAAGTGTATTAATTAGATCCTGTTGTATTATTAGAAATATACTGATTGTTGTAGTTTTCTTCTGTGTGATTGATAAAGTGAGAAGAGAGAAAGGGTAGATTAGATAAGAATTTTTGTGAAACTTGGAGAAAAATAATCTAGGGATTGATGGTGTTGGGTTGTGGTGGATTGTGTCGGTGGAGAAGGGGATGGCAGCCAAGCGAAGAGGAAGGAACGTCCAAGAGTTGTATAACGCGACGGAGATAATTGGGGAACCAAAGGCATGTTATTTTTTTAGGGTTTCGTTTTTTGATTAATTTCTGTTTGGTTATTATTGATCTTGGATTGTTTGGGAAGTCTGCGTTTTGGGCTAGTCAGTGGATTAGGGTTATTTTGGGTGTTTTGTTCTGTTGATTGATTGGTTTTGTATTCAATTTTGTGTTTTTGCTGTATGTTTGGGAATTTTTTTCCCTGATTAAACTGTGGTTTTGACGGTGTTTTTTTAGATCACGTCAGTGTTGAGGGAGGGTCATCGTATGGAAGGGCCATTAGACAAAACTCAGAAGAAGTATATGGTGAGGAGAAAGGGTAATTTACATTCTGTTTGTTTACTATTTTCTTCTCTCCCTTTCCCTTAGGAGTTCTCTCTAATAGCGAGCACCTTCAATTGAATGAATACCTGCATAAATGGATGAAATTGAATATTGCAATCGGGTTTGTCATCTTGGGTTGGTAGCATTTAAGATGTATTGACTCTTTCTTTCATGGAAGTTGATGCAATGGAGTGTTTGGATAATAATCTAGCTATAGATGTTGTCTATATGTTTTGTTGAGATTGGAGTTGTATCGGATAAACACTCTAGACCCAATAGTATGCTGCTCTGTTTTTTTTCATCATCTTCAATGTGGACTAACATTACTATAAACTTTGATGGAGCATAGCTAATCTATCAAATGGTGAATCAAGTTTGAACTCATCCACTATTATGAAGTCCCTTAAAATTGCCATATATTGCTGTTATTCTCAAGTCCTATAAGATTACCATATATTGCTCTTAAATCATAAACTTGCCAATGAACTTGGTCCAATGATGACCACCGTTGCAAAACTAAGGCATGAGAAGTCTTGGGGTTTAGGAGGGAAGACTTGTAATAATATTACTATGTGTGCATTAACTTTATGGTACTAGCTTTACAGTTTTCTATTTTATTTTACTCTGATATCGTTCTTCCATATTCTAATTCATGTCTACATGAAAATGTGTTTACTTGTTGATTCCTTTTATAACCTTCTGAGGTTAGGAGTTATATGCTGCTTAATCTATTTTGTGATTCATTTTTTTCCTGTTACAGTAATTCATCTTTACTATTCTTAGCATTGATAGGAAGTGGATTTCTAAAAGGGGTAATGATCAGCTGCTAATTATATATATATATATATATATATATTATTGTGTATTGTGTGTGTGTGGGTGGGTGAGAGAGAGAGAGAGAGAGAGAGAGAGAGGCATGCATTTGGCTTGTGTATGCTACATCCCCTCTCCGTGTATTGTAAAAGAGCACTCGGCATTTGATAGGAACTTGCTTACTGTTGTTACTTCACAAGGGTGTAAAAATGAAGCTGTCATGAAAGGAGATATCTCTTTCAAAAGGCAAGTCTTTGTCTTGGTTTTAATTAGGTGCAATATTGGCTTAAGAAATCTTGTGAATTTATATTGTATGGCATATAAACCACCTTTGGTTTCAACCTAAAGACAGTGATGGTTGATGCTCCTTGGCTATTCTAGACTTCGATAATTGAATGCACTCCCTTATTTTTTGTCTATTTGAATAAATGTCCTTGATATGCTTGAAGTTCACAATTCTGGACTCTTTTAGAGGCTAATGGCAGAAGCCTTCTGGTTTGGTTAAGGAGACACCGAGTGAAAATGAAAGGAAATAGTCATTCTTGGACTGGTTGAAGCTTCCTGCAATTACTTTTTTGCTTGCCATTCTTTTGTTTCTCTTGGCTTGTGCTAATTTGAATACAAAACAAGGATTGGACATATATGATTTTTGAGGTAGTATTAATGTGTGGAAAAACTATTCTTCTTCTGTATCTCATGGAACATAGGTGTTCAAAATGTTTCCTGGGGAGGATGAAGCAATAAGACCTTCTGTTAATAAAAGGATTTTGGAAATGTACATTGGATGACTTGTTATATGAAGAAGTCTTTCATTATTAAAGGATTATCCTAATAACGCAAAGGCTTACTACTTAACAAATATAAAATAATTTCATGCCTTAAGTAACATTGTCATAATCCAGTTGGTTTTGTTATATCAGTGAGTAAGATGATCGTTACAGAGCTATCAGCCATGGGCAGCATGCAAGTAAATTAGTTACTGCTTTTACATATGATAAGAAAACCCCAAGAAAAGTGCTTATTAATGCAAACCTTACATAGTCTGGTTTGGTTTTTAAATGTATCATCTGCATGCAAATTTACCATTTGAGGAATAGTTAAGAGTGCCTTTTTGGTTTTCTTCACTAAGAAGGTAAGCATTACACCCCTGATTTTGTTCTTATCTGATTTCTTATTTTCTTCTTAATTTTCATTAGGAACCATCACAGGCTGAAAAAGGATTAGGCAAGCCTTCGATGAGACGGAAGGTTCGTATGAGAGCTGAGTCTGGGACTTGTAACGTGTGCTCCGCTCCTTGTTCATCTTGTATGCATCTTAAGCTAGCCTGTATGGGATCAAAGGGTGATGAGTTTTCTGATGAAACCTGTCGTGTAACTGCATCAAGTCAGTATTCTAATAATGATGGTGATGGTATAGTCTCTTTTAAAAGTAGAGCACGTGACAGCTTACAGCATACCACTAGTGAAGCAAGCAACTTGCTCAGTGTCAGTTCAAGTCATGACTCTCTGTCTGAAAATGCGGAAAGTAAAGCAAACATAAGGTCAACTGATGCTGATGCCTCAGCCGAGTCTCAGATGCTTCCGAAATTGTCCTCTGGTAGAGCTGTTGCCGAGGATCATTTTTCTCCAAAACCACAGTGTCTTTCAGATCAGAAAACTCTCTCAAAGAAGCACGGGGATCCTAAATCTGAAGAGGGCCATGATGATACCATATCATGTGTTAGTAGAGCTAGTGATGCAAGCAAAGTGGTTAGTTATCCTAAGAAGAATTTAGACAGGGATAATTTATTGCGCAGTTCAGCTTTAGAAGTGGAAGGATCTGGAAAGGCACTAGTTTCTCACAATTCAGGCTCATTGGAGACTCCTTCAAATGATGCTGATGCTGGTAGTAGCTCACCAAAGGTCCAGACTAAGTGCCTTTCCTTGAATGCAAATGGTAAATGTCTCGATGAACATCCATCATTACATGACCATGGAAAACCATTTGAATGCCCAATGGAACAAGTTAACCTGTCATTGTCAAAAGAAGCAGCATCTAATATTGATTGTGGTGGCAACTTGGCTGCACATAACAATGCAGATAACCATGCAAATGGTAAAAGTACCATTAATGCTGAGAGTTCCAAGGTTTCATGTAAAATCTATTCAAAATTAGAACTGGAGGCTGACAAGGATAGTGGAGACCAATCAAATGAGGGTTTTAAAGGTTCTGAGCAAGTTGGACGAGAAGAGAAGTTGAATGATTTGGAGGAGTTAACAGATATGCAGGAGATTCATTTGCAATCTGCATCCATGGACGAGAGTGACGAGTCTGAAATTCTGGAACATGATGTAAGTAATTGTTCTTATACTATTTTATTAAGAAGGATTATACATGCATCAGCTTAAGGTGTGCTTTTTGACAGCTTTAAGAACTTGTTTTTTCATTCTCTTTTCAATTTATACTCTTTGTGTTCTGGTGGCTTTAAAGTATTTTCTCCCATTCATTTTATAATTTTGGAGCTCATACATGTGTGTGTTCCCTTCTCACTGTTGTTTCTATTCTCTGTGATGTGCTCCTTAATTTCTCTCCCTGTGGGTTCCCCTATGCTTTCTGAACTGTTTTGCTTGCCTGAAACAGGTAAAAGTATGTGATATTTGCGGGGATGCAGGTCGAGAGGATTTGCTTGCTATATGTAGTAGGTGCACTGACGGTGCAGAACACACGTAAGAATATACAACCTTTCATCTATATTTTCAGTTGGCAACCCAAATTGGTTATTTTCTTTTTTTCCTTCTTTTATCTTACATTGCATTGTTTCTAGCCCAAGTTTTAACATGGCTATTGCTACTAATCAGCTATTGTATGCGAGACATGCTTCAGAAAGTTCCTGAAGGTGATTGGCTATGTGAAGAATGCAAGTTGGCTGAGGAAACTGAAAATCAAAAGCCAGGTAAAGCTGAAATAGCAGTCCAAATTATCTTTTTTTTTTTTTCAGTGATTTAAAAAATCAGTTCTGGACAATTGTTTTTTCATATTAGCATCTTTACAATATTAATTGAACGTTCAGATGCTGAGGAAAAAAGAATGAATAGTACACAAAGCTCTGGCAAGAGACAGGCAGAAACTATAGAGCTGGTTCCAGTACCCAAAAGGCAGGCTACTGAATCAAGCTTGGCATCACCCAAGTCATGCAGTCCTAGCAGAATAGCTGCATTATCTCGGGATACTTCATTCAAGAGCTTAGATAAGGGAAAAGTAAAGATAGCTCATCAAACTTATTTTGGAAATCGCTTAAGTATTGATATTCGGGAAACTGCTCACCCTTCTCTGAATGGTTCACGTGTTCAAACCCCCAAGGGTAAGAATCAGAGCCTTGTTGGCTCACTTTCCTTTTTGTGGTCATATTCACACCGTACAATGCATAGAGCCAGTTTCAATTTAATTTACACATGTATGGCAAAAATGTTTTTTGCACACTTCACAACTTTCTATTCAATCCACATTTTATGTTTCACCAAACCAACAATAGGTTTAGGTTCCCATTTATGTAGATCTATGTTTCAATTTTAGATCCATTGGACAGCTATAGGCTTGCTATCCAATATAGGTCTTCAATTTGATAATTGTTTATATTTTTTGATGAACATAAATGTTGACATAACTGGAATGCCTATCAAAATCTGGTTGACACGTAATCTATATGGATCAAGAATTAGGATGTGAGTGTTGGTATGAGAAAAACTAGATTACACAAATAAGTCATGAAGTAGTGTAAAAAGAAAGAATATTCTAATGCCTAATGTAATTTAAGGTTGTGGTTGGTGTGGGGTTAAAGATTGGAGGGTTAATTGTCAAGTGATGAAGTAGTAATGGTGTAAAGAAGTGTTTGAAGGGTGAAGTGTTCATGATGTGCGGTAGGTGTAAAAAATGTGTAATGGTGGGGCCCAATAGATTCCAAATCAAAATTTAAATGAATATTTGAAAATTACTAGTAAATAATGTGTATTGGTGCGGCCTAATGATGATGTGAGTGGAAGAGAAGGAAAATGGGTGAAGGGTTCAAGGAATAGAGAGATGCACAAAAAAAATAAAAATAAAAAATTCCCATCTTACAACCCATTCCCTCTGCCCCCACTAAATTAATATATGACCCCCTTATGGGGTTAAATGTTAACCTCTTAAGTTTTCCTCATTTCCTCAATTTTTTTCCAAGCAAGATTAGACTAAAAACAAACATAATCTAAACCTGATGTCTACAGTTGAATGAAGTCTATGGCTTTGCTCTTTCTAATGTTTCTTACAAACTTGGTCTTATTATGTCAAGAATCAAGACAATTTCCTATTTGTACAGGTACCTTGTTGAAATCCAACTCGTTCAACACCGTAAATTCCAAACCGAAAGTGAAACTTGTCAATGAATTTCCTCAAAAGCACAAGGGGACCAGAGAGAGTTCTCTTGATATGAAGGAGAGGCCTGCTAGAATGATGAGTAAATCTATGTCATTTAAATCTGTGAACTCAGGCCGATCTGTCACGATTGAATCAAAAGGTAAAATGATTTCATCCAAATATTCTCACACTCAAGATGCAAGAGGGTTAAAACAAGTGAAAGACCAGAATGCAATTGATAGAAAAAACTTGTTGAGGCTGGATCGCCCTTTAGGTAGCTCAATGCCAAATAGTGCTGTTTCAACACCTAAGGTTGATCAAAGGATCACTCCTCGTGGTGAAAGTGCCATAGCATCATCCCCAAGCATCAACAGAGAGTTGAAGTCCACACAGTCTGATGGAAAATTGGGTACCTTATCAAGATCAACTAGTGTGGGTCGTAAAAGTGCAGATATCCCAGGTACTTCAGGTATTTCTTGATGGTTAGACTTGACAAAACATAATGTTTCATGTGCCTGTTTGTATTTTGTGATGGACTTATTTTATTTTTTATTTTTAGGTAAAGCGAGCTAAGCTATTTTATTGTTTGCCAATGCAGTTCGAGTTTCATCTACACATGGAATTAGCAGTTCTTCTGTGGAACAAAAATCGAACCAAATTAGCCCTAAAGATGAACCATCGTCCAGTTCCTGGAATGCTGAGAGACAGCTCAATAATGCTAATGAAAATTTGCAAGATGGCTTACCTCAATCACGGGAATCATCAAATCAAGGTGAAAAGGTTAGGGAAAGTTCTGTCAGTCACTTGAGGCCTGCTGGTACCACTGGGTTGAAAATTGTCACTTGTCAAAAGTGCAAGGAAGTCGGTCATGCTACAGAAAATTGCACTGTTGTTAGTCCTATGGCCTCTGGTACTGATTTACCTATTTCTAGAACTGCCAGAGAGGGGATGAGCAAAGGTAGTAAATTGAAAGCTGCAATTGAGGTTGCTATGCTTAAGAGGCCTGGAATATACAGAAAGAAAAAAGAAAGTGATCAATCTGATGGGGTATCCTTGCTAAATGTGGATGCAAGTAGCGAGATTCAAGATCAGTTCTCAGTTTTAAATAAGATGAATGAAGGAACACTTGAAAGGCAAGCAAATCATGGTGCTTCTTCCTCTGAGTTCAGCAAATCAACAAATATTAATAACGTGAAGCAGCTTAATGAGCACTCCACTGATACTGTTTATCCTTCCAAGGTGGGGCAATTGGATTTCATTGCCCCATATTTGGGAAAGCCTGCACATACTTCAGTGGAGAAGTCTGTCCTTATGAAGATGTCTGCCATCCCAGAGCATGAATATATCTGGCAGTAAGTTTATCCTTGCTAATTTGTGTGCGTTGACTTTACATATTCTTCCACATTCTTTCCTGCACATGTTTTAAAAAGTACAATGTAGGTAAGCTTCTGTTATGTGAATACAGGGGGGTGCTTGAAGTGCATAGATCTGAAAAATTTATCGACTTATATGGTGGAATTCAAGCACATCTATCGACTTGTGCATCACCTAAAGTCCATGACATGGTCAACAAGTTTCCCCAGAATATTAACTTGGATGAAGTACCTCGCTTAAGCACATGGCCAAGACAATTCCACATCAGTGGTGCTAAAGAGGAAAATATTGCACTTTACTTCTTTGCCAAGGATTTTGAAAGGTTAATATATGCATGTCTTTTCTGATTGAGTGGTTTTTTCTGCATTTATCTGTCTATGTATTTATTTGGTTTTTAAACTGCTCATATTACAGTTACGAGAACTACAAGGGATTGTTGGACAACATGATTAAAAAGGATCTGGCCCTGAAAGGATCATTTGGTGGTGTTGAATTCTTCATATTCCCATCCACTCAGCTTCCAGAGAACTCCCAGCGTAAGAATATTGGGAAATTGCTTTCTAGACACTGATTCTGTTGCACCGTAATCATGTTGTTATAGGATATGTTTTAGACCTTGAGGTTGATTCACGCTGAATTTCTGTTGGAATGAGATCTTTGTGAGACCTACACTATAAAATATTACTCTATGGATGTTGATGAAGCATCCTATCCCGGTCAGCTTTCTGATTTTCATTTTTGCAATTTAGCTTGCAGCAAAAACATTGCTAATTCTCCATGCATAATAAAGCCTGATTCTGACTTGGCTATATAACTCAAATTCCCTTCCTCCCTTTTGTAGTTGCCTGGTATGATCTTCTTGGTCATTTTCTCTTTTTTTTTTGTTATTACTTTAAATCACTCCTTTCTTGTGTTGCTGCTACTCGGTTGTGCTGATTCCTATCTAACATGTTCAACTGCTATTCTGGTAGGAATTTGTGAGGAGCCTGCATGTATGCTTAGAAGTCATGGAATTAAAATAATTTAGTGTGTGATTATTATTTGCAGGTTGGAACATGTTGTATTTCTTGTGGGGAGTGTTCAGGGGAAGGAGATCTGAATCAAATTCATTTAAGAAGTTAGTTATTCCCAGTTTGAATGTGGTGCCCAGGGACAAAGACATTCCTGCTGCAGTCTTGTCTTCACCTGAGAATCTCTGCCCATCTGAATGTATTGTTAAAGAAACATCTGCATGTGACAGTTCTTGTGATGTGCCTCTTACATCAAATGCTCCTGAAAAGCCATGTGTGTCCTTAAACAGGAATTCTGATAACAAAGTATTTAATTCACAAACGATCCAAGAGAGTCAAGATGGGAAGCTTGACTCCAAATCCGTGCCAAAGATTCCAGGAAGCAATACCCCATGGTGCCCAGAAGTTAGACGCAGCAGTTCTTCCCTGGTAATTTTTTTGCCTCGCACACGACAAACAAGAAAACACTTATATGGTTGATATTACATCTTGGTTTTATCCATGTTGGAGTCTGGGTGGAATGATGACTATTGTGTCTAGTGGCTAACACTATAATCCTGACAATAAACATATGATGCTTCACAACCCTGACTTCCTCTATTCCCAAAAGGGAGAGTGAGTGAGAAAGAGAGAGATAGATTAATTTTTGAATTTTCTACTCATTTTTTAACTTGACATTAGCCATCACTGATCAGCAATTTAGCAGTCACATGAATTTCTCAAGTTTTTCTTGCCTTGTGACTTTTCCATATATTCAAAAATAAGTGGCAGCAACATTCTGGTTTCTTTTATCACCTTGATCCAATCAGAACATTTTGTATGCATGCTACTTCAGAAAGGTGGCATGCATGCCTTACTTGAATGTGACTTTGAGATTTGTGATTCGTTGTAATTCTATAAAGCATTTTGTTCTAAATTACCTTTTATTTTCTATTTCTAAACTATGCCTTTTCCTGTATCTAATAACATTATATTTTTGAAGTACATATTTTCTTTTCTAAAAAGCCTTGTTTGTGACCCTAGATATTTAAAATCCAGATGGGTTTAGCTTTGTAGAGGTCATTTTTCCGATGCCTTATTATTGGAAGTTTTTGTGTAAAAGGTAAATTTCATGTTAGTTTGAATTATTTTTCCTGGTGGCGTGCATATAAATGATTTTGTTATGGAATGTGTTTAAATTGCCCAAGGACCAAATATTTTGTGCTCCTGAAAATAGCTTCCCACGACCTCATACAATATTACCAAGATCTCCCCAAAGAATTCCATGACCTCTCATATATGTTTTTATTGAAATCTCAACATTGTCTTTGTAGTCGGTGTCTGCATGAATCATAAGCAGATCTATTAATGCTCAAATCATTTGTCAACTCCAGCACTAATGGAACCTTTTGAATACTGCAATACTTCCTGGCTTATGCTTCTTGATCTGATGCTAGTTTAGTGAGAGATTTTGAATGTGGGCTTCTTGTAGGGGACGTTTTTGCAGTTTGACTGACATGGTCAAATTCCATGTAAAATTCTTGTTTCATGTGTGCTTGTTTTGTTTATGTTTATTGTGTGTGGCTTTTATATATTTCTTGCTCTTCAAGGTCCTTGTTTTATCTCCCTAGAAAGGAGAAGAAAGAAAACTTAAAGTCAAAGATTGTGAATTAACTTTAGTGGGGTTCGAGCACTTCTGAAATGTTGGGCAAAAAATGATCTTAAGATTGCCCATTTCACCATTCTTGCCTTTAGGAAACAGTGGAGCCAGAAAAACTTTCGCAAAAAAGAGAGTGTATTTTTCAGTTTTCTAGAAGACAGAATATTGTGAAAACGTGTTTGCTATTTGCCTTTTTCTTGGAAACACCTGTTTTTTAATTTCACTTCTAAAAGTTGCCCTTCAAATTCCACTTTAGAAAGAAGAGCCTTGTTTAGTTCCCCTTTATTTAAACCCAGTTATTTATTATTTTGAAGACAATCCTAGTGAGGCCCTTGTTTCTATATTTGAAACTATGTACTGAGTTAGTAAACACCTTTTCTCAGTTTTCTATTTAGGAATGATTTTAGAATAAAGATGTATGCTGGGGAAAAATCTGAAAATTGCTATCTAAAAGTGAACACAACTCCCAAGTCTCTGGAAATTGTTCCAAATTGTTTACTTCTATTTTTCGTTGTTGTTCTTTCTGCATATTGGTTTCGTTGAGCTTGTTTTATACTTCTTTTCGCCTTCCTTTACAATTCAATCAATGCTGACCCTTCTTTTCACAGGAAGAAGTTGGTCATCCTGAGTGCAGTATGGATGTGGAGTTTAAATCTTGTGCTGAGGTAACTGGAACTAATTCTAGCTCTGATGTGGTGGAGATACAAATGCATGAAGGTACTTCATGTTTTGGAGAAGGTATGCCATCTCTCAAGATTTTTGGTGTTGGTAGTCAAGATTCAGGTGGCAGGACGACTTTTGGTGAGGAAAAAATAGTTGATAGAACATACTGTGATAGAAATAATGTTAAAGTTGAAACGGACTTGAATGAAGAGAATGTGAATCTGGATGTGGAGGCTTCTTCAGAGAAAACCCCAAGGAAACGACCATATATTGATCTGTCAGAGACTGCACCACTGACTTCGAGTAGCGTGACTCATAAAGCTCTGTGGAATAAGGCAGATAATAACAAGTTAGTAGATGGAGAGAGTATTAGGAAGAAGCTCAAGACGGGTTTCAGGGAACTATATGGGGGTAGTGGTTCAAGAGATGGAAATTCTTTGAGTGGTAGTTTTACTTCTCAGACATGTGATTTGGGTTCCAGCTCCTCAATTGAGGAGAAGAGCTATGACAAAGCATCTGATGAAAAAGTTATCTTGGAGGACCTAGGAACTAGTGAAAGGTTCTTCTTTCCTGTGGATTCACATCGTGTCAAGGATATTTGGTTGCCTGGTAACTCCATGCCCTGGAACTCATCAAATGATGAGGATAAAGTTCATGATGGGATTCCAAATCTCGAGCTTGCCTTGGGGGCTGAGACAAAATCCCCTAATAAGGGAATCCTGCCTTTCTTCGGATTGGTAGAGAAAAATGATAACCAGAACAAGCCCCCAGACAAGGTGTTGAATAAGGAAGAAGACGATGGCGTCTCTGCTTCCCTCTCCCTTTCCCTCTCATTCCCATTTCCAGACAAGGAACAAACTGTTAAACCTGTTTCAAAAACAGAGCAGCTTGTGCCTGAAAGGCGTCATGTGAATACTTCACTGCTCCTTTTTGGGGACCTTTCAGATAAATAGAGCTATGGCGACTCGCCATATGTATAGTGCCCTGCATGGATGTGGTGAATGTGTCCAATCACACACTCGAAGGTCTTCCGTGGGCTTTATAGGGAAATCAATTCCATCTGTTCATAAACCCACACAGGAGTTACTAATAATTTTTCCTCTTTACTTTTCTGTTAGCTCTTGTCTGGAGTGCAGAGTCACGGCTGTTTTGTATATAAAGAGATTTTTAAGCCGGCACAGTTTTAAAAATGCCATGAGATATTTGCAACCTCATGATTTTTCTGACTTACTAGATATTTTTTGCCTTCTTATTTGCTTCTTGGTATTGGTGCAGTTGTCATAATGAACTGTTTGTTGCCAGGAAAATGGTATTAAAAGATGATGCATGTTGGCTTGAGGGCAGCAGGGATAAGGTAGATCCTCTCTTTCTATTCGCTTTAATAGATAATAAGCCGTCAAGGCTGATGACTGACTGGAGGAGCGCTGGGTGTATTTCATAGAATGCATCTCGTAATTGCTGGGCTGCGTTAGAGTTCTCTAACGAGTCGGTACCATCAGTTACGTGGTGGATCGATGTGAAATCAGGCTCCTGCAATGATATAAATTCCTTCAAATTGTTTCATTTGTGTTGGTGTGTGCGTACATGGTACAATGATGAACTGCTCTGAGAGTGTCGCAACTTGGCGGCGAAGCAACTGTCAACTTCCATGTGGAAGCTCACCGGGAAAAGGCTTTGCATAGCAATCCCATACGTGGATGCTTGAATCTAGATTGCTTCAAGGGAGTCTACTTAGCCTGGTACTGCTGGATATGAAATTTGATCCATCGCTATTGAATATTGCAAAACTTGAAGCCAACGCTCCGAACGTGTCTCTCTCGACAGAGTTCGTTGTTAATGCTCGTGCTACTCGATCCGTCTTCTATTCCATTGAAGGTATTGATGTTTATTACAGCAATGTACAGGCTTATGATTAACGATTCATCGCAAATCAAAAGCCTCGGGTGTCCTTGAAAAAAAGAAGAGCAGGGGATGTTATATTGTCAAAATGGTTTCTACGTCTTTCAATGTAGGATCTTTTCAAGTATTAACATAATTATATCTTACCATCACTCTCCTAACAGTCTTTCTATAAACTAAGAAGGTAACTCTGTACAACCAATCGTCCATCATTCAATCTATTA
>Ga0307512_10005577_pt1 | contig 13074 bp, 14 predicted proteins | sample 14_EM_MG_FD_200267 | JGI IMG/M metagenome (GOLD analysis project Ga0307512, IMG submission 200267) | Populus trichocarpa ectomycorrhiza microbial communities from riparian zone in the Pacific Northwest, United States - 14_EM | ecosystem: Host-associated > Plants > Roots > Unclassified | place... | reverse complement strand
CTTATACAGAGGAGGTGTGATGAATTTGTGTGCTGGGCGAAAGCCCGGAGGGCTTCCAGGTCGAGGGAAGAGAAATCCGGGTGTCTGAGGGCAGCTGCGTGGGCGGGTGGGAACCACGCAGCTCGCTCAAGGACCCCTCCCTGCGGCCAAACTGGTGTCGAGCCAGCAAGTGCTTGAAGAGGCCTGCGGTTGGCAGGTGTCTTCAAGGAGAGAGGCGTGACGGGTGGGGAAAAGCAAAACAGGAAAGGCGGAAGGTATTTCGGGGAGCGGACTGGAACGAGGAGATGGTGGTGTCTCCGAAAGGGGAGTACGTGCCGGATGATCTTAGGAAACAGTTTGTTCGTCCGTTGGCTACAAGCACCGGTCTATGTCATCCGACTGAAACTCGCTCAGTCACGACTGCTTGCGTTTCAGTAGACCGTGTTCTGCAGGACCCAGCCCCAATTTGTTGCTTGGTTTTTCGTGGTATTGGGGCCCGGCATCCCAGCATGACGCTCGATGCTGGAGCAGACCCCCTTGGGCACAACCCACTTCAATTCCCCGACCACTCGCAAAAAATCGGCGATACACCCTCGGCATGCACCATGAATCATTGACGACTCTGCAGACCAAAGATTGAATGAGAAAACTGAATTTCCAACCTCTTTGAGGTCAATGGGTGAGCCGGACACCAATACGATCGAAAGGTAAACGAGTTGGAACTGTATTCTGTGAGAAACAGCCTATCGAAATACAAACCACTGTAACCACGTTCGCATACACAGGGTGATATGAAAGGTCCAAGGATCGCATGTACGTGCCTATGGGTTAGTGTAGATGGGCTGCCTCATCTGCATTGAGAATGAGGGCAGTAAAGAATTCGATCATCTCCACCAAGTTATCCACAGCAAGATCTATGATCACTTTGAGTTAGCCAGAGGAGCTTCAAATACAGGGAGATCAACGTACTCTCGTTTATAGTGTGGATACCTCCCAAACCTTCCCTCTCCAAGCCGTTCCAATGGTTGTATCGATAGATGTTCTCCGACAACTCCCAGTAGTATCTGGTATCTATTGAGATGCGTGAGTTCGCTGACAACTTGGAACGACAGTCGGTCCTACCGGTGTTTCCAGACGTGTAAGAGGGGTACACCTTGATGTTGTCATTACCCCCCAGTCCTCTGTGGGCGTTATACACACTCTTGATTGTGCCAGACAAGATGTCGAACGCAACGGAGTCCTTGTACGAAGAGGTTGGAGCAGGTTCCAGTTGAGTACCCCAGGGATTAGAAAGAGCGACAGAACCGGACGATGGGACCGAGGGATCTATGACGACTTCACCGAACGAGGTGAGCGAGAGGTTGAATTTTGCGGCGATCGGCTTGACGAGTTCAGTGTCGATATTCATCACTTCAGAGACCGAGCTGAAAGAGTCTGGTTGAATGATGACCGGCAGGAAGGACGAAGGATTTACCTATCTGTAGCGATACGATGGTTAATGACCGCCCATGCTTCTTCAGGGAGGGCATTGCTAATCACCGACACTCAGTCGCATATCATCTGATGGCACATGTTTACTTACGATTTGACACCGCCGCCGACGATGTCAACGGCCCTGGTGGTGCGGACCAGAGCGTTCGTCGAGGGATCCCGGAAGACCATGGATTCGACCGCCTTCAGGGCCTTGTCGGACTTAATGGAGGCGAATATGGCTTTTCTCAAGCGTCGGTCGACCTCAGCAGAATGGGCGGCGGTGCAGATAAGAGTGTCATAGAACACGTTGCCTGTACAAGATGGGTTATTGGAGTTGTGCTGTCAAGACAAGGAATAAGGTACTTCGAGATAGCTTTGGGGCGATGGGATTGGCTTCGATCTCGGTAATGAAAGCGGCTAAAAAACCGATGCTCTAGGAAACACGTTAGAGATTTACCTAGGACGCGAAACAACTGTCCCCACCGTGTGCTTTGGAGGAATACTAGAGTGACCTCCGGGAGATGCCACTGACAAGTGAACGTCGATGTAACCTTTCTCTGCGACAGCCGGGAGGGCGACTACGGAGCCAAACGACTCCTGGAATCCCGCTACAGAAGTTGTGTTGTTGGACCGGTTTGTACATATAAAGTGAAAAAAAGCATACCGCCCTCATCAACGATGAACGCAAACGCCTGTTCACCAAAGGTCGACAGTAGATACTTCGAAATTTTTCCAGCGCCCTATTTCGAATAAGAGGATTTCTCGGGGCGAACGGAAGGAACGCACCTGCGCCCCGCTCGCTTCTTCGTCAAATCCAAACGCTAGAACGACCCCTCGAGTCGGCTTGAATCCAGTAGAGATGAGGTTCTCGACGGCAGCCCTATATCACTTTCAAAAATAGTGTAGCACGTCCGGCGAGATAAAACCCACAGCACCCCGATTATTCCGTTCTTATCGTCAGCACTGCCACGCCCCCAGATCCTCTCTCCTGAATTACGTCGTGAGTATCACATCACCATGCTCGACAGAAAGCATACCATCGTAATGGCCAGAGTAAGGGGGATACTTCCATTCGCCAATAGTATCGGGGTTCACCGGGACGACATCTGTGGGGACCGGTTCGCTCAGGTTTCAAGGAGCGAGTTGCAACCCATACCTTGATGGGCGGTAAATAAGACCGGTCTGAGGTTTTCGTCAGACCCAGGCCACGCGTAAACCAGACCCCACGTGTTGACTTTGGTCAAAGACAAGGTGGAGTGGCTACAAACCAATTTAAAAAATTGATCCGGGCGCGTAGGAATCACATACGTGAGGGGGAAAGCTTGCAGCAAATAATCGTGGAACGGTCCAAAAACCTCCCAACGGGGATCCACGCCCACAGGTCCCATGCTATCGTACGACTCAGTTCTGGGTGTGCAGTTAGAATTCAATTCCACGTCAAGGACGGATAACACGTACTGGAACCTGACCGCCCCGCTGAGCCATTCTACTGCGCGCGTCTTATATTCGTCGGTCGTGGATTCCTTTACCAAGCCCTCCCAGATCGCGGAGTGCTTGATAGGCGCGATCGGCTTCGGCTGAGGACAAAGTGCGGTTGCAGATTGATTCGAAACAGCGAATGTCGGAGCACCGGTCTGTAAAACAAAGCCTCCAGTCCCAAGCACGCTGAGACACAGTCCGATTACGAGGGCTTTTGTACGCTTGGATCTAGACGGCCTGTCGAGCCTGACAGCTTCAACACTCGTCGGAAGATCAGCAAAGTCCTGCTTCTTAGACATGGTGGTGGTGGAATTGTAGAGAGATAACGGACACGCAAACGGAATTTATACGAAGACCATAAAGTCCACGTGCCTTCTTGTCGAAACCGTCACAATAGCAGGGAATCCCTCGGCGTGGGGCAGAAATTCCACCCGGAGGTCCACATCCCCGGTCCAGTCAATTGGATCCTACGTCACAGAATTGGATTTCTCCGATGAGGAGCGCCTCGCGGTGTGTGTCATCAATCACGGAAATAAACGAGGATGGCGGGTGAGGAATGTATCGTGACATAAGTTGGAGAACCCACCGACTGAGTTTGGAATCGCGATGAACTAGATCGTAACCCGTATTCCCGACATGTCCGTCGATTACCGGTTACCGGTCATGCAGTCACCCTGTTGCCACGAAGGCTGAATCTACTTCCACATCGAGAGCTTGTCTCTTATCGGAGAAACCTGGAAGGTGTCATCGCGGCGGGGATCGATCATACTCGCGGGATCTCCAATCGAACTGCCACAGTTTCGTATCCCAACTGGGCTTCAACATTCCTACTAGCATTACCGTTTAGAACGAGGGTGAACGCATATTACACACACAGTTAACCCCGGCTGACCGGATAACAAGTACGAAAGGACAAAGTTCATTCCTCAATACGCTGCGCGGTTCTCTCCCTCGATCTCTTGAAACTCTCCCAGTAAACATCCGTCTTCACAGGGTGTACCCCATCGTTGGATCACTTTCGTAAAACTTCCACAGTTCTTGAGATCATTCTGACCTGCGAAGGATATCGACAACGGCACACACAAGTCCACCCTCGATTGTTCTCTCACCTTTAATACAGTGAGATCTGTGCCGATCGTAGTGGGGCGTACACCATCCACGGGAACTCAAATGTGACGTGCCCCACTTCTCTGAATCGTGGCAGGAACGTGGCACAATCGGGCGTCCGCCGTGCGTGGTCTATCGACGAGAGAGCCATGACCACCTCAAGGACGTTCCTGCTCCTTGAGGATACCCCCAGAAGCGCATCTTCGAAGGTTCGCCACACCTCGTCTAATAGCATCTCCATAACCATCTCGATATCGATGGGGGACGGCTGGTTTTTTTCGAGGACGAGTGTGATTTTTTGGAGGTGCGGGGAAGAGATATCTGATATGAGCGTCGAATAGCGGTCCAAGATTAACGAGAAGTTTAGTGGGAGGGGTAGGGTGATTTCCGTTAGCCGAGTGCATCTGGTGAAGTTCATGGGAAGATCCCGATACATTTCGGACACACTTCCAATCCAAACTTGAAACCAGGTAATCCAGCAGCGCTCAAAATCGAAGAGGAAAAACGACTCACAAGCTTCACATGTAAGGTTCAACACTCGCAGGGTAGGACCGCAGGCGATGATCAACTCCTGAAGCCCCGTCCACACCGTCCCATTCCAAATCGACAATGTGTGGTACCGAACCCGAACCTTCGCCAGTTCCACCAAAAAGTCGTTCTCGTGTTGAAACTTTCGTAATACCAGGGAGCCCCTGAGCGGCGAGAGTAGACCTGGATCGAGCCCCTCTGACTTGCTGTCTGGGAGCGAAGGGGGGTCGTGAGATAGCGTTTCGATTGAAACCTCTTCGAGAAACGGGAAGAAGGCGACGAAGGCGATTAGATCCTTTGGGTTCTCCAACCAAGTCTCGAGGCGGAGATAACGTAATGTGGATCGGAAGTGGGAGAAATAACGCGATAGTAACATGGGATCCTGCACAAAGTGGGTGGTAAACAAGCGAGCCTGAAGCTCCTCGACGTTCTTGAATGCCATCCAATGGTCGTAGATCTCTTCTAGATGCTGCGGCAGAGTCAAATATCCCAGGAGCAAACTCCGAGTGTGGGACAAAAGGCCATCAGGGTCCGACGAAATATACGTTTGTAGGACATAGGTGTTGCCTCCAGCATTCGCCCCACTCCCGTGGTCGGGGATCCACAACGCGACACGTTCGAATAGATGCACCTGAGATCGTGCGACGAAAATGCGAGAGACAAGGGCGGAAGCCTTTAGAGCTTTCCCGTCGTCGTGAAGGTAATCGACGATGTGCGAGATCAGTTCAGCAGGCAGGTCTGATAGAGCCCCCATTTGAGGTCTGCGGCGTGTTGTGTCCAGGAGGAGACTTGTCCCGGCGAATACCGAGTGACGGAGAGTCTCAGCCCAATCCCGGTTTCTATCTCCCTCGTGCCCCCTGCCACGCCCTTCGCACACAAATATTCGGCACCACACTAACTTACGGAGGGGGCCTACGAGGACTGGTATATCTAAAGTTGGCGACGATAACATACAGGCATGCATACAGACGGGGGGGGAAAGACCGGCTGGGTCAATTATACATTTACAAGTTTTATACATACCAATAAATCAGGGGGCTAAAGTAAATCAGACGAGGGAAAACAACCAGGCAAAAAGCAAAAACAATCAAAACTAGATAAGCAATAAATATCCCGATATAACACAAGAAAAGTCCCTAGGTAACCTGGTCCTTGAGGCGGTCGACCAGCTCCCGCAACTCGTTGAAGTCCTTGTTCTTAGCAGCGAGGTCTTCGTTTGCAACGTCCAGCTCGCATTGAATTTCCAGCACCCGTCCCTGGCCTGTTGAGAATGGTTCGACCGACTTACTACGGGGAGGGAGAGATGTTGATAGCTGGAAGGGGCTGAGGAGCCCTGATGGGCGGGTATCGTCGATATCAGGGGGAGCAGAAGAGGGGCGGTTTGTTGATTGACCGTTCCCACCGTCTCGAGAATTGGGATACGTTGGATCGTTCCCTGAAGCCTCGGCATTCATCGAAGAATTTTCTGGGGCGGGAGGCTGAGTGTGACCAAGGAAAAGCTCGAAGTCGGAAAGGCGGTTGGGGTCATGATCTTCGTCAGGGAGCGTGAAGGAGCGATGAAGGGGTGTAGACGAGATGTCCATGTCTCGCTCTCCGGAGCTTCTGACACTAAAAGCACCAGGAGAAACGGTGGGTAGCGCGGGAGAGCGGTGTGGAGGGGAACGAATAAACGAAATCGAGGATGTCCTTGATACAGGGGATGCAGTAGCACGAAGTTCCGAGAGTTCACGCTCGAGACGTTCGTTCGCGCGCGTTAACCTTGACGATAGATGAGAGAGCGGCAGGAAATAGGGGAGTATCCTCACCTGGTACACTCATGCTCAACGCGGAGGATGTGCTGGAAGTTAGGTTGAGTCTTGTTAGGTGATGGTTGCGAGACAGATGGCTCTGGGGTCAGTTGGTGTTGGGGAGGGGTGTGTGGAACTGGCGGTGTTCCGCCGCCGTCCAATGCAGGAGGGGGGCTGACCGGGGAAGGGCCAGAACTTGTGTCTGTAGGTTTCTTCCTTGATTTAAGGGAGTCTTGCACGGATCGACTCACTGCCTGAAACCCGCTCATCGCATCTGAGAGTTGGCTAACAAGGGCTTGAATATCTGCTGTGACATTTGTGACCCCTTCCCTCTGGGTGAGTCTTGTTCGTGCGGGAGCTATTGGTGATGGTCGATGTGCGGAATCAACGGCTTCGGGTTCCGGGGGAGGCGAGGTCTGGACGGCAACCGATATAAACCGTAGGGAGTGCTTTAGTCTCTGTAATACCAGTGATAGTATTAGGGAAGGAACTCTGGCAGTTTCGGGCAGCTTACACGATTATTCAGTTCATGAACTTCTCGCTCCAGGATATGGTTGTCTTCTTCTGCTACACTCAAGGAGTGAACCACCTCTGAGAGGGGGACCTCCGGTAGATTTGGGTGTAATGCCTCAATTAGGCTACGTCTCTGAGGGATTGGTTTTGCATCCGCAATACGTTGGTGATCCTGACTTTCCAATTCGACATCTCTGCGAGCGACCTGAGCTTCTAGTGTCAATATGGTTTCGTGTGCGTTGTGAAGCGCCTCCGAGGTTTGTTGATGCCTCCTGCGTTCATAAGCAAGAGCGTGAAGTAACGCCTCCATCCTCGGGGGTGTGATCGGTGGAGGGGTGAGCTCAATGAGTCCAGTCGATCGTCCTGGGAGTATATTTAGACAGAGTATGCAGACATTACGGCTGAACTCACCTGCAGGGGTAGGTAAGTACATCCTGGCAGATGGCCACCGCTCAAAATTGCCCTTGGATCTCTCGACTAGAACCGAGCGGAACGTTCAAGCGGGGGTGAAGCGAAATAGCGGAGGTGGTCCGGTCCGGGTGGGGGCTCACCTTTTTTAATCAACCACTCCACCACTTCCTGCATCTCCTCATTCTTTTTCTGGAGCTCTTGGGTGAGATTTATCCACTGATACTTGTCATTCTTTCTCCGTTCGGTGTCCAGTTCGGCTTGGAGAATGTCGAGTGTCTCGAGCGCATTGAGGAGTCTCGTTCTCAGTTTCGCATTGCATGCGAAAGATGCCTCGAGTTGGGAAGTCAAGTTGGTGACCTGGGCAATGCGATCAATGTGGGTCTCGAAGTGGGTGTGACACGGTAGCGGACTTGATCGGTTTGTCGGGCCACCAGGGTTCTCAAATCCGGTGGTCCCATTTGAATGCAAGCAAAACACAGCAGATATTCGACAAAACAGAAAAAAGAGACAGAAGAAAGATAGCAGATGTATAGCAGCAGCAGAGAGTAAGGAAATAGAAATGGACACAAGGGTACAACCCGTACTTACTCCCACACTCCGCCGTCAACTGGAAACATTCGCTTGTTTCCGTCGATTTTGAGCTCCGACATGGAAGTGTGACGTGACTGTTGTCCCGTGATATCCCGTGATCATTTGGTAACGCGTCATTTGCGACGCGCTCTTTGGCTGGAGATGTCCCACGACGACGAGGTCCACACCTCGGATCCCGATGAACTCGAAATTTTACTTGCAACGAAGCCAGAATACTGGCAGACGAATCCTCGTTTCCCGCCATCTCCCAAGATCACAGGCAGTACACGGATCCGGTTGACCCAGAAACAGATTCCAGGCTCTCAGCCACCGGATGATTCACCTCGCCCGCGGAAACGAATGAAGGTAAGTTCTGTGGAAGCGAAAACCTAGTAGGTAGGAGAAGTTGATTCGCTTTTAGCTTTATGAGACGCCATCAAGTTCCAACCTGCCTTTGCGAGACAACGCCTTCACATCCCCCCTGCCCCCATCGTCACGAATTTCTAGTTTCAGAGACGATTCCCCAGTGCCAAATGTCACTTGCATCCCAAGCACTCATCCGGAGCGATCGGAAGAGCTGGAACCGCCTGACGATGCCGAAATTGATGACGAATATCTCTTATCCATGAAACCATATCGACCACTTGATGCCCCCTCTACACCAACTTCAAACTCTCCCTTATCGCCGTTGTCACGTCAGGCATCGCAAGACCCTCCTGATCTTGCCAAACCTCCTTCTTCCCGTGGCGCGTCACCGGATGTCACATCCTCTCCTTCTGAGCTTTCGAGGCGTATCGGCGGTTCTTCGTCGAACACTTTCACCAGAAGTCCATCGCCTGTGCCAGTTGTTCGGCGGTCACCGATATCACAATCGGAGCTTGTTGATTCTGAGCCTCGGCCTGGCCCCGAAGATGCGGAGGGTTCCACACGTCGATGGTCTTTCCGATCAAGGAAAGCCAATCAGCTCCAGCCATATAGGTTCGATCTTTTACAGTACAAACGACAGTTGAGGGGTAATCCTGATGCTGTGGTGGCCGCATTGAACCCACACCGACGGAGGTCCTCTCCGGGGTCTTCACTAGATCAAGATTTTATCGTGGACGAGGAAAATACTCAAGAGACCGGTGAACTCTCCGGGCTCACCATCACTGGAGAAGAGGAAAGTCAGTCTCAATCGAGGGCCAGTTATGATCCTCGTCGGGGCGTTCCTTCACGAAGAGCCAACCCTCCTGCGCAACCACCTCCACAATGGTACCTCGACGGGGTGAAAGAGATTTCTGATACGGGTAGTGGGGATGACGAAGTAGTCGGATACCTTGCTGACCGTTCTCGCAAGCAGCAGGCTGCTGCTGAAGCCAACAACAATGATGGGGCACCTGTAGTGAGTCGCGAGTGGTCACTGGGAATCCTGGAACCTGATCCACCCACCAGAATACAGACGAATCAGATGGCCAGCCTAGGAGGAGGCGGAAACGGGGTCCTAAACCCCCACCATGGTTTCGCCACATCGAAAAACAGACATCCCGATCACCCGACCCTCCAGCATCCAATAATCGCAACTCGCGTGGCCAGAGTACAGAGGGCATGCAAACACCACCCCCTGATTTTGAGCCCTTATCCCCTGGTTCTTCGTCTGATTCATCTGGTGGTCGTTCGGCATCAATTCACTCTCAGCCGTCTCCCCGCCGACGACCACGGCTGTCTACGTCAGCTGAGCCCTCAGACCATTCTGAGACAGATCAGGAAACGGGGCTCAGCAAGAAGCAGCTTCGAGCACTCCGTCGTATGCTGCCTGCAGGAATGATCCAGAAACAACTACACCAGCCACCGCCGCAGAGGCGCTCACGTTCTACAACAGCACCGCTACCACCCGAGCCCAGTCCATCCCCATCCCGAGTGATTCCAGGGAGGGCTAGGATCCGTCATGTAAAATCTGGAGTAGGTCCTGCCCATGTGATCAAAGGAGACTCGGAGAGTTCTGATGAGGGGCGATCGGTAATCAGTGTCTGTTCCTCTGGTCGCTCGATTTCGGACGTCGAGAAGTTACGCTCTCGCACGTTTCCAGGTGTTTTGGACTTGTCTCTCGACTCTTCCGATGAATCGAGCGTTTCATACGTGGAGGATGCCAATGTCGACGACGCTGACATTGGTGCTTGGGTTCACCGAAAGCCAGTTAACCTTCGACCTGACTATGGTGACTTCGGAGAAGCTGAGGAGGGGGATCTCATCGACCGCATGCTTTCGAGGACTGTTGTGTCAAGACGACGCACGAAGAAGCCGACGAAGAATGCGACGCTTAATTTACCCGTCATTAAGCGTGGTCACCGGAAGCGTAAGAAACCAATAAACATCTACGTTAACGGTTCCAGACCACACGACCGTTTGCGACAGCTTCGCATTCCCGACCTATTTGGAACGGGACAAGTGAGCAAAAGAGCTCGCGACGATGTCCACCGAAGGTCTATCCCTAGTGAAGGCAGAACGGCGCACGGTCAGTTCTCTCCTTCCGCCTCAGATACTTTCCGATGGCAACAGTCTCACTTCCCAAAGATACGCCAAGACGTTCCGGGAAAACAGACAAAGGCCGTTCTGCAGGAAACTCAACGCCACCCAGGAAGAAGAAACGGCCGAACGGACAAACACATCAAACTCACAACTCTCACAACTTCCCAACGACAACGACTCGCATCATTACCGGCAGGAAACACGTAACCGCCATGAACCTCGAGCTTGAGGAAGAATCTGAATACGCACCGCGCCAACGATCCTACTCCCCCGGGAATTCCCAACAAGATATTCCCACTTACTCCGTTTTGGAGGCCACTCATTACCGCGCGATACACCCCTCAGAGTTCAGGGTCCTCCCACCAAACATATCGTTTGGCCCCAATACATACCTCGGCCGGGGGTGGTTACGAGATCTCCTCACGGAACTCTCTGGTCAAGATGTTGTTGTCCCACCACCGTTTCTCATCAAGGATGTGGAGCTTAATTCAATGATGGACGTTGAGGATTTTGCAAAGGTGTTCGTGTCGACGGTTGATCGGTTATTGACAACACTTCAAATTGGAACGGCAAAGCTCATGGTCGATTGGGATGAATGGCAAAACGATCTCCATCCATTATTTCGGTTGTTCACCTGGATGGTTTCGGGAGGTTATTCGATCACCGAACCGCTCCGCAAAGATGCCCTCGAACGGGCTTCCCGGTTGGCGGCCCATTTGGATACGGAACTGGAGCGTAAATCTACTACAGAGACCAAGGCGTTCTTACTTACGGTCCGCTGGGTCTCTTTTGAATTGCTTTTACGCGTACACGGCGCATCTGGTTCCATCCCCCTCCTTACCCTCAGTACAGCATTAGTCAAGCGTCTCTTCCAACCGGCGTTCCTCAAACCCGCAGCGTCGGCGTTCCCGGAGCCTACTGTCATCGAAAAGCTTGATTCCTCAAAACAACTCTTCCAGGTATGGATCTGTCTCTTCCACACCCTCGAGCATTTGGCCAAATGGTTCCACGACCCGACGGGAGATAGGGTGGTGTCCCCGGATATACATCCTATCTGGCAGTTGGCTCGGTCTGCTTGGGAGTCAGAGAGGCTCTCCGACTTGGACGCGAGCGAGAAACTCTGGAGCTCGATCTTCAACATCTGCGCCGTCTCCCAATTCTCTCCCCTCGGTATCAGCTCCGAAGTCCCCCGTCTTTCCGCATGCTGGGATATGGTCCTCCTCGGCCTGCGTCGTATTCGTTTGGTAACGGGGCAAACCAACGACTCCAATATTCCACGGCGCCGGGCGATCAAACGGGACCAGTACATTCGACTACTATTCTCAAGATGTTTCTTTTTGAGGAAACTGTGGTTGTGGAATCTCAAAGACGCCTCTGCTTTGTTCGGGTTACTTTCTGATGTCTTCAAGAACAGGAAGTTTTCCAACCTGAACGGAGAGGCATCTGACTTTCCGAGTTTTGTACGGCACGACGACATGTCGCTTCTATCGGAGTACAGGAGGAGCGATACCGCGTTTGGGTTGTTCTTGAAGCTAGCTGTACTGGCTGTGAAGGATATGAGGGAGGTTGCAGGTGACCTGGGGCTTCCGCTCAAACTTAGGAAATTGATGTCAGTGTTGATACCGGTTGGATCCGTCCCGTTCACCAAAGATACCCCGCCGACATCTCAGGAACTGTCGATGCTCTATAACCGTCTCAGTTCGATCATCATTGCCATCTACCTCGATCCAAACACCACAAACGTTAACTCCCGCATCGCTCAAGCTCGTCGCTATGTCGCTTTCAGGGACGCGGACTTGTCAACGCGTCAAGCTTCCATCCGTGGCATGATGCATTTCGCCATGATCAGTTACAGACTTCAGCTGCCACTTGCTCTTACGCTGGAGTGGATAAGTGAAGCGACGGACGTCCTGCTGGATGAATACCGAGCCTTCTCGCCAAATGACACCCGACTAGAACTCAAGAATCGGATCGTCCTGACGCTGCAGCTCTTGATTGGCTCTCTGAGGCGCATTCTCGAGTGTATGGGTAAAACGGATCCCAAGGTTTACCCTGACCCTGTGTTCATGGAGGGCCGTAAGTCTGGAAAGCAACTTTTTCCATGAAAATTCGTTAACGGGCTTTTTGTAGCTTGGGTGACTAGGGTCTTCTCGACAATGAATGATATCGCGAACTTGCCAACAACAGGGATCGAGATCCAACGACTCGTACAAACTTTCCTGAACGTTCGCGCCGCCTACATGCCAAAACTCCGTCGGCCCACGATCCACGCAGCTACCGAGGACAGTCAAGAGAGCCAGGACTACTTCGGGATGTTCGACATCGATTTGGACGACCCCGACTTACAAGCAGCACTTGGCGATGAAGCGGAATCCCCCGAGGCCAAGGAAGTTGCTCGCAAGGACAAATTACTCGCAGAAGTTGTTCAGAAGACTGTGATCAATGGGATCTTTAAATTGGTGATGAAGCGCGTCACGGACGTTCCGGAAGGATCCTCTCGAGAACTCGCGCACTTCGATCTCGATAAGTGGATCGACTGTTGGGTTGGGTGTGCTCAAATAGTGGTTCATAACGGGCTACGGGTATGTCCTTTAATCTCCACGCTTGTATATCGTTGTTTAGACGGGTTATATAGGCTTGGTCGTTTTATCTGGCCCTTGGTGATAAGTCCTGGGAGAGGATAACGGATGGCCCTTGGAGACGAAGAATTGGTCTGCGATTC
>Ga0307512_10005576_pt1 | contig 13075 bp, 11 predicted proteins | sample 14_EM_MG_FD_200267 | JGI IMG/M metagenome (GOLD analysis project Ga0307512, IMG submission 200267) | Populus trichocarpa ectomycorrhiza microbial communities from riparian zone in the Pacific Northwest, United States - 14_EM | ecosystem: Host-associated > Plants > Roots > Unclassified | place... | reverse complement strand
ATCTCGGACTCAAAAGTCAAGTCCCCCCATGAGGCTGGTCGAGACCACGTGCCGGATTTCGCGCCGGCAAAAACCTCTTTGGCCGCTGTTGACACCGATATTCTCGAGGCTATCTAGTGACTTAGAGGCCATCCCACTTTGCGGCGTCGTTATAAACAATGGAGCGCAAGCCGATCTTACTTCGTACCAGCGGGAACACATTCTTCGATAGGAATTGAGATCTACGAGTACAAGATCCTGGACTTATTGTCCCGGAATCATTTACAAAAAAAAAAGTTACGCTTTCAGGGGCAACCCCTCATCACCAAGCAAGCCTTCTTCAGCACCAAGCACCCTTGGTCCATCTCCGACCTGCGTGTGGATGAGATCCTTAACCGCTCCGACACCGAACGGCTTAGCAACCGCGGTGTTGAAACCATCTACAACTTTCCCCTGAACTCCATCCTTGCCGAACAATCCGAAGGGATCCTTGAACTGACTGGCTTGGGGGAAATACTTCACGATCAATTCAATGATCTCTTTCACATCCTCCTTGAGCGTGTAGATGACCGCGTTCGGGCCAGCATCGTAAGTGTATGCAGCCTTGAGTGGACCCCCCGCGTCAACGGAGACTCTGTTGTATTCCACGATGAGGGAAATAATCGCTCGGCTGACGTCGTTCATGTAGAAGATTGGCGGTTCGGTGTCCAAGGCTACTGCGTGGAACTGATTCGAATCTTGCATCGTAATCTTTGCGAAGGTGTTGAAATTGTGAGTCTTGATGGCCTCGGAAATTAGCTTCATACGCTCCGGTACGATGTGTTTGATACGGTGTTGGAGAAGGGTAGAGGTTTCGACAGTTCGTTGCATTCCAGAGGTAGAAGAGGTCCCTTTCTTGTCGTCTGAAACGACACAGATGAGGGCATGCATCTCGGGCCAATGTCCTCGAGATGCGACCTCGACAGCAAGGGAATCGGAACCATCCGGGGACGATCCCATTTCCCATGCAACAAAACCGCCGAAGAGGGATCTGCAGGCTGATCCTGATCCCTGACGTGCGATCAATGAAAGCTCCGATGGGGTAGATGGGAGCTGGTAGAGCGTCGCGAGAGATTTGACCAGGGCAGCGAAACCCGACGCTGAAGAAGCCAATCCGGCAGCAGTTGGGAAATTGTTCTTTGATGCAATGTGGACGTGAAATTGGGAAAGCTAAGTGGTCTGATCAGGAAGTGGAACAATAAACGGGACCGATTTCCCACCCGCACCTTGGGCTCGTTTGAGTTTTTGGCCTCCAAGTCTGCTCTGAGACGTTTCATCTCAGTAATGCAGGTGGCGGTTCGGCTGCCGGGCTTGATATCCTCTTCTACGCCATTGAGCCATAGTCTATCCTTGGTGAAGGACGGGTCCGCTCGCGAGGTGGTCGTGGATCGGAGATGATCTTGGTCCAAAGTGACCGAGAGCGAAGAGTTGGTGGGAAGGATGAGCTTCGTGTCTCGCTTCCCCCAGTACCTGTAATGATTGGGTCACCAAAAAAAACGAAGGCAGCGAGCAAGGAGGGTTACTTGATGCAAGCAATGTTCACCGGCGCAGAGACTGTGGCCTGGTAGACCATGGTTGGGAACAAAAAGGCGAACGTCGCACCACAACGCGTTCCTGTCCGGGGTTTATATGTCCTAGTTACATACTTATCACTCTTGTTCTCCAGAAAAAATCGGATAACAAAAGTTGTCTTACCTTTATCTGTTTCTAGTCCAACGCGAAAGATCCGCAACATTCCAAATCGAGGGCGCTTACTTGGCTTTCTACTTTGACTGTTTAACACCATCGACGACGACGACGGCAGCTCCACCTCTTGTTTTCTCCTTCTCTATTCATCGCTGGAGACGAACTTTCGCTCATTGTTGTCTATCGCTCGATTTTCTTTCAAAAATTCCTCACTCTTTTGCGTCTGGATCCAGTACCAAACCGCGCTGAACGCTACTCTCTTGCCCAGATTTCCTCTCGACTGAGTGCATACATACTCGTCGACGACGAGGCTTTCGCTGCCGATGTACTATTCCCAACAATCTCCAGGGATAGCACATAAATTACCCGACCAGTCGCCATGGTCTCGCGCACACCATCCAGTTCTCGGCCCACCCGGTCCTAACGCGAATATCGGAATGCCTCCTCAGTCACCAGGCTATCCCCTCTTCACGAATGGCAACGTAAATCACCTTCACAACCTTCCAACACCTCATCCCCACATGCCCATCCAGGTACACCACCATCACCAGAATTCCCTCACTCACATGCCGTCCCCACCTCACCAGCAGAGTCAGCACCCGATGGCCCCCCAAAACGATTCCCCGGGGAGCATTACCGGAGCACAACCAATCATGACTCAGCATTGGCAGAACCAGTTGCTCAAGTGTGAAGTATGTAACCGAGATAATAGATATTCTTATCAAACCCTCATGGATTGTTCCGCTCTTGTAGATGATTCGTCAGTCTCGTTCCCCACACCACCGCGCTCGTGCAAGTGCTATGGCTTCACGGACGGTGGCGAAGTCTGCAATTCCGATCACAAATCCCAACCTTCCCAAGCCTGACCCGAACGGCGCTTCAAAAGACGCCGAGAACCCCACCCCAGGGGCGAATGGCACCACGGGAAGCTCAGAGACCACCACACCCGCCGTTGCTGCTAATCATCCTTCCGCAGTCGCCGGTCCGTCGGAAGCTCCACGGCTGACCGCTCCCAAGCCCCCTGAGAACAATTGGACATCGCTGGACATGGGCGGTGTAAATATCAAGAACCTCCCTGAAACCTCCGGGCTCTTCTCCTTCACATTCCTCGCCACTCTCTATCTCAACCACAACCAACTAACGTCCATTCCTCCACAAATATCCAAATTGCGGCATCTCGAACTTTTGGATCTTTCTGGGAACCAACTACGGACGATCCCACCTGAGCTAGGGATGTTGACGATGCTCAAGGAGCTGTACCTCTTTGATAACCATCTGACAACGATCCCTTATGAGTTGGGTACCCTCCACCAACTTCAGACTCTTGGGATCGAAGGAAACCCGATCGAGCCCTCATTAAAAGTGGTCGTTCAGAAGGACGGAACTCCTGCGCTAATCGCCTACCTTCGGGACGCGTGCCCTGCCCCTTCTTTACCACCCGCGCGGCAATGGGAGAACGTAGTCAGCCAACAGGAGAGGGACGCGGCGGCGGCGGATCCTAATACAGAAATTGTCACATTGTTGTGTTACAACGTCCTTTGCGAACGGGCCGCGACGGCAAAGCTTTATGGGTACACTCCATCGTGGGCTTTGACTTGGGATTACCGCAAGGAGCTCATACTAGCCGAGGTTGCCGGGAGCAAGGCTGACTTCCTCTGCCTACAAGAGGTCGACGTTGCACAGTACGAGGAATTCTTTCTGGAGAACCTCTCGCAAAACGGCTACGATGGAGCATACTGGCCGAAGTCAAGAGCGAAGCACATGAACGAGGCAGACAAGCGGTTGGTTGACGGTTGTGCCATTTTCTTCAAGGAGGACAAGTGAGCCGATCAAACCATCATCATCATAATTCGTCGCATGAAAGTCTAACTGGTTCTGCCTTGTACAGGTACACACTGGTTGAGAAACACCTGGTCGAATTTGGTCAGATTGCGATGCAACGGCAGGATTTCAAGAAGACAGAGGACATGTTCAACCGTGTCCTTGGCAAGGGAGATATTGCTGTCGTTTGCATGTTCGAGACCAAGGATACTGGGACGAGATTCATTATTGCAAACGTGCATATTCATTGGGACCCTCAGTTCCGTGATGTAAAGCTGGTCCAAACGGCGCTGATGGTGGACGAGATTGATAAGATCGCCAATCGTTTCGCAAAGTACCCGCCAAGACCACCGGCAGCGGGTGAAAAACCTGCCCCAGTCTACAGCGACGGGTACAAGATCCCTCTTATCATTGGCGGCGACTTCAACTCGACCCCTGACAGTGGTGTCTATGAATACTTGTCCACAGGAAGCATTCCTCCAAACCATCCGGATTTTATGGCACACACATACGGCAGATACACTTCGGAAGGAATGAAACATCGTCTTGGCCTCAAGAGTGCATACTCATTCTTGCCAACCGCTCCGACGACGAACCACACACCAGGTTTCCAAGGCGTGATCGACTACATATGGTTTTCGACACAAAACCTTACTGTCAACGCTGTCTTCGGAGAGGTTGATACCCAGTACCTTGAGAAAGTAATTGGCTTCCCCAACGCCCATTTCCCATCTGAGTAAGTCACGCTTCGCCGATCCGGGCATTTCGCTCGCTAACCATACGTTCCCTTCCAGCCACCTGTGTATCATTGGAGAGTTCCGAGTCAAGCCTCCAAGAGATGGTAACAGTGCAACTTCACGAACGCAAGGTACTGCTGTAAATTCGGACTCTAGTCGCATGCGATGAGGCAGTTTTTTTTCCCTTACTGTTGATCGCGTTTTTGGTGTATTGGTTTGTATCTACAGTAGGTTTCTATAGCCTTTCCCACTCCGCCTTCTTTGTTCCTGGCCTTCGCCTCCTTTCCCTTTTCCCCTGTCTTCAACCCGTGTTTGTGTGCTACGTCCTGTGTTTCATCAGATCCAGCGTGTTATCCTGTTTCCCTCCCCTCAATCTATTGTATCCACAACGTCCCCTCGAGTGTGCTATGGAAACCTGACTCGGCCAAGAAATCGAGTTTGTGCTATGGGCGCGACTTCGAAACCGTTCTTTGACGTGTATTCAAGGTCGTATCGGATGGTTGTCGTGCCTGCCATCAGCAAAAATGAATTGACCCACGGCAGATGACCATCCTCCCAGTGTTGCCCAATGTCAAGGTAAAATTACCACGTGTAGCGAATGCCCACATTCCAGCTATTCACCCATTTCTGGAACAGTGAACAAACGATTTTTGAAGCACCAAGCTGATGGAACCAAAAGACATCAATGGCGCCCGGACACCTTCCGTTCACTCGTGAAATGTTCATTGGTAGGCTCGGCCGCTCGCTAATCATTAAAGGGCTCTCGAATGTGTCGGATTTGCATATAAAGGACAAGGTTTCGGGATAGGTCGAATCCCAAGTCCCTCTTTACAAACTCATCCCAGTCCTTTCTTTCGTTCCTTCACTGCAGACTATTATATCTATTATGCGCGCCTTCCTTTTCGTTCCCATTGCTCTCGTCGCGGCAGGTATGTCGTTTCTTCGGACGAATCCGTCGTCCCAAAGATGTTCCCGATTTACTTTTGACCACAGTCTTTGCCGGCCATCTCGAACAACGTTCTCCTTTCCATGCTATTAGCTCCTCTTTGGTCGCTAGGGCCCAGGTCATTGACCCGGATATCATCCCTGACGAGGTGAATAAAACCCCCAAAAATCCGCGCAATCGCCATGGGCTGACCATAAATGTGATGTAGTGCACAAGCGCCTGCTCAGGCACCGTCAGCGATTTGAACAGTTGCACTACTGCCAAGTGTCTCTGCACGAACGATAACGCCCAGCAACTGAAGCAGTGCATTAATTGTCTCGTTCAGGTTGGCGGAGGGGATTCTTCCACCTCCAGCGGACAGTCGACCCTGGACAGTAAGTGTTTGAGTTCCATCCGAGTTCCGGCCGACATGGCACTGATGTCCCTTAGGCTTCGTCTCCGGCTGCAAATCTTCCGGGATCACCATCAACAGTTTGACTGTTGGCAGTAACTCCAATTCTAATTCCGGGAGCAACAACAGTGCCAGCGACACCAGCGCTGGCATGCATCTCGTCGCCAATGGCGGGGCCTTGGCAACTGCTCTAATTAGTGCTGTTGCTTACCTCCTCTGAGCGTTCCGACCCCGGAAATCTCGCTCATTTGACCGAGTCCTGACCCACACTAGTCTCTGTCGTTTGTTATAGTATATCCCCGGTAGATACCATCAGGAGTAGCTCACAGGAATCGTTAATTATTGCTCTTCAAATTTATCCCTGTATCCTGACGTAGGTCAGTGGTTGTGCGTGAGGGTCACAGAGACGGTTGTATATGACCTGGGATCATGGTAATTCGGATTTGGTGGAGGCTCAGGCTGCTGGGTTGGGCGCTCGGGTCACGTGCGGCTACCCCGGATCTCCTCCGCGCCGAAACCACACACCAACGATCTCTATCCCTCATCCTTTGGTCGTGCTGTGTTCTGATGGCTTCTGCTTTTGACAATGGCATTCGTCGGTCTGCGGCATCAGTGCTGCTCAAATACTCTATCGCGGCAGCATCTGAACACAGTGGTGTCTACGTCGCCTCGAACATCTTGCGGGATGAACCTGCGGATTCAACAAGCCGATGGAGTGGTGCCTCGCAGATACCACATGTCAAACAATGGGTAACTTTGAGGTTGGATAAACTAGCCATACTCAGTTTAGTCTTACTCTTATCGATGATACGTCCCGTGCTGACCGGGTTGCAGAGAGCATTACCTTTGGGAAGGTGAGGGATTCTCTTCGATTGCAATCGTTTCAATCCCAAAGCTTGCGGCTTTTGGAAGTCGTGGGGCGTGTGCGTGAGCTGACTATGGTATTTTCCAGTTTAACAAACGTAAGCCCCACGTACATAAGGAAGTGGTGCCACCTTTGACCCCGGCTAGCCCACCCATGCAATATGAAGGACTTCCGGGTCCTTGTCGGAGCCTCGGAGGACGCCTTGACAGAAGTTTTGCAGTCTGCGCTCAGAAACGACAGCACACCGGAAACATTCTCCCTACGTCACGTCAACCAAGCAGGGGTCTTGTTTCCCACACGATATGTACAAATCGTGCCGCTATCGTAAGCTTTTCAGGCGCATAGTCTCATTTACCGCCAACCGACGAAAACGCAGAGCCCACGGCCAGAGCTTTCACATTTCTATCTGGCACGTCGCACTCAACGGTATTGCGGACGAAGAATATGTCGAGCGCGTAAGATCACGCTACGAAGAGGTTCTTGCTTAGATCTTTTGCTGTGATTGTCATGATATCTGATGGTAAACGACAGCATCAAGAAGACATCACTATGAAGCGCATCTTAAAACACCTCCGGCAGCGGAGACTTCTCACTCCACTGAAGTTCATCCAAGATAGGTGCAAGGTCCAACTCGAGCATCCACTTGTATCACAACTTTTCGAAACCCTCGTGCTGAGAGGGCAGTTCACTGAAGCGGAACAATGCCTTCGAATGTGCTCCGATAGTGGACTGTTTGACTCTTTCATAAAATCTAGCCAACCTCGCGCTCACTGGAAACGCATAGCTGCCGTCGACGCGGACGGTGATTGCCCCATGAAACGAGGCGGCCACGCGATGTGTGTAGATAGCGAGAAGGGATCCATATACCTGCACGGCGGTTGGGATGGAACCAAGAACCTCGATGACTACTGGAAGTACGATATCGCAGATAATCGGTGGAAGCTCCTCAGTCAACACACGTCTCAGGATAAAAACGGACCCGGACCCAGAGCTTGTCACAAGATGGTGTTCGACCAAAAGACCGGGTGTATATATCTACTTGGAAAGCTCGGAGACGAAGAGGGTTCTCGATTAATATCGGAAAACACACAAGAACCTAAACCACCGGGCGCTGGCGAGCAGCAGTTCTGCTCGGAGTTCTATCGGTACCGAACGCGAGGAATCGATCGTGGAAATTGGGAGTTGTTGAACTTTGACACGGCGGTACGTATTAATGATTTACTCACCCCAGGGACTCCTCGATGATTGACTGTTGTGTAGGCTTCAGGTGGACCACCACTCTTATTCGACCACCAGCTCGCTATCGATAGTGAATCCCAGGTCATCTATGTGTTTGGCGGAAGGGTTGTTGATGGGGAGAAGTCCCCAATTAAGTACTCTGGGTTTTACAGTTACAGCATCCCTACCAGTAAATGGAAAAACCTGCAGTGGGTTATCCACGTCTCAAATTTATGAGGTTGCTGATATCCAACCAGACCAGACTCAACGACATCACAGACGATACCCCTTCGATTCGGTAACCCAATTCCCTCTGTGACCACGTCAACGTGCTAACATATTGTCAGGTCATTCCATGCTTTTCGAGCCTTCCAGCAAGTCGATATTCATCTTCGCTGGCCAACGGGAGGACAAGTACTTAGCGGATTTATGGATTTACGACACCAAAAATGGCACGGCAAGCGAGATTTGGTCTGATTTCTCGTCTTCCGGTGGGCCAGACGCGTGCTTCACCCAACGATCCGTCATAAATACTGAAGCGAAGGAGGTTTATATGTGAGTGACCCCTCATTTAGTCACCAATCATGCTGAAGGATAAACTAGGATATGTGGTTTGACGCGAGTGCGAGCAGGATCTAGCGCCAAGACGGAGCTGAGGTCGGACATCCCAAAATGGGTTTACCGATACGAAACTTATCCCGGAAAGTGGATGAGAATATTGCCCAGAGCGTCAACACTGGAGGACGGTCACGTTGAAGAGCCTCAGACTCGGTATGCTCACCAGTTGGTCTATGACTCGAAGACCGGTCAAGCCTTTATGCATGGTGGAAATGGGGGCGTCAGTTCCGAAATCCCCCCTCAACAAAGTAAGCCAGAAGGGGATGCTGAAGGGGATGACGGAACTCGGCTAGACGATTTCTGGTCCATGAGGCTTGAACGGTGCGAACGCTCCCACCGAGGTTGTCACCGGCTGACGATCGTTGCCTTTCCAGGATCTCGCCTGAAGAAATCCTGCGACGAACCTCGTTCAAGATCAGAACACAGCAGTGCGTATGAGTTACAGTGTCCCGTGGTGCACCGAACGCATTCTGACAGGCTGAATCGTGGGTCAGGTTCCGCGAGATGTGCGAGGAGCAACCGGCCGTGAGGGCTTTGAGCTTCCTCCAAACCGAAGTTTCCTCCGCAGTTGATCATAGTTCTACGGACGAAGCGGCGTTATTCAGATCTCTCCTGACGCACCTTCTCAACCCCACCGTCAGATCTCGCCCTATCATCCCGGGCAGTGGTGCGAGGAGGCAAGGGCATGGACATGGACAGAATCACCAACATCAAGAAGGGTCGAGGAAGAGGACCCGCTCCGAAGACGATTGGACGAACAGATTGAGCGGGGAATCGGATGAAGATGTCGATATGAACGGTGCAGGAGGTTCGAACGGGGTCACGACTCTGACAATCGAAGAAGACCCTCTTGAACGAAGCTCGGGGACCCCGTTTGCGTCAATTTCAACGTCTGCTTTGGCCTCGACCCCAAATTCCGAACCAAGTCCAGGCCGCCATGACCTACATTCTGCCTCCGGACTCGTTGCTTCGGTCACCGCTCCGACTTCGACAGACCAGCCGCCGGCTCCTTCTCCCGTCAGGTTCAAGCAGAGGGTCGAAGTGTTCGAGGCTCTCCTGGAGTTCATCAACGAGAACGCCAGAGAACCCTCTGGGAATCTCCTCGACTGTATCAACGTGATTGGGGAGTTCTAAACCCACACTTACGAGTTGCACAGACAGATTGTATGTTAGATATGTACAAGGCTAGATCTAAACATCCTAACGCGGCTCCTTGGTTTCGTTTTGTGACTGACAGTATCACCCTATCGATATGTGGATATGTATGAAAAACACTCTTGTACCACTCACTTGGCTTTGGGGGTTTGCAACTAACTCAATACCGTTGCATCAGAATCCAGCGGCCACGGAACTCTGCATCACGAAGCGCATGCAAGGTGGAAGGAATGAATGAACAAATGAACAAGACTAGGAATTGAAACTTGAGCGGGGCGGCGTAGGGAGACAAAGCAAGGGCGACGATCCAATCGTGCAATGCCCCCTTTTTTCCATCAGGAAAACGCAAGGTCGCTGACAAGACAAGCACTGATAAGTACGGATTAGTGGTGACAAGTGCCAGTTGATACAGTGTCGGGGGCTGCCTTTTCTCCACGGATTATGCAGTGCTATTCAGTATCGATCACCGGGTGCTGACCAGCACTGAAAATCGACCTCCGTCTCGGGGCAGCACTGAAGAATGTTGGACAAAGGACAAACTTTTCTGATGGAGTTCGTTGGACGGCACCCCCGCCCCCTCCCCCGGGAAAATGCCGGAGGGCGATATGTAGACATTGAAAGCAGCCAACGGGGTGGTTTGATATATTGGATCCGTATAAGGTACGAGAGAGCGGGGAGTGAATTTACTTGGGGAACCAACGATCCTGTAATGAAGCTGGGGATACGCCAATCTAAACGGTTGAAACAAACAAGCGGCCATCTATAAAAGAAGTAGCAAACAAAAGCAAGCGAAAAAAACCTCTATAAGTGAACAACATCTATGGGTCATGCACGGGTGGTAAGTTCTATATATTCATAAATAAGGAGCTTTCCGGGAACTCCATAATTTCAAACGGTGGCGGAACAGATGGTTTACAGTACCTTTTGACCAGGTGAGAGAGAGAGAGAAGGAACCAACGGAATGGGGTGAAGGAGGGAACCGGGAGAGTGTCAAACGTTAAAGTTATTACATACCAAGAAAGGAGACGGGGAGAGGAGGATAGTGTACTTGTACAAAGTTGTTCAGTTTCCCGAAGAAATGGGAGTCCGGCCCAGAACGGTCAACGTACGACCCTTGAGTTTGGTGAAACGGTAGGCAGAAGAAGGAAGAAGAGACAAAGGGGGCTCATGAGATGTTCGGAGAAGGCGGAGCCGTGGATTCTGGGGTGGCAGACTGGGTGTTGGTGCTGGCTTCTTCGTAAGTCGGTAGACCCCTCGTGCTAGTGAGAGGGGGCACTCCTCCACCTACGAATCCCCTCGAAGCGGTCTCGTAATCCGGTACCTCGCTAAAGTAGCTCAGCATGCTACTGGAAGAAGCATGCGGAGACGAGACCGGAGAACTTTGGGAGGTGTTCTGCCCCGACCTCCCCCTCCTAGTAGACACCTCGCCAATATCAGGCGTGTGAGGTTGACTGAGCGCGGTCATGGATTGATGAGAGAGACTCCGGTGACTGTGAGAGAAAGAGGAAGCGATGGCACTGAAAGGGTTCCGGAAGATGCCCCGACTTTCGTGAGACTGGGTAGGGGAAGCCTGACCGTTACTGCGTGAGCCACGTTCCGGACTAGAGGCTCGACTTGGGGGTCGGCTGGGGAACCGACTATTGGGTGCACTCCAGGCTTCGCTCCTGCCACGGCTGTCAGAGAGCTGGTGTCTCGACAGTGCGGAGGTGATCAAGTCTAGTGGTGCATCTGTCGGAACCTGGGGCAGTTGCATATCCGGCCGAGCCTGCATCGATGGAGACTGTAGACCGGATGATGGAGTTCGGGTTCCCGATGGAACAGAGTATGATTGGTCGGTCGCGGGCACCCTGTCGCGAACATGAGCATTGTAAGAAGGTAGTTGAATATCCTCCCCATCTTCCTCCGGGCCGTCGTATATTCCGAGGAGCATTCTACGCGTCGGTGCAGACGCAGCCCGGGCTTCCGAAAGAACGTGATTATCGAGGACATGAATATTGAGCGAACAGCGGAGTTCAGAAGTGTGTCCGTCGAGGTTGGTGATGAGGATGCTCCAGCGTACCCGGTGAATGACTGTGATGGGTTCCATAGGATGGGTAGGGGTCAGGAACGAAGGTACAGTGATGTCGACACGGGCGACGAGATCTTCGTTCTCCTCCTCCGCTCCGTCATCACCATTGGATCCAGCTTGTGAAGATGATTCAGCTGGAGAGTCCTGACCAGCATGGCGTACGTCTACAGAGGAGATTTGCCCCCCGGCGTCTTCTCGATGATAAGGAAGCGGAACCCTGTTCTTATAATGACACTCAGAGATGCAAACCGGTTTCCCCTCGATAATCGCGTATTCTGCGACAGCAACCCGTCGCGTGGACTCTTGGGTGATCGACCTGAACGAAAGCCTGACGGTCTCTGTGATTGTGGATGTGATGGAAAGAACTTTGACTCCCTTGGAAATAGGGACAAACTTGGCGAGTGCCGTGAGGGTATCCCCAGCAGCCCAAGCCTTGTGAGGTAGGAGGATGCTGTACATCAGTTTCCCCGGCCAAGTGTTCTCTATCTCCGAAGATTGCTGGTATTCGAGGGAATCAGGGGTGAAGGAGCGGATGACCATAATCGGTAGGAAGGCATGGATGTTCTGAATTAGGCCAGGCCGATGAACCACTGCACGTAGCTTGTACGAGATGTTTGCACCGCCAAACGTCGGGGTTGAAATACTGCAAGGCAAGTGGCTTCCGACGTGTAATTGGAATGGGAAGCTGTGGCGACCGGCTTTGAGGGTGCGGCTATGCGATTTCTTGCCTTCGAGGAAAGTTCGATCGTACTCGCAAATGAGGTGTGTCGTGCTAGACGCTAGGGACAGACTGGGGGTCGTGTAAGGTACCCAACGCCATACACGAATGGTTTTGGGACTCACGAATCATTGTTCGGAGGTAGTCTGGCCTTGCCGCGGAAGTGGAGGGTGATGTCCTTGATGTCAGTATCCTCTGGGAGGCAAAGCACTACATTCCCGGACAGTAGAACCGGCTCTACCTCTGTTCCTGGACCTCTGAGGTAGAGGACATCATTGGTGACCACGACCTCCAACGTCGGCTGCAATTTCTCTTTATCCTTGGAGAGCATGTCCACAGGGTCCCAGAGTCCGGAAGCAGGGGTGGAAATGGGAGTGTGCACGAGGCCAGACATGGTAGTCAAACCAGTAGTTATAAAATTCCCATCGAACTGCACCTGGCGCATTCCGGAGAAGCCAGAGATGGAAGGAGGGCTTGATCTGGTGTGCGGCATCACGATTGACTCGTATAACTGAGTTGTCGGGGGAACCCCTGCGACAATGGAACGGAGAGGGTGGGAGGTATGCAGGTGGAGGACAATGAAGAGAAAGGAAGAGCCAGTATAGTGGGCTCGGAAACCTTATTGCGCAATTGTCGAGTCGCACGGCGAGAGAATTTTGAGGGTCCGAATCCAAGGCGTGTTGAATCATTTCTCGTCCGGTGGCTCAGTTCTTCTCGATAAGCCGGATAACGTTACTCTCTTGCGGTTTTCCTGGTAACAGTTACGATAAGATAGGGCCCGGAAAGCCCACGCACTGGCATGTAGACTACACGAAAGAAATCCCTGGTCTACTG
>Ga0307512_10005575_pt1 | contig 13075 bp, 19 predicted proteins | sample 14_EM_MG_FD_200267 | JGI IMG/M metagenome (GOLD analysis project Ga0307512, IMG submission 200267) | Populus trichocarpa ectomycorrhiza microbial communities from riparian zone in the Pacific Northwest, United States - 14_EM | ecosystem: Host-associated > Plants > Roots > Unclassified | place... | reverse complement strand
CAGCGGTATTATAAGTTGATATTTATGCAGATTTCGACTTGTGACAACCGTGGGAAAGGTTAAATCAGCGAGATAAGCGACGAGAAATTGCCGACTTGCTCGTGCTCATGAGACTGGCGAGTGTACAGGCGGCTTCGGTTGTAGCACAGCAAGATACGATGACGTGCTACCTGTTTGGGTAGCCTGTGTGTGTGCTTAGTGATTCTCTGGAAGCATGTCAAGACGAACAGTCGTCTTGCCGTACTGGGTGAAGTTGTGTGGTTCTGAAATGGCGTGGTTTTTGAAAAAGTTGGTGTCGTTCGGGATCATTCAGTTACCCCGGACCTCGGCCCTCCGGCAACGGTGTCGCCTTTTATACGGCAAGAAAGGAACCGTACACAAAAAGTGAGGATTCAATGGAATAACAAAACATCTCATTGCTCACTAGGGAGAGGTGGTCTCATGGATGGAGAGGAGATGGCGAGGCGGCACAAACAATCGGTGCCATTGGTGCGCATACAACAAAAGTACAGCAATGGGACGACGAATGACAAAAAATTATTACCGCAAACGGGAATCGATCCCATGCCACTTGCTTTCAAGGCAGGTGTACTTGCTTGCTTTCGAGGCAAGTGGTATCGAAACCGTGTCAATTGCTTTCAAGGCAAGTGCCATGTCCATTGCACCGTTAGTGCTACACTACACTAGTAGACGGTCTGGGATACGGATGGGAAGTTGGATGAGAATGAATCCTTTGTATCTGATCAAGCACAGCATGTTCTCTGATTGACAAAAAAACAATTACATTCTATATAATACCTGCTATATGTGTGCGTGATATGAATTCAAACGAACTGGAAATGCAATTGGAAAAAAATCACCAATGAGATTTGCATGGCCATCGCAATATTGACCAATCATGAACCACCGTGTTTGGCAACGAAATTTCACGAAAAAGTTTAACTGTATTTATGGAAACCAATCTAATTGGCAGGTCTTCCCGATCCAGGTCAGCTGACTCCGAATCGGCTGTCCCCCTGCGCCTGATCCGGGGTTCCTCCGGATCCGGGCGCGCAGTCGTCGTAGCGCGTTAGGTCCGAGTCAGTATTAGGGCCCGCCTCAACAGCTTCTGCATAGATAAGGAGTACAGTGGGTTCGTTATCATTCATTCATGCGCTGTACACACAGTTATGAAGCCTGTTCCGCACATCAAAACATCGACAGTGTCTTCTCGCCAAGGCAAGGATGAGAATCATGATACCCAGCTTCAAAATCGAAAAACAAGCGAATACCCGCTTCCGTGACAACGCCACCTGGTTCAATACGTGCGATGTGGTCAAACGCGAGGTGCACGTTTGGACGGTTCAAGGATTGAAGGTAGCCTTGGTCGTTTACAATCCGCTTGCATCAAAAGGCTATGCACGGCGTTTTATACTAAGCCACCAGTGTGCGATACGCGAAAATGTGTGTACGCACGATATGTAGGATGATAACGTGATGATACCTGGCAGGTACCATATCTTTTATGTACTTCTTGGAACTCTTCCACAATCCAGATGCATCAGCAAAAGACATAGTTAAGCTCACTGTACGTACCTTCGAGTGTGACTTACCAAAGTAATTGCTTCCTTTTGACCTGAACACGACATAGGAGATCTCGTAGTAACTACGCCAGAATGAAACCAGGGTCGTCCCACACATGACCTACCCTTGCCACGATGAAAAAGCGAGAGAAAAGCTGCGCGAGCGGAATGCGTGTAAGTGCCCACTTTGCGATCGCCGAGTAAGGAACGCGCGGCTGCGGAGAACGTGCCATGAGCCTTCGGAAGGTGTTGGTGATTCTTTCCAAGAATGGACTCATGGCTGGAGTGTACCACATCGACGTGGGTGAAAAATTAACTACGGTGACAGTTGGATCCATCGATATGACCGGGATGAACCATGACCTGTGCAGACACGGCTCACCATCAGCGCGGACGAAAATGGCGACATGAGCTAAGGACAATGGCTTACAAAGAGCAACCGTTACCTAGCACGGCGACACGCTTCCCGCAGAGATCGGCGTCGTGCCTCCAGCGTGCCAAATGACACACCTCGCCCTTGAATGTCTCCATCCCTTGTAGGTCCGGTGAGCGAGACTCGACAGACAGCGCGCCTATTGCAGACACGAGGGGATGTCGCGCAAGAGAGGTGCTTCTCCCCCGTACGCACGTCGCGCGTCTCGATGCGCCACACGTTCGCATCTGCTTTCCACCCGGCCTTGTCTCCGGGCGTATAGAACAGGCAGTGGGAACGCAGACTGTGTCTATCGGTCACGCCGCGCAAATGCTCCAAAATTTCCGGCCGTGTGGCGTGCGAGTGATTCCAGCCCAGTTTCGGGTTGGTGGAGAAGGTGTAAAAGTGAGTAAGAACATCAGTACCACAGCCATAAAAGGGAAAATAAGCCGCGAGTCTCGCTTGTGACAATGTGAAGCTATGTGTACCACTTGTGTACCCTATGAGCCCATTTGGATTTGAATTTGCGTGGGGACAATTGACACAAGGCACAAAGTTCCTTACTGTCCACGTGCCTCCGATATCACCGCCACGCTCGTAGAACTGGACAGGAGCATCCATTAAACATCCTATTCCATTCTTTGAGGCGTCTGGCGAACATACCACAAAGTCGCCCCATTTCCTCTTCAGCCCGGTGGCGACAACGAGACCTCCATAGCTATGGATAGTAACGCAATCTGAGACCGCCACATCTCAGGGTATCTAGGATCAAGGGCCTACCCTGCACCAACGATCGCGACGTTGAACCCAGGGCCGAGCCTGGAGATCATAGTCAGTCAGGGAGCGGGGATAACTTCAGCGCTTCGGATCCACTCCATCCATATTGATACGGTCATGGCACGGCCGCCCGTTGCGCAGCAAGACGAGGAATTGAGTGGTTTAAGAATATCTCCCGTTTACAACTTGATCAGGGCGGTCTTAACTGCCAGCAAGAATTGACCGGAATAGCTCGAACTTGTAGAACGTGCAGAGCCGAGGTTTCACAAAGTGTCATGCCAATATTGTGCATCGTGCCGAGGTTGGCCAAAGGAGTCTGTAAACCCAGAGAAAAACGAATCCGAAAGATAGGAGACATTCCAGAAGACAGATTTGGCTAAATGAGCGCAACTCGAACAGCACATCGAGAAGAGAAGGAAGTAGGTGGTTTGATGACGATCGTGACTCCCAAGTTCCAGGAAGAATCTCATACTTGTCATTCAGCTTGCCGATGCCAACATCGCTTGGATCCTACAGTAACTTTAGTCATCCCGACGAGGCCCAGGTCTCCACACGCCAAACGCTGCTTGTGCAATGCGTGCAGACAAACCGCACGCGAAGCCTGCCATACGTAACGCGTGGCCCACAAACTTGGAAAGTGGCGGTACTACTACCGCGAAGAGGTCCTGTGTCGAAACCGTGCCACACGGATCATATGACATGATGTCCCCGGAAGAGGCGGAGAAATTTACTTACGTCAGGATGAAAAAAGTCCTCCTGCGAAGAGATGTAATAACGGCCCCCTTCCTTGCGAAGTTTGAGGCGGGTCAGGAGTCTGCGAGAAATAAGGGTGATCAGCATTTACCAGGAACCAAAAGAAGGTAGTCAGAATTATACCGAACGCGCACAGGTCGGAACGGTGAGTATTTCGGGTGAAATCTCTCTGATATATCAAGAAAAAGAGTTGATTCTTGGGCATCATATGCTGTATGCGCCTGTTAGCTTCGGCGCGATATTGGAGGTGAAGTTCACATGCTGATCTTATCGACAGAAAGTTCAACTTGCTTTGCCATGATACGATACCATCTTCGTACCGCTTAGTCAGGACTCGGCGGAACACGATTATAGGGACGCACTGATAAAGCCCAAGTATCCCCTCGCGCGAGTTGGCCGCGGGCTCCACGCTACACATTGGATGGCGAAAACCAGCATCTTTAGTGAAATACCTACCATCCCATAATATTAAGGGGCCATTTGGGGAATCGTATAGGGGTCACTGGCAACGCACTCACTTTCGAACGGCAGCCTGCTGAATGTCGGGAGAAGCTGGATCTGTGAGCAGTTGCACAACTTTATCGATGTCTACTACTGGATTCTCCATAAAATTTCCGCTTGTGATTGTTGACGCTGATGCTGGGAAAAGTCCAAGTGGCCAAGGGGTGGTGTAGGGTAAGGAAGAAAGACGAGGTGAAGTATGACGTCACACATATATTGGCGTACACAAATTACCTTTGTGGGATGGGATCAGCGACGCTACCTTGTTATTTTTAGGATATTCCGCTCTACAGTCGAATATCTCCCATCGCCGTCGCATATGGCGTAGTTCGTTGTAGCACGACTGTAACACGTTGTACCCTCGGAAACGAGTACTGCCCAACCAAGTGACGCCCTCCGTGCGTCCGCTTGCCCGCCACGCGTAGCCCTTCCCACTCCTCAGCCTGCACGTCTCGCCTCCAACCCGTCTTCAGCCGCCCTCGCTGCCTTACGGTCGAACCTTTTTTCCTTGCAACCAAGTTCCCCTTCTCGTCGCGCCCCAATCCATATGGACGAAGACATGTGGATCACCCAAACCTTGTTGGCCAATGCCACAAGTACACACCGCCTCGAAAAGCCTATTGATTCCATGTAGCATGCACCATTCTTGGCCCCCTGCAGGTCTGGACCATGTCTCTGTTGGGAAGGACTCTCACTGTACATAGAATCAATCAAGCCCTTTTCATACATCCCCTTGTCATCGTCACCGCACAGCCACCTTCTCCTTCTCCTTTCCCCTCTTTCCCTCCCTCTACTCAACTCGTGCATAGAGTACTTGTATATAAACCTCCTCGCCTGGCCTTGTAAATGGCAAGCAATCAAGCCCTGCATTGATCAAGTGGGCTCAATTGCTTTTACGAGGCCAGGTGAGGGGGTTTATATAGACAGGTACACTATGCGCAAGGTGAGTCGAGGGGGAGAGGGAAAATGGGAGTGAAGGCGAGTGCGGCCCTGCCGGAGACAGACCCATGCGGCAACGTTGACGAAGGAAAGTGTGAGCATGCAGACGATGAGGGTGAGGAAGGTGCAGCAATGTTCAATGCTAAAAGGCTAAGTGAAAGAGGAAACTGAGGATTGGATGCAGCAGATCTAGGACGAAAGGAGGAATGTATGGAAAGACTTAATGGACCTTATGTGCAGTAATAGCCCTCCAAAACAGAGACATGGCCCAGACTAGCGAGGCGCCATGCACGACGTGTGCGACGTGGAGCGACGAGATTTTTGAGGTGGCGCATGTTTATTGCTTAGGGTGTCGGTCAACATGTCTTGGGTGATCAGCATATCTTTGGCCGTAAGTATTGGGGTGTGACGAGAGGAGGAGACTTGGCTGTGAGGGGGAAATGCCAATCGTGTGGCAACGAGGGTGAATGAGTCTCAGTGAGAACAGATTTGGAGGCGAGGCGTGTAAGACGAAGGCGAGAGGAGTCGGGCACACGGAGGACGTCACGTGGTTCAAGGTCCCAACCGAGGCTTTTATCGGGTTTGGAAATCTTCACTGAGGTTCGACATGTGCAGGCAAAGGTCGGTTACAGAGCCGGGTGGCACCTGAATCCAGACGAAACTTATATAGCGTTGGCGCGTCTCGGCCGGCGCGGGCGGGTCCTCCGAGTCTTAGTCACTGTTCTGTTCTCGCTTGAAATACTTTTTCAACAGAGGCCTAGGGTGTTTTCTGCCCGAACTCAGCACATCCCTATGCGCTTGACACGCCTTTCTGACTGGGTCGTCGAGCCATCAGCCAGTTTCTTAACACCGTGAAGCCCCATCGAATTTGTAGCCATGGAAGGTATCGACCGAATTCACGTTCCTTATGGAGCGGACACGTGTAATTTAATACCGTACCTAGCGACACTGATCTCTTCCAACGTTTACAGGGACCATTATGGGGTACACGGTCACATCCGCACAGAATTTTACCCCCAGATTACTCCTCTTCAATAAAAGTATACCTCTGGAACTAGGGGACCCGTGGATCAATGGAATATCGTTCGACTCCGAACTAGGACCATATAATTATCTTGGATTACCCCGTCTCCTGTCAGTGTACTCCAGGTTGGGTTTGCTCCGGTGCGTTTTCATCACGTCGGGATTTCGCATGGTCAAATCGGCAGCCATCTCCCCATCAGTCTACAAACCTTGTCGTTTGTCCTTTGGTTCTGAGGCCCTCAGACATCGTTATGTGAGGTCCCTTCTCCTGATATTGGTGACATCTTGCTACCCTCATAAGTACCGCGACTGTCGTGGGCATCGAAATGTCTCCAACAGATTGGGTTATGTTGTCATCAAATCGAGTTGCCAAGCGGTGGAATAGCGCCCATGGCAACTATCTCCAGCCTATACGCGGACATATCTTGGTGTAGTACCCTATTGAGTATTATCCGTGATGGGCACGGGATGAATACAGCACGTCAGCTCCTCTTGTCCTTTCAAGTTTCCCAAGCGATACTTTCCACTGCGTGAATATGTAGTATGCTCTTCCCGGACGCGATGGTCCAGTCTCGTGTAGGCAATCACGCTCGTGCAAAGTACAAAAAAGGAGGCCTCAATAATTTCTCACCGTGCGCCGCGGCCACGCCTATGTCTTTGATAAATGCGTGTAGGAGACTACCAAGGACGGAGTACCCACCAGTGGATTCTGGCAACGGTACCATTCGGACTCCACCGACACAAACTGTTTGCCGATTCCCGGATGATTCAAGAATTCGAATCACATTATTGGGAGATTGAAGGAGTGTCCGGAGGAGGGTAATGCCCCTGCCCTAAGTACAATCCTCGTCGCCTGGGCACAGGCGTGTGCCCCGACAACACCACTTGGCCGCGGGTCTAACGCCGTGGGCACACAGGCAGAACTCACGTTGTGTGTGCATTACACCGTAATAGTTGTCATAATGTGCCAGTGGACTCCCACTTTGTTGAAATTGAGGATTGAGGTCACTGTCGCCCAACTCGCATGGAGCACACCGATAATCACTTGAAATCTTTTCTTTATTTTCTCTTATCTCCTCGGACACAAGTGTGTATACGTAGAGCGTAGACAGGACGAGGCTCCCTGTGCGATTACTTCAGAAACGACACCCTTTGCCATTTCTGTGCCACGCACGAATCCTACACTGCTGGCACTAGGCCCATCAGCCGACGGAATACATTTCCGTCAGGCGGAATTGTATGATACCGGACTTGACTAGAAGGACATATTTGCTTATACATACCTTAGCTTGTCTTCTATTCGTCTTGACAGGTTGCCCGTCTTGATAGAAACCAGATGGGCGACTTCCAATTCACAAGATTGATTGCTTCTCTCGCATATCGACCCATGGCCCAGTTAACCCGTTTCGTCAGTTGCCTAACCTCTGAGCCCTAGGCCTCGTGAATGAGGTCAAGGGTAGTAGGATAGGATATAGGGATAGGTGTAGTGGTCCCTGCAGAATCATGATCGTGGGCAGAGTCTAGGCGCCGTTGGCATACTTGGCGCCAATTGGCCAATTGGGTGACCTCAGTTTTCCTTTTTGAGTAGGTCACATGACCGTGAAACGCGCGTCAACCAGCGAGCTGCGCCAACACTGCGCCTACCGCCGTCGCCGGCTTGATAAGGCGGCGGCTGGCTCCTCCTCCTACGCCGAGGTTATAAGCCTGTCTACTTTTCCAACCAACCAGGCTGTTGGTTTGTCCCCAAGTTAACAATCAGCCCGCACATCATCCCCTCGGGCTGGTACACCCGACCGAGCCGTCTCCTTTCCCTTGGTTCCTTTGTCTGGGTCGGGCACCAAGAAGCTACTGCCCTAATACCGCTGATGCTCGTCCTCCTCCATTCTTTCCGATGGAGATTGCTATGAGGCCCCGTGTGTGCACGCAGACTGGACTGGATCGGTTATTGCGATGCCGAGCCGGTGCTGTTCACCAATCCGAATATCTCGACTCCTTGGTTCGCTATGCTCAAGACTTCCATGGTTCAGCTGCACATATGGCTTCTCTAGTGGCTAGTGACATCGCCGTGGTCCTTGGTCCGAGGGACTTTGAAAAGTCCACGACGACGTCTGGGCAGGCGGAGCACATTGAGGTCGTGTCGCAGCCCCGCCTCTTGTCTCCGCCGACTTATGGATTGTCAGGCTCTTTTCGGAACTTCCAGCTAGTCTAGTTGACCCAGGTGGTTCTTCAATATACCCCGATGCAGACACCCACTCAGCTGTAGTAACATGGCTATGTTACTATGATACTGTGGATGCGGCGGAGTCCATTGGTGGCACCTCGGGAGGGCACCGCGTTGTCTATGTCCGCTATCAAACACATTGTTTGATTGCTCCGCTGACGTGGCACGTTTTGTGCATGCACATGTGGGCCCGCACAGCCTGGGGCTCGCATAAGCGGCACGTATCCGCTCGCAGCTTGCCATCTGCCAACCGCCCATTGACACGTGCATACCACGTTGTAAGGGTCTTCCGAAGCTGTATCACTGGTAGGTGTTGGGGAGCTCTGCTACTTGGAAACGCAATAGCATGGTGCTAACGTGCAGTGTAGCGGAATATGATGCAAGGAGAAAAGTTCTAAACTTTATTATCGCCTACATTTTTCCTTATCTTGATAGCGGTTGCGGCTCCTCGTGGCATTCGTGGCGTCAAACCAGGCCGACACACCTACACTCCTACGACAGCGGCTGCACAGCCCTGGAACGTGCCAAATGACGTCAGCATCCGTACGTCAGTGCCCATATGCCAAAACGCCAGTTGGGATCCCACCAAGCTACAGTAGTATCATTGTTGGTCGTTTTGCAGTCGCAGAGCTGAATGTGCAGTGAGGGCTAGTGTGTCAAGGCCCGTTGCCTGCAGGCGACGTACCGCGATCTCGCCCAAAGTGACCAATTCGAGGATCGAATTAGGGACAATCGTGTAGTAGTAGATAGGACAATAGGTACAGCACAACAGAGACCCGATGGAACATGCGTCGATAGCGAATTGATTTGATGCTCCAAACCAAAAATGAATAAATCATGAGAGACAGTGTGAGCCACCTCCAAGCTGGACAGATCGGCGAGATCAGCGAGGACAACGGGAAACAATACGCGTACATACCTGCTGCAGAAGCGCGTCAATCACGTCTCCATCCTCCATCGATTTCTGGGCATGGCAGGCGAGTACGCGTCAGAACAAGCAATAAAAGAACAAAGGGGAAAAAAGCGACGTACTTCTGCGGGAGTCTCCGTGGGCGAGAGTCGCTCTCCATCATATACAAATCTTAGTGACCCTATACGACTTTCGAGGTCACTTTCTCTGTCCCAGCTTTAACGTGTGACTGGAAAGATGAGCGCACCAGGGTCTTTGCCGAATCGTTTCTGAAGAGCGTGATAAGAGTGCGCGGCGACGTGAAGTAAACGACACACAGACCTCGGCGACCTCGAAGATTTTTTTAAATTGCATGTTCGCCTTCACCTTTACGGTAACCTCTGTATGGAGGCGTGAACTCTCGTCCTCAGAACTAGCCCCATGTCAAAGGCGACGGAGGACTTACGTGTGCCGGAATGACTGATGATGAGATTGAGCTTGGGCTTCGAATCCTCCGGCTCTGCCATTGCTGCGACTGGGGGGAATAGAGGTGAGGGTCGAATAAAGTTCGAGCGTAACAGCTACAGTTTGGGCGGCGGGTGGCGAAGAAAGCAACAGGGTGGCTTGGGGGTAAGCCCGCCTCGGAATCGATCACGTGCGTGTTTGTTGTTTATTATTTTTTCCTATTTTGCACGGTTGTCGGCGATGAGGACTGCTCTCGGACTGTCAGGCTGTCAGGGTCCACCGCACCCATTCACATCTACTATATGGACCCAATACACTGGGCACCACCGCTCCCCTACATTCCCTTTCGTCCCCCTGAGTGCGTGCGGGAGGTGTTCTTTGTTTTTGCGGCAGTTCAGTCTCACCAACACTGCGCATCCAAACGAACGTCGTGGATGGTTCTTTACAACCCAGACAAGACCAAAGATGACACCGGTGGCCGGTAGATCCGTGGTTGCATTCTACTATGATGTACTGGTGTTGCGATGCGTAGACCATGTCTTACAATTGTCATAACAAGTTTCACAGTTTCTGAACAGCTCAACTGTGGGCACTGCCCTCGGTCCTCCTCGAATGCGCTACATACCGACCTACATAAAAGAAGGCCGAAGGCAACAGAATGTATCCAGACATTTGCGATCCAAGGTTCCAGTATTCATTAGACCTCTCGGCGGACGTTGTTTTGTCACCCCCTATCACTAATATCTAGCATCGTCTCCAGAGATGTCAGCACATCAGCATCCGCATCAGCATCAGCATCAGGTAAGGGGACCAACAGACTCATGCCCTATTATTTCTGACCCCTCGTGATATGTAGCTCGACGACATTCTCGTGGACGGGTTTATCACCCATATGTTTTCACCCCGAGACGCCTATGCGTTCTTCACACTCCTGCTCAGAATACCGGATTTCCGCCCTCACGTAACATACTTGCGGGGTGTATGGTATATCAATTATGCGCAGCAAACCCAGCTACCCCTGGACTTCAGCGCCAGGGCAACTGAAGGCACCATTGTACCCCAAAGGCGATGGACCCCAGCCGACGAAGTCGACGTTCGCCGCCACGTCCAAGACGCCGCGCTTCAGCTTCCAGTTTTCTTCGTTAATCGAAGCGGTGCCGTTGGCTTTTGGCTCCCAGACATTCTTGAAGGCCGCGATAGTGATCTCTACAACCGAGATAGCCAGGCACCCCTTGGGGGAAGAACAACGACCCATATGCGCATCAATGTGAGCCCGCTCTCTCATGTAGCTGCAAAAGGTTTTCACCCATGTTCGTTTACAGTGGCCCGGATATGCCAATTGGCGACGCCAGATACCAATACGAGACGAGACGTATTTGCGAAACCCGATCACGGTTGGTCGATTCATGAAGCATGTTGGCACTTCGGTTAACAAATTCATCAATGTGAGCTTCTTTCTCCTTCCGTTATCATCCGTCATTGATCGAGCTCCTCCACTTTTAGCATTGCTTGGAGAATGGCGCTGGAGTCGATCCTCGCTGGCTCATCGCGCCCCACGGCATCACGCAGCGCCATGTCAAGGTCATTGGTGCTGTTCATGTCTCTGCCGGCAGCTGGCAGCCCATTATACAGCTCACTAGGTATGTGTTATAGGAACGTACTCCTTTGCACCCCCTTTCCGTGTCTCCCATATACCGATCAATTGGCCGTTTGGCTGGAGGACTTTTATTTGGAGATAGAAATTTTAGAATATATACCACAGACTTCCTTAGGTACTGTATTTTCAGGAGGCTCACCTCATGGACTATCCACAGACACTAGAAGAGACCCTCATGTCTACAAGGACCTCGTTGGTACTGTATTATTAACCCTATATAGATTGTCCACGGACACTATAGTAGAACCGATTCCTGTAATCTAATCTCAACATTTCGTTCACCAATATCCTTGATATGTTTCTGTGCTGCCACAAAATCCCCCTCGACACTAGTAGAAAACGTAGTAACACCGCCAAGTGGACACGCTGCACCGTGCGTATCAGGGATCAATCCTATTCAAATATGCCCCAGTCATGTGACGCTTGGACTTGGTCGCCGACAGAGTGAAACCAAAATAGAAATGTCTCGCAGTATGCCCTTCTATACCTTCATCTGTGCGAAGTTGAATGAACCAAAAAAATTGCAAGTAGCTCTTGCTTCTGAAGTTCGCATTTGTCACGCCTTTGTCACGCTTCTCTCCCTCACTGCGAAATCGCGTGACGATTCGTGACGAATTGTGACTCCTGAGCTGACAGTGCTGATCCCTTCGCCTTCGCGACTGTCGAGGAAAGATGCGACATACTGTACCCCCGCAGGGGTCTCAGTAGCCCAGGTCGCAGCCGAAAAACCTTGTACATGAATCCTAGTAGTCCTACACGCTTCCTTTTTCTTACCAAAGCGTAGTCGTATATTAGAAATGAATTGAACGCACGAGAACCGTTTCCAAAGCCTGCGGCGGACGCGGAGAAGATCGTTTACCGACATCGGAACCTGAAGGACCTTGTGAACCGTCGCTTTGATTTCACCTTTTACGGTAACCCCTTGTTTAAACACATACCAAGACACATACATCTCGTCCTCGGGACCAGTTCACCTCAGTGGCAACAGGAGGGAAGGTAGGACGCGTGCACAGGAATGTCTAAAGGCTCGTGGTGGTGATGCGATGCGATGACATTAGATCGAGATTGACCGGCTTTAAAGTGTGACTGGGGAGATGAGCGCACCAGGTTCTTTACCGTCATTCCTGAAGGAGGGGCATGATAAGAGCGCCGAGTAAATGGTACACACACCTCAGCGACGTCGAAGTTTTTGTTAAATTGCATGTTCGCCTTTAGCTTTAAGGTGACCTCTGCATAGAAGCACGATCGCCCTCAGAACTAGTCCGACGTGTGCCGGATGAGATTGGGCTTGGGCTTAGAATCCTCTGCCATTAATTGCTGCGACTGGGGGAATCGTAACGGCAAGCACGTTCGTCGTTTATTCAATATTGAATCGCCGCAATCAACAACAGAATGTCATCACGTGATCAGATCATCGCTCATTCCATTCCCGACACCCACATAGACACACAATCGCAATACACCAAGCCCAATACACGAAACACCGCACCCCTACACCCCTTCTCCCTCTCTGAATGCGCACAGGAAATGCTCATTTTGTTTGGTAGCGGCTCCCGTCCTCCCGACGCTGCGTATCAGATAGACCTGATGGATGGATTTAGCTCATTTCAGCCTGGAGAACAAAGATGACGCGCCGATGGCACCGTGTATACACCCACCTATGATGGATATTGGACTGGGTTTGCGGTGTGTTGGCAGTCCCTTGCATTTTTCTCGCGTCTAACTCCTAACAGTTCAACTGTGGGCACTGTCCTAGAATGCCCTGCATACTGGAGCATCAATAACTCGAAAGTCGAATAGCAATGTCACCTTACAGGTGAGGATGCTTTATTTGGCTGCAGCTGTTCCCTCACAAACACTTTTTTGCGATACAGGC
>Ga0307512_10005574_pt1 | contig 13076 bp, 16 predicted proteins | sample 14_EM_MG_FD_200267 | JGI IMG/M metagenome (GOLD analysis project Ga0307512, IMG submission 200267) | Populus trichocarpa ectomycorrhiza microbial communities from riparian zone in the Pacific Northwest, United States - 14_EM | ecosystem: Host-associated > Plants > Roots > Unclassified | place... | reverse complement strand
GGGCGCGCGCCTCCCGCCCCCCCCCCCGCGGATTTGTTCCATAGGTCGTAAAGCCAATGGCTGGGCTGAGTTTTTGGTGGGGTTGAAAAGCAACGATACCGTGCTACAAATCCGTACTATTTTCATGACAAGGAACGGGGTCCTTGACGGGGAATGGCCAAAAAATAGTTTAGGCGTCTAGACGAACGGCGGAGTACTGTAGTCGCCAAGCTACTTGCACCTGCATTTCTCGGAAAGAGCCGCCTGGCTGGTGTTAGAATGGCGTTTAAGCCTCAAACCGATCGCGAAGGTCGCAAACGTTCGCAGCCAGTTAGGCAGAAGCCGGCTGAATGCCACAAAAGGCCTGCCAACCACGCTTTGCCAGCTGTCTGCATCATCAGTACGCCCGTGGTCAAGATTGACCCTGCTTGCACAGTACTTGACCCATCCACGCTCTCACGGAATGAACAACCCGTTGGTAATCAACCCGGGCGTAGATTTCAACTTGGAGGAGCTTGTACAACGGGCGTTTGAAGAACTCGAAACATCCGCCGTTGAGGATGCGATGGAAGGCCTCCACGACGCCGATGGCGAGCTGCCAATGGCTGGTACAAAAAATGCCGATGTAAGCGAAAGGAACTTCAGCGAGGGAGAGGTCGAGACAAGAACCAGATGTAAAGTTGTAGCTAATTAACCAGGTATCCTCGCTAAAACATCTTCAGCTGGAAAGCCATCCACTCACCGGAAGAATGCAAAAAGGCGTGCTAAACGCAAGGCAATAGCGGACGAAGCAAAGGAATCGGAGAGAAACACTAGGCAGAAGACTGCTATGACGTCAACCATCTTGACCCAGCATTCACTCCAGCGCGTCGAGATCTCTGAGGATCGGATGACTGCGCGACCACTACCGGAGTCAGAACACCAACCTACGTTGGGAGAGATAAAATCCCAGCGTTATCAAATTGTGGAATGGGATGGAAGGTGCGTTGACTTTACACAACCTGGGGCTGCCTCTGAACGTGACCTTAGGACGCCTCAGCCGATCGCAGATTCTAAAGGAATCGTTTACGTGCACCTCGCAGGTCGTCCGTTGGCTGAACAATACACCTCAGTCATCAAAAGAGCAGACCGCTGCATGGAAGATGCAGCTGAAGCTCTACGGTTCCGCCCGGGTCAGATAAAAGGTCGCAGAGGAACGTTCAACGTCATCAACGTCGGCATCGCATCCGGAACTGGAAATTCGGTGTGTCCTACAAAGTCGAAATCGATATCCAGAGCAGAAAGTCTTATGCAATCTTTAGAAGCCCCACGTGCTGAAGCTGTACAAGGACCAAGCCCCTATCCTAAAGGAACTATTGGAGAGCAAAGACATGCTCCGTGTATCGGGTTATGCAAACAGTAAGGAGGTTCGCAGCTGTTGAAGACGTCAGGGACCTTAATTACCATCACAGGTGCATTTAAGGAGTTTGCTCCTGAGCTCTATAAATTCTACGAAAGCGAAATGGAGAACCTCATAGACTCGGACAACTCACTGGCCACCCCGTTTTCCGGATCAGTCTTCGCCTCTACTGCGTTCAATTTCGGTCCAAGGGTGGTGACCAAACCGCATAGGGACCATTTGAATTTGGCGTATGGCTGGTGTTCAATCACTGCTCTGGGAAAGTTTGATCACACGGCGGGGGGCCACCTTGTTCTCCCGGACCTTAAACTGGCTATCGAATTTCCAGCAGGCTCTACAGTCCTCGTTCCATCCGCTGCGCTCATCCACCACAACGTGCCTATTGCATTGCATGAAACCAGGCGATCCGTCACTCAGTACTCCGCTGGCGGTATTTTCCGGTGGATGTCTTACGGGTTCCAGATGAAGAGACTGGCGAAAGCTGCTTCCATTAAAGGGAAGACGTGGTGGAAGCAGGGAGAGGGCTTATACGCAGTGTGGCCAGTGGTCAGCACCAAAGGGAACGGGTTTCAGTCGGTAAATGAAGAGGAGGGGTCCGTTGAAAGGAAAGAACTGGAACCTATCGAGATGGTTAAAGGGAGAAGCAATACCTGTTGGAAAGATCGCTCCAACCGCGTTTCTCAACGTCATATATTACGGCCGTAGCCCGGTCTAATGTGGAAAACCGCCGTTCCGTACGAAATGTGCAGGTGCTAAAAAAGCTGGAAAATGTAATTACTACATCCGGAGGAGTCCGCGTTGCGATCGGGTAGCAGATAGAGGCGGGGTCTCATACGAGGCGGCATCGCAGCTTGTTAGAATGCAATGCGGCAAGTTCCCTGAGGCCAGTGAGGTCCCACGACGGCACTGGTCCGAACAGGGAGGTTTCTTGCTGGATGCATCCCACCAAGGCGTAAATCATAATCTGGCTTTGCTAAAGAAAAGCCGGCAGTGAGCATAACGCACGTGGGTGAATACTGGTGGAACACGAGCAACTTTCTGGTTTTTAAAGTACGTCACAAACTCATCAGACTGAGCCTGTCCGTTCTTGCAACACGCACTGGTTGCGTTCAACTTTTGGCCTATGGCAATCTTTGCCTCTTCCTGCAAATCAATTAGTTTTTTATAAAGGTTTGTACGGTGGTCCTTCGTCCGCACCGTGAGTGGATCGTTAGATGCCCGTTTGGCCTTTTTGTCTTTGCCCTGGGTGTAATACCTCCGTAGAATGGTCAGGGCATCACCCAAGTGCGCGATGATTGCCTTGTACATCTGACGGTGGTTGGCGACCCCCTCGGTTGAGGATGACCCCTGCGCTCTGTCGCTCAACACCACTTGGGAGCTTGGACGTCTGGGTTCTGGCGCCCTCTCCACCAGACCTCCCTCCCTGCTCGGTTTCTGGGGTTCGGGAGAAAACCCCCTTGGCGCCCGGGTCAAGGGCAGTTCTGGCCCAGGCACCGCGGCCGGTAGTTCTTCTTCCTCGCGGAGATCCTCAAACTGTACCTCGCTTGAGGACTTCGTCTCGCTCGAGGGCTTCTTTGCCCTACTTGAGGGCTTCTTCGCCTTACTCGAGGGCTTCTTCGCCTTGCTGGAGGGCTTCTTCGGTTTTGGGGGTGGCTGTGGAGGTTTCAGCATGACCGTCACTGTGGCCTCGTCCAAATGCTTTGATTGGCTGGAAAACAACTCCAACACTTTCGAAGAACGTCGAGGTTTGGATCCCCGGTGTTCCGGGCCCAGCACGTTCTGGTGAAACGGTTCTTCTGGCACAGCTTTGGGGGCGTCTTCTTGTGGAATCAAATGGTCAGGTGGAGCCGGTGAGGACAGTCGACCAACGTCTTCCCCGCTCTTGGCCGAGGTTACCGACTGCAGGCCTATCCTAGGGATAGACTCGGGCATCTGGAAAGAGGATAGTGGGTCCAGAGCTCGCTGTTGACTTCGCAAGACCCGAGGGCCAAGAATCGCGGATGTGGCCTGCTGCTTCCTCGGCCTTCCCCTTGGCCGCTTTGGAGCAACTAGTCAAACCAAGAACGGCGTTGAGCACCGCCTCCACAGTCTCGATTTCGTATCTTACCTAGGGGAGGGTCGACTGCTTCTTCGTTCGTTCCCTTAGGCTGATCGGAGGGCAACGTTACAGCTGTTGGCAGGCTGTCTACCGGATTGGCCATTGACGTCTTTCCTTCTTCAACCAAAGCAGCCGTCTGCTGAAGCTGAAAAGGTTGTACCTCCTCTGCACGCGTGGAAGGATCCTGGGTGGGTGCGATGGCGCTGCTGGCTAATCCTGGCTTCTTCGGCGGCTCACTGCTCCTGCTTTCGGGAACTGGGCGATAAGGTAAACGGCTGTTGGCAATGGCTAGGGGAAGCACTCGCCGTACCTGGAACCTTCTGAACCTGCGCATTGCGCCCACGCAGCGCGATTGCTTGAGCCTCTAAGGCGTCCCAACGACCGTCGTACCCCTTGTTGATGACATCACACCGCGTGTAGAAGTGTGCGAAATCGTTGACATTTAGGCTCTTCTTCTCCAACAGGGAGGTCGCCGCTTTCAGCAGCATTTTCCCATCATCGCCTTGAATCCCATAGAAAGCTCGTGTGAGGAGTGGGTTGAGGACGGCGGACCGCCAGGATGGGGGGACCTCCGGCAAGGATTCCCGTAGTTCGTCTACAAAACAATCTATGACGGTCTGAAGCCACCTGGAGTAACTCAAACTGCCCATCGAATCGCTCTGAATCCAGATAAGATGCCGATAGTACTCTGCTGGGATCTTTGCCTCGTGCACAGCATCAGTGGATTTGTCCGAATAACCAACCACTGTATGCTCAGAGGTCTGTTTGATGGACACTTGAAATCTGCAGGTGTCGAGTGAGTGGGATGCAGACAGGTGGATCAGATGTGCCAGCTGGAACCGTGCCTTTGTTTGTAACTCCCGATAGCGTTGCTCGGCAGGACGGAGTCCCACTTGTAGCACGTTGGAACCCCTTTTCCTTTTTGCCTGGTACGGACCAGCCTGGTCTTCTGCTTGTCGCTCAACATGGTTTGGCTCTGAAACGTTGGAATCGGTGTCGCCCCTTTTATACCCCGAGCCAAAGCCGCCTTGTAGGATAGGGGAACTTCTGTGACGGATTGCCCTAGGCCCGTTCTTAGGCGCTTGACTAAGGTCGTTCCGAGTGCTTTGGCTGTCCCGACTCTTATTCGTTCGGCTAAGCTGTCGTGTCGTCTTCGAATTGACCTGGTAGCTGAGTTACGTTTCTGCACGGTCGTGCGAGCTGCCGCGGTCGTTTGGTTCCACTCGCAGTCAGAGAAATTTGGCAGAGCCCGTCGCATGAGGCGAATTGGGCCGATCTTATTGCTAGATGGGCTTTGCTGTTGCGTAGAGCTGCGCTGTGTTGTTCCTTCCTGCTCTACAGAATCGATGGCCAGCATCCCTTCGTCAAACCCCAAAGAGATCCCCATTAAACCCGGTGACTGGTGAGCTTATTGCTCCAAAGGCTTTCTTGTTTGGACTGGTTGTTTTATCCTTATGTGTAGCATCGCCGTCCTCGGTGTTTGGGGTCAAAAAAGGCACAGATTCGAAACTTGGTTTGCCAAGGTGGTCTGCTGTGACTCTGAAGCAGAAGACGTTTCCGAGCCATCTATTGAGGATAGCTCCAGCTCAAGCTCCGCATCTGACGAGCAGAAGCTCACAGTCATTTGGTTTTTCGACCCCAAGGCTCCGCGTAAACGGCTCCCCAGAAACACCGAACGCTGGCAAGAGCTTGCAATGATCAAGGATGCTTTAAACCACAGCGTGCACATCCTTGGGTCGGTCGAGCATTCCATTAAACGCGTTAACGTCCAATGTAAGCAGAACCTTGCAAACGTTCTTGCTTGGCCTGACTGATTCACAGATCTTGTCACTCCGGTTAACATATCTGGTTTGTGTCAAGCTACGGTCCAGGAGAGAGACAAGGAACTCCTTTACCGATGGATTTATAATGAGGAATCGTTGACAATTGTAAGCGTTCGTGGCTTCCGGTCTCATCTTGTGAAGGACTAAGCAACCGTCGTAAAGAAAGCAGAGAAGTGGTGCACAGACGGCTGCTCAGGCAACCGCTTCTGGAGCTTGGAGGAGGTCTTGTGGTTCTGCATAGAATGTGCATTTTGGTACCACTTCAAGTGCTGCCAGACAGAGGCATCCAAGAGGACGTACAGCACCCTGCAGGACTTTGGGGCAATGCCGGTGTTGAAGGGAGGGCCGTGTGGGGTGATCGGGACTGCGCCGTTTGTGTTCTCTGTCAACAGGGTCATGCAGGAGACATGCGACGACGGAAATGCTGACGTCAACGTCAGCTGGAGAGAATTAATAGCCAATGACATTGGCTGTCCGTTTGACAAGTACGTGGACAAAGTATTTGAGGAGATGGGGGCGTTCGTTGGGTCAGATATCAGATGTCCAAAATGCGTAGAATAGCTTTCAGTCAGCAAATCTACGAATGCCCTGTTTGTCTAACTAGAAATCTGCACTTCCACCTCGCGATTCAACTCTGCAGAACATCACCCTTCCTCATCCTCGCCGTCCCCGTCGTCCAAGCTGAACTCCTCTTCCTCCTCATCCGCCTTGTATCCCTGCTCGAGATAGGCAACAGGAGGAAGCCTGTGTCCTCTGGCCTCCTCCCTACCTTTCGCTGACCCCTCGCCCGACGTCACCGTCAGCCTCCCTCCCAGCCTGGTGACCGTCTGTTGATCCATGAGCCCCGGCTCAGATCTGCTCTGTCTACTTCTTTCCCTGCTCAGCTCCTTTTCAGGCTCTGCTGGTGCTCGCTTCCTATTTTTCGGGGGCTTCCGGTAGTTCTTCGGCTTCCCTTTCTTCCTTCCCTGCATAAGATCCTGAACCACAACGTCGGTGGACCTTTTGAAAGCCTTGTTCTTTTTGAGGGTTGGCAGGGGCCCTCTGCGCATCAGCAGCCTCTCCAGCTCAAGCTTCGTTCTCATCTTATGCACCCCCCCTTTTCTCCTCTCCCTTCCTGTACCGCCGTTGAACCGAATTGTCCTGTCTGCCAGCTGGATGTAATTCGAATTCAGGAGAAGCTTGAGCTCGTCCCCCTCCCACTGCCATAGCTTCTTCACATCGCACGGCCGCCCAGGATTCAGTGGCAGAATCTGCAGGTTTTGAAATATGAGGTCCAGCGAGTCGTTGAGCAGCTTCCCCTCATCCACAGAGTCCTCGATCTGCTTGTGATACTTCAAAACGTATCCACGTTTGTAGAACGCCGCCCACTCGGATTTCGGGGTTAGAGTTTGATTTGGCGACGGAAAGAAGGCAGCCCTTTTGAGGCTAAAGAGCTGCTTCTTGCTTCTGATGGGGATGTTATTCTCCAAACCGTCGGCGGAGGGAGTGAGGTGGTACGAATTTTCTCCAACTATCCTCTCTTGGATCGACTTTATCGTCCACAGTTTCATGGCCTCCTCGACGTTGATTGGCTCTCTGAGCTGTGGAAGAAAGGCTTCGGTCCCCAGTGGCAGCCAGTACTCGTACGTGAACTGGCAGAACAGAGCCTGGGCATTCCTGGATTCGCGCCAGCTATCTTCAAACACGAAGTCCTTTATCTTCGTCTGGTCATCGGCTCGGTTCACCAAGCGCTTGAGCTGGAACCAGGTGAGGGAATCTTCTGAGGGAAGCAGCTCTGGAGCTGGAACGTTCTTCCTCCGTTTTTTGGCCGACGTGATCCCTAACCTCCCCAGCGAATCGCGCGTATCCTCGTCTTTAACCTCTGGAAGCCTTCCGTTGGTCAGGTCAAGGTCGTGGAGGAAGAAGCAACCAAATCTGTTGCATGTTGCCTCAAACCGGAGGTTCTTCAGGTCTTCCCTCAAGTCCTCGTTCATAACGATCGGTGTGATTCCGATTTGCTGAACGATGTGGGTGAGGATGGAGGTGATAACGCCGTAGTTTTTCAACGGGTCCTCGAAGTGATAAATCCGCTCCTGGAATTTGCTGATCTCTTGGACTCTCCTCTGAACAAAGGTAAACCAGTCCTTGGTGGAGAGCCAGATGATGGGGTCCAGCTCGTTGATGTACTGTCTGACCTTTGATAGGTGAGGTTAGAGTTACAGCGGTGGGCTTGCCGCGGTGAACGTCGCCCTCTCACCTTGTCCTCCAGCAACGGGAGGGCGCGTTTTACGGTGCTGCCTCTGCAGCGGTACTCGTCCCGCAGACCGTACGACTTCTCCTTGTTTCTCTCGTAGGCCTCAACCACATCCTTGACGTCCTGCTTGTATTTGGGGTCCAAGTTGTACGCGGAGCTTGGGGGAAAGAAGCCTTCCTTTAGCCTAGTCCGTCTGCCTCTCAGGACCTCATACACCAGGTTGTATGTCAACCGGTAGGCAATGTGAGTCCGCTTCCTCCGGCTGTATCCCATCTCTGCGTGGATCCCACCTATAGCCGGCATCGTGCTGACTTTATGACTGGTTCCCTGGGAGTACCCTCCGTAGTCGAACCCCACCCGCAACGCATCTATGTCCCAAAATCCAACAACCTTTCTATCTTCTGGCGGATGAACGCCAAACCCCAAGTCCACCAACAGCTCTCCATTGGCCGGGTTCTCCATGTACTCCCAGTCTAGGTTCGAGTGCTGCCTTACCAGCTTCTCCCACAGCTCAGCCCAGCCTTCGTCCAGAGAAGTAGAGACCTTCATTCCCACGATCTGCAGCACGAAGAACAGAGATCCAAACCTGCTAAAATGCGGCCGACTGGCGTTCTCCTTTAGGGTCCCGTGTATGTTTTGGAGGATTTCTTCCAGGTGCTGAGGAGACACCATGATCGACTGTTCCTTAGCCCCCTTGTGCTTGAACAGGATGTCCTCGTAGACAAAGTTTGTGTACGGCTTTACTCCAGCCGCCTTCAGCTTGTTTAGGGCGGGGTAGACGAGGTGCCGAAACCAGAAGGTTTCCACTTCGTAGGGTAACTTGGTTTCAGAACCCCTTCGAAGCGGGTGCCTGTGCTTCATCCTGGGGAAGACGACGAACACCTCTGCTGCTCCCTGCACCCTACCGAAGTGAGCAAAGTGTGTGTTCGGCAGATTAGATATAGGAACTTCCTGCGATGCCGCACTTCTCCTGTGATTGACGACGTCTTGGTCCGTCCTGGGCCAATAGAGCTTGACGTAGGTGTGGTTGTGTTTGGAGATTGGAGCCTTTGGGCCTTTGAAAGGTAGGAGTTGCAGGTTGATGGGACCGACTGCCTTGAGCTTGTCTGTTTCCCAAATGACGCTGTCGATGTCGACTGAGAAGTTGAGGTTGTCCACCCTTTCTCGTGACTTGTGGACGTCCAGACGGATGTATGACCCGGTGCTCGTTCTTCCAGTGACGTATATCTTCATCCTTTCCTCAGCTGTCCCTTTGCCTCCCTCTTCCACCATTTTCGATAGCGGCCACACCTCTAGGTCCTTCCCATCAATCATCGACTCAGGGAGGTGGCCCTTCCATTCGCCGTTGACCAGCTGGTTCAGGTCCATCTCGGTGGTAGCTCTCCTCTCCTTCCACTCCTCCAGAACTTCGTTGGGGGGAAGGGGAAACAAGTGCTCTACCTGCTCCTTCAAATCCGGCTCGTTCAAATAGAACTGGTGGAAACCGCCAGGCATCCGTCTGTAGCCATGGTCAGAGAACCTCATCGCCACGGTGCTCCAACTAGCGACTGCAGGATCAGCGTGGAACCAAGCACACAGCTCCAGGTGCATCTCCACGACCGTCTCCGCCGATGGGCCGGTGTGATAGCTGTCAAACCACTCGTCAAACCTAGACACCACTCCCAGAGGCGTAGCTTCCCCAAACCGGTAAGGTTGCACTGGCTTTGACTTCCTCACTGCCTCCTTTCGTCCCTCCACCACTGTTCCTTGAAGTTGTCGAGCTAATTCCAGTAGCTCACTTCGAGGATCTGGCATAGATTCCTCTTCCCCTCCACTCGCATCCCCCACATCCTCCACCTCCCTGGGTTCTACGATCTCTCCGTCGTCGTTTCCATCCTTCGCCATCTGCCCAGGCCGATTTACAACCAGTCCGTGGTCCATGTTTTTGAACAGGGCGCCTTTTCTGACCCAGCCTCTCTGTTCCTTACACGACGGGCACTGTAGTGAGCTCATCCACAAATCCCTCCGGACTGTCAAATATAGATCGATTCCGGAATACGTCTTGTTCCGGAGGTGATCAGCGATCGACGCAGGGAGGTTGCCCTGACGGGTTGCATTGATCCCATGCAGCCAGTCGTGCCGCCCCACTGCCAAACTCATCCATTCCATGGTGCTATCCAGCAGTGCCGTTCTTTCCTTGTGCATACACCCGTCGAATGAGACCGGGCTGGACTCGTCCAGAAGGGTATCCAACTCCTTCAGCCTGATCAGTCTCTGGAGGATATCCAGCGAGTACATTCCACAGTCGTATCCGTTCTGGCGGGTCGTTTAGTTTCCCCACGAATTTTCACAAGTGACTGGAAGGTCCACAAACCTGATGCCAATTTTTGGTCACTACGTCCACGGTATTTGGATCCTTCACAAGCGCCCCCCAGCCCATTCCCTGGCCGATTGACTTCCATAGCTCGGGGCCCAGCCAAGACTGCCACCCGCTGCAATCTCCGCTCTGCACTCTGACCTCTGGTTTTGTGACCGACGTGGTCCCAAAGATGTGGGCCACATGATCTTCGTAGTTGAAAAGTACAGGGAAGAAGTGGTTGCTTTGCTTCAAGCTATCCAACCTCCCCTCGGCCACCGCCTCTTGGTTTCTAAGCAAGAAGAAACACACCACTCTGTCCTCTTTTCTGCAAGCAGTGGACCGGTATAGTTTGAGGAACGGGGCTTGTTCTGATCCTTCGTAAAATACAAAGCCTTTGGCCTGGATCTCAAGGGAGAGGAGGTGCGCATCGGCAAACGGCAGATAAATGGGCCTATTTCCAGGGGAAAATCTGAGGTCCCACCAGTCGCTGAAGATGAAGTTGCAGATGAATTTTTCGCTGAGGAACACTTTGTCGTTCAGAACAGCCAGAGTCTGGAGGACCTCTTGCAACTCGGACAGGTTGGCCGTCCTCTCTAGGTAGGTCATCTCATCAGCCCTTATGGCGGCTTGCTGGATCGGGTTCATTTCGTTTGGATCAATGCGGGATAGATCCACCTCCTTCCTTAGCCTTTCCTTCTTTCCCCTCTTCAGAGCCACTGGGCCAGTAGGTCCATCGGAGGGAGCGTACTCTGTACTGGCACTAACCAGGAAAAACATAAGTCCTTCCCCAGAGAGAAAGGGAACAAATAGCGCGCTACCTCAGCTGTGACTCTGAGATATCCGCTCGCCTGACAATCCAGGTGAGACACGATGGTCCTGCCAATATTGCTCTGGGGAAAACTCACTCTGAGTCAGAATCGTCTGGGGAACTGGGAGGCAGAGCTACAGCCTCTGGGAACCTGATACCTATGTAAGGCAGCGGTCCTAGCCGTGGTGAATTGAGTGGACTCACTCGAGCTCTGCCTGTGCCTGTGTTGAACCGCAGGAGAGGGGTATTATACTATGTCTAAGTGGCCACGCCGTCACCCCTTCGTGTTCCTCTTCTGAAGACCATGCGTAAGCTTTATCCAAATAACTATCAAAAAACTGATCGGATCTTTTACCTGAAGGTTGTTCATAGGCCTCATCCCAGTCTCCATCGGGAGGCTGGTCAGATTCATCATCTGAAGGCCACGTATATGCTTCGTCCCAATCTCCATCAGGAGACTGGTCAGATTCGTTTGAAGCCTGTTCGTATGCTTCATCCCAATCTCCATCGGGAGACTGGTCGGACTCGTCGTCTGGATGGTCTCGGTAGACTCCTGTCTGACCTCTACCCCTCCCCTGGCTATATTCACTGTTGGGATAAGTGTGGTTCCAAATGCGCTCGTCAGTTAGTTGATCTGCTTACAGCTCAGCTGTCTCCATGTTTAACGACTCCGTACTAGGATCAGGCTCCTTGCTTCGCTGCACCTCGCCTGAGTTTGAGCCAAATAGCGAGTCTAGGGGGGGATCTGGCACCAACGTGGGTTGGGGAACGAATGGTGTGGGATTTAGCCTGTTAGAATGCCTAGTCATGGTGTGGGGCGGAAAGGAGGTTGGTCTCTAGTCAGCAGACAGATCGGGTCTGAAGTTTTATTTGATCGCCGGATTCGGTTTGATCCAAAATTAAGGCGATGTCAAAGAAAGACGCTGCCCAATGTCAAGGCTCCCGTGCGATTGATACATTAGGAAAACATGGGAAACATTTTACCCCCCACAAACTGAACGCCTACTTACAAAGCCTTATGCCACCTCACAACCTGGTTAGGATTCCACAACGTCTAACGTGAGTTTGGATCAAATGTCATAAGGTCGTATTTGGGTGTGTGGGGATTCATCGAGTCTCAGGTAGCTGTTTATAGACGGAGGAAGTCTTGTGAGGCGGTATGATTGCAGTGCGAGACTTTTGGCTCATACAAAATCTATTATAAGGACTTCTAAGACCTCTTATTGCACACATATATTGTGAGCTGGAAATACGCGTGATAAAGTAATGAGTGGCTGAGGAGCAAGCGAAACCAAGCTCAGTATGTGAGAATCAAGAGCGAACGCTGAAGGTGAACAGAAGTCTAGGGACATCTTATATACGAGTTGTAAACAACGTAGATAAGATGTTCAGGTTGAATAAGATGTGAAATGAAAATAAGGGTGGATGCTGAAATACAAGAAGTGTCGTGTACAAACAACGAACACAATAAACGACAAGGGAAGTGAAGCATTTGTGAGAACGCCATGTTATGAACAGAAGATAGGTGGGTCGATTTGACTTGAAGAAACACATTGACATATGGCTATTTAATACACGCTGGCGACTTCTTCATCCGAGCTCTCCACCGGGTCAGATGGATCATCTGTGTCGCCACCCATATTGTCCAATTCCTCCTCTACGTCTTTGGGATTAATGGGACCCACCGGACCCTCACATACAACTTCTCCCCAGGTCGGTTGTCGCCCATGTGTCTTCTGCAGAGTCTCCATGACCAACTCCACTGTCATAGTAACGTGTGAACGTGTCTCGGTTGACAAAACTAAGAACCCCATCAACTCAAAAAAACCACAGAAAGTTGAGAGCGTGTACATGTTGATATAAAGGTTAGTTCAATCGTCTGTGCACCCTGGAGCCCACGCCACAGCGGTGCCTTTATATGACATCAGAGTGTTTGTCTGCCCCAATGCAAATTTTGGAACAAGGTGACGTCCATGAGCCACAAGGGATGGATCAAGAAATCCAAATACAGGCTCAGAGGGGTTCTCGACCAACCCAACCAGTTACAAATGGGCATATCATGGGCCAGACCAGTATTTTGGCTTAATCCCAAGCCAACAAACTGATAAAAACTCCACACGCCGCAATCATGAGCATTGTGGCGTGCCGTGTACAAATGTCAAGTCTAGAATGCATTCCAATTGTAATCCATCATCTAACAATGGAGGAGGGTTGTGTTCTACGTATGCGCAGCCAGCAGATACAAGGATAAAATATAACCCTTGGGTTAACTTCGTAAAGTTAGGTTAAACTCCGTCTCTGCTCAGACGCTAGTCTGAGCAGGGAGGGTGTTTAACCTAACTTTACGAAGTTAACCCAAGGGTTATATTTTATCCTTGTATCTGCTGGCTGCGCATAC
>Ga0307512_10005573_pt1 | contig 13077 bp, 8 predicted proteins | sample 14_EM_MG_FD_200267 | JGI IMG/M metagenome (GOLD analysis project Ga0307512, IMG submission 200267) | Populus trichocarpa ectomycorrhiza microbial communities from riparian zone in the Pacific Northwest, United States - 14_EM | ecosystem: Host-associated > Plants > Roots > Unclassified | place... | reverse complement strand
CGCGCCACTGCCGGCGATTCGACCGGCATCGCTGCGTGAAAGCTCGACATCCGTTGGTAACAACACGGTAACAAGCCCTTCCCGGCAGGGCGTGTGACCGGTCACACTCCCTTCCTGCGAGCTTGCTGGGGGTGGTTCCGACCTCCGCCTCCATCCCCGCCGTCGCCCATCGAGCGGGCAGCGCCCATTGCCAAGGAGAAACAGCAATGAACACAGTCGCGAGACTGGCGGCGACGTTGGCCGTCGTCACGCTCGTCGCCGCCGCAGCGTCGTCGTCCACCGCGAGCGCCGCCGACGAGACCACCGACGCGCTGACCGTCGACTTCGCGCACACCACCGGTGCGTTCCGGGGCGGCGCGACCGGCACTCTCTACGGCTTCGGCGACGACGGCGCGCCCACCCAGGCGTTGATCAACGGCGCGCACATCACCAACACCTCGCAGAAGGCGCCGCACGGCACCCAGCACCCCAGCGGCGACTCGCTGAAGGTGGAGAACGGGTTCTTCAGCAAGAACGGCAAGGACATGTACATCTACGTCCAGGACTACTACCCGGACTGGTCGTACAACGGCGGGCGGCGCCCGGGCGACACCCGCACCTACAACCAGGCCGACGGTACGTATGTCTCGACGCCGAACGGGGTGTGGGACTACCTGGAGGTCGTCGAATTCGTGGCCGAGGCGGTGGCCACTTCTTCGGCCTACCCCAAGGACTACGTCTTCATCCCGTTCAACGAGCCGGACGGCGGCAACTGGTATGCCGACTGGGGCTCGATGAAGGCGACGTTCCTGGCGGACTGGCAGGCCACGTACAACAAGATCCAAGAGGTCTATGCCCGGCACGGCCTCGGCCATGCCCGGATCGGTGGCCCCGGCGACACCGGGTGGCAGCCGGCCCGCTCGGCCGACATCCTCAGCTACGCCAAGGCCAACAACGTGCTGCCCGACGTGTTCATCTGGCACGAGCTAGGCATCGACAACCTGCGCACGTTCCGCTCGCACTACGCCGCTTACCGCCAGCTCGAGAAGGATCTGGGGATCGAACCGATCCAGATCAACATCACCGAGTACGGGATGCTGCGGGACATGGGCACGCCCGGCCAGCTGATCCAGTGGCTGTCCATCATGGAGGATCTGAAGGTCGACGGCCAGACGGCGTACTGGAACTATGCCGGGAATTTCAACGACAACAGCGCCCGCGTCAACGCCGCCAACGCCGGCTGGTGGATGTACAAATGGTATGGCGACCTGGCGGGCAGCAAGACCGTCGCGGTCACCCCGCCCGCGCTCAACACCGTCGACACCCTCCAGGGCATCGGCGCCATCGACAACGCGAACAAGCGGGCGACCGTCCTATATGGCGGCGGCAGCAAGAACGTCTCGTTGGCCCTGTCCGGCCTCGACCGCAAGGTCTTCGGCAAGCGGGTCGACGTCGAGGTCCGCGAGATCACCCTCTCCGGCGCCGAAGGCGTGACCGGCACGCCGCGGGTGATCAAGGCGCTGGCCGGCGTCGCCCTCACCGGCGGGGCGCTCACGCTCGACGTGCCCACCTACGACCGGTACGCCGCCTATCAGGTCCTTGTCACGCCGGAGCAGGACCGCACCCTGGTGGCGGACGGCGTGTGGGCGACCAGCGTCGAGGCGGAGAACACCAGCCTGACCGCGGCCACTGTTTACTACCAGGATCCCCTGGGCGGCGGCGGGTGGAAGTTCCTCGCCTCGGGCAGCCGCGATGTCGGGTCGTTCAACCGGCCGACGTCCAAAGCCGACTGGACGGTCACCGTGCCCCGCACCGGCCGATACCGCTTCCAGGTCATCGGCGGCACGCCCGGGACCCCGGGCCGGCACGCCCTGTTCGTCGACGGCGCCGACCCGGCCATCGTCCAGTACACAGCCGACCTGGCGCTGACGTCGTACCAGAAATGGCAGTACCGGGGCAGCTCCGAGGTGACCATCCCGCTCACGGCCGGGCAGCACACGCTCTCCCTGCGGTCCAGTCTGGACGGAACATCCGTCCTGCCGAACTCCGACATCACTCTTGATAAGTTCGTGCTCACCGACGTGACGGACGGGGAGCCGACGGCGTATCCGGCCTCGACGCTGCGCTATGCCGGCGGGGCGCACGTCACCTATGCCGTCCCGCTGGCACGCGGCTTCGCCGAGATCAAGGGCAACGGCGAGCGCGCCGACGCGTACGTCCAAGCCTGGGAGACCGGCTACTACGACCTGAGCCTGGACTACCGAAGCACGGGCGCTGCCGGGGCCGACGTCACGGTGAACGGCCGCTCGGTCGCGAAGTTCACCGCACCCCGCCACGGCGCCTGGCGTACCACCGTGCGCGTGCACCTCAGTCAGGGCATCAACGAGGTCGAGGTCCGCTCGAAGAAGGGCATCCTGCTCCAGCAGCTGACCACCACCCGGGTGGCCGCCGCGGACCAGGCCGCCGTCACTATCGAGGCGGAGAACGCCGTCCGCCGGGGCGCCACGTCGGTCGTGACGTACGCCGACAGCTCGGGTAGTAATGCATCCGGGCTGAAGGGGCTCGGCAACGTGGGCAACGGTGCCGCCAACACGTTCGAGATTCCGCGTGGGGCCGGTTTCGACAAGCCCGGTGAGTACAACATCGCCGTCAGCTACGCCAACGCCGAGCTCAGCGGGGATCACGCCTATAACCCGCAGGTCATCGACCGGCGGCTCGAGGTCACCGAGACCGGCGGCCAGGCCGGCACCGCGCATGGGTACTTCCGGTACACGTACGCGTGGAACAGCTTCCTGGAACGGACCATCCCGGTCCGGCTCACCACCGCCGGGGGGTCGCTGGTCTTCGGCAACCCGAATGCGTACGCCCCCGATATCGACAAGATCATCATCGCGCCGGCCACGCTGGGTTCGCCGACCACAGTGCCGCTGCGGCACGGCTGATCGAAGCTGGTTCGTCGTGGGTTCGGTCCTGGGGTTCGCCACCGGGACCGAATCCACGACGAGGCCCGCGTTTCCGCCGGGTCGCCGGGTCGCCGGGCATGTCGCCGCCTGCCGGTGACCGGAGCCGGCCCATGGAATCCGACAGCACGGCGCGCTGACGTCAATGCATTGCCCTCAAGCGGCTGGTTCATCCGGCTGGGTGAGCCAGCCGCGATGGGACAAATCGGAAGTAGCGCCGCTCTCCCCATGATCAGTACGACCCGCTCGGGCGTAGACCGATTGCGGGTCGGTGTCGACACGGACGTGGCGTTGCGGGTCGGTCTAGCATTCGCGGTATGTCCCGACTCCGTCCCGTCCTCGCGCTGTTCGCCGTGCTCGTCGCGCTGACGTCGTGCACCCCTGACAAGCCCAAGACCGCCGCGAGCCAGCCGTCGGCAGAGCTGCCCGCCGGCGACACCTTGTTGAAAGAGTCCGCGGCGGCGATGCGCGACATCAAGACCGCCAAGTTCCTGATCACCGCCGACGGCGACATCGCCGGGCTCAGCCTGCGCCGGGCCGAGGGCACGCTGACCAAGGAAGGCAACGCGAAGGGCACGGCGCAGATCGAGCAGTCCGGCTCCAACGTCGAGCTGACCTTCGTGATCGTCGGAGACAAGATCTATCTGAAGGGCCCGACGGGCGGCTACCAGGCGCTCCCGCTCGCGCTGGCCGCCAGCGTCTACGACCCGTCCGCGATCCTCGACCCGAACCGCGGCATCGCCAAGGTGCTGAGCACCGCGACGGACGCCAAGACCGAGGCGTCGGAGTCGGTCGACGGCCAGGAGGCCTGGCGGGTCGTGGCGACGATGGCCGGGGCCGACCTGGCGGCGATCATCCCCGGGGCGACGGGCACCATCCCCGGTACGGCGTGGCTCAGCGCCGCCGACAAGCGCCTGCTCAAAGCCACGTTCGCCCTGCCGGAGGCAAGCGACGCGAAGGGCGGCACGGTCACCGTGACGTTCAAGGAGTTCGACGCACCAGCGACGATCAGTGCGCCCTAGCGGAAGCGCCGCCGAGGTCCGGAGCGGCGGTGGCTCCGGGGTGCCGAGCCCGGGACGCCGCCGGCTGGCCATCGGAGTCGGCGGCGCGACGGTGCTGCTCGCGGCGCTGGACGCGTACGTCGTGGTGACGGTCCTGACGGACATCATCAAGGACGTCAACATCCCGCTCAACCGGCTCGAACGCGCCACCCCGATCGTGACCGGCTACCTGCTCGGGTACGTCGCCGGCATGCCCCTGCTCGGCTCGCTCTCCGACCGCTTCGGCCGCCGGGCGGTGATCGTCGCCTGCCTGACCGGCTTCGCGGCAGGCTCGGCGATCACCGCCGGCTCCGGCGAGTCGATCGCCTGGCTGGTCGCCGGGCGCGGGCTCCAGGGGCTGGCCGGGGGCGCGCTGCTGCCGGTGACCATGGCTCTCGCCGGTGATCTGTGGTCGGAGCAGCGCCGCCGCGCGATGGCTCTGGGCGCCGTGGGTGCCGCGCAGGAGTTGGGCAGCGTGCTGGGCCCGCTCTACGGCGGCGCGATCGCGGCGCTCATCGGCTGGCGCGGGATCTTCTGGATCAACATCCCGCTGGCGGTGCTGGCGGCAGCGGCGGTCCTCTTCGCCCTCCCCCGCGAGTCCCTCTCCCGCGAGGCGGGCGGTGTGGCGCGGCGGGCGAGGCAGGGCGTTGATGTGGTCGGCGGGATTCTGCTTGCCGTCGGGCTTGGTCTGCTTGTTGTCGGGCTGTACAACCCCGACCCGCAGCGAGCGGTGCTGCCAACTTGGGGGCCGGCCACCCTCGCCGCGGCCGTCGGGGCGCTCCTGGCGTTCGGGCTGTGGGAATGGCGGGCCCGGACCAAGCTGCTGGATCCGGCCGGCGTACGGATGGCGCCGTTCCTCGCCGCGCTGGGTGCGAGCTTCTGCGCCGGCGCCGCTCTGATGGTGACGCTCGTTGACGTCCAGTTGATCGCGCAGACGTTGCTCGGTAAGGACGCGTTCGGTGGCACGCTGCTGCTGTCGCGCTTCCTCATCGCGCTGCCGATCGGGGCCGTGCTCGGTGGCGCGCTGCTTGCCCGTCTTGGCGAGCGGTGGATCACGGTTGTCGGGCTGGTTGTCGCCGCGTTCGGGTACGTCCTGATCGCCAACTGGCCGACCGGTGTGCTCGCGGCCCGGTACGCCGGCATCCTGCCCCGCCTCGACACCGATCTCGTCGTCGCCGGCCTCGGGCTGGGTCTGGTCATCGCGCCGCTCGCGGCGGCCGTGCTGCGGGTGACCCCACCGGCGCAACACGGCGTGGCGTCGGCCGGGGTGGTGGTGGCGCGGATGGTCGGCATGCTGCTCGGGGTGGCCGCACTCACCTCGTGGGGGCTGCACCGCTTCCAGTCGCTGACCGCGAAGCTCGACACGCCGCTGCCGTTCGGCGTGGAGCCGGCGGAATACCGGGCCAGGCTTTCGGCGTACGAGGTGGCGGTCAAGGCCGCACTCCAGACCGAGTACCGCGAGATCTTCCTGGCCACGGCTGTCGTCTGCGTGCTTGGCGCCCTGCTTGGGCTGGTGCTCGCCGGGCGTTCCACCACTGTGGACAGCGCCGGGTAGCACCGGCAGGCGCCGTTCATGTCGGCCGTGTCCGAGGCGAGGAGGACCGCCGCCATGGCGGCCTTCTGGGCGTACGCGAATCGGTCTGTTGGGATCTGCGCCTTTGACTGCTAGCTCGATGAGCGCGCCTCAGCCGGCCCACTCGACGCGGCTGCGGGCCGTGGTCCTCGAGTAGTTCGACGGCCCGTCCGCCATGGCGAGAATTGGGTATATCGGGGCGGGTGGTCCGCTGGCACGCTGCGATGGCCCGCGGACAGCCGCGGGCGTACCCGATCGCCGCCCGGAGGAAGTCCTGATGCGCATCAGCCCACCGTCCACAGCAGGGTCGAATCGCAGGTCTGGCACGGTGCTGTCCCGCCTCGCCACTCTCGCGGCGCTCACCGCGACGCTGACCGCGGCGGGCTCGCTGGTGCCCGCCGCCGCCCAGGCAGCCGGCCCGTACGGTGCCGCGTACGTCTGGATGGACGCCCCGGACGCCGGCATGTGCATCGTGCCCGCGGATCACCAGTGGAACTCCACCGACGAGTGGAACCCGGTCAACGAGGTCTGCTCCGAGGACGTCGGCCTGTACTCGGTGGACCTGCCCAACCTCGGCGTGAAGGCGGGGACCGTGCAGGTCACGGCTTACGGCTCCGACGCCGCCTACTGCAAGGTGCAGAGCTGGGCCCCGAGCGGCACCGCCCAGCGGGTCATGGTCCGCTGCCTGGACGCGGGCGGCGCCCCGGTCGACAGCCAGTTCACGCTGAGCTACGCCAACCTGAGCGGGACGCGCACCGCCGCGCTCGGCTATGCCTTCGCCAACCAGCCCACCGCGACCGCGCCGTACAACTCGCCCGCCAATTATCAGTACAACTCCTCGGGCGCCACCAACACGATCACCAAGGTGAGCGGCTCGACCGGCGTCTACACGGTCAACCTGCCCGGATTGGCCGGCACCGGCGGAAACCCGGTGGTCACCGCGTACGGCACCGGCTCCGAGTGGTGCACCGCGTGGAACTGGGCACCCGCCGGCGCCGACCTGCACATCCAGGTGCGTTGCTTCTCGACCACCGGCGCCCCGGCGAACTCCCGCTTCACCCTGAGCTACGCCAAGAACGGCAACATCCTCGGTACGTCGTTGTGCTGCGGCCCGGACGGACACCCGACGAACTACCTGTTCGCCAATGACCCGACCGCATCGTCCTACGTGCCGGCGGCGGCCTACCGATTCGCCTCGGGCGGCGGCACGTACACCGGAAAGATCACCAGAATCTCGACCGGCCGCTACGACGTCAACTACGGCTGGGCGGCGGCTCAGGGGGTCGTCCACGTCACCCCGGTCGGCGGGGGCACCGCCCGCTGCAAGCTCGAGTCATGGACGACGGACGAGCGGGTCACGGTCGCCTGCACCGGCCCATCGGGCAGCCCGGTCGACGCCACGTTCCTGCTGCACCACGTCGGACCGTTCGTGATCGGCTGACAGGTCGACCCTCGGGGGGAGTAGCTGGGTGGGCCGGCGGGGGGCCGGCCCACCCAACACGTCACGGACCGGCCGGCGGCCAATCGACGACACCGCTGACCCGCCCGTGCTCCCAGGCGTGCAGCCCGACGGTAACGCCGGCTGATGCCCGGCAACTGCTACGTCGTTTAGGACGTCGTTCGTCCGGAATCGATGCGAGGCTGCCTACATGAGTAGGGAAACCGAGGCTTCTGTCACGTGGTCACAGGCGTTGGCCTGGCGGATGGAGCGACAGTTGCTTGACCCCGTCGGGGATGGGCCGGTCGCGGGGGTCGTGCGTCGGCTCGGCGCGGTCCTTTCGATGGACGAGTCGCTCGCCGAGCTGGCTGTCCGGACCCGTTGTTCGACGTCGCGTCCCGGTGAGCTCGCCGACGCCCTGGCCGACGGTGAGGTGATCAAGGCATTCGCGTTCCGCGGGTCCATGCACTATCTCTCTCCCGAGGAGGGCGGTATGTACCTGGCCATCCGATCGGCCGGCCGGCAGTGGGAGCTGCCGAGTTGGGTGGAGTACTACCGGCTCACTCCCTCGGACTGGCCGGACTTCCGGGCCGCGGTGCGCGCGGCCCTGAGCGACGGACCGTTGACCGTCGTCGAGCTAGGGCAGGCGCTCTCGAGAAACCGCGCGTTTCGGCACCTGAAGCCGGTCTTCGACGAGGGCGCGGGAACGCTGATCAAGCCGCTGTCCTGGCAGGGGGACCTGAGCTTCGGCCCGCCGCGAGACGGACGGCGTACCTTGCAGCGCCTGGACGACAATCCGAGGTGGCGGGGCATCCCCGATCTCGACGAAGCGGGACCGCGTGCCGTCTCGGCGTACTTCCGGACGTACGGGCCGGCGACGATCGACAACCTCCACTACTGGCTCGGCAACTGCCTGAGCGCGGGACGCAAGCGGCTCGATTCTTGGTTCCAAGGGCTCGGCGACCGGTTGGTCGCGCTCGACGTCGAGGGGAGCGTGGCGTATGTCGCGCGCGAGGACGTCGACGCTCTCGCGGTCACGCATCCGTCGGAGGCGGTGCGGTTCCTCCCCGGGCACGACCAGTGGGTGATGGGTCCTGGCACCAAGGACGCCCAGATCACCCCGTCGGCGCGACGAGACCTCGTGACTCGCAAGGCCAACCCGGTGATCGCCGGCGGTGTTGTGTGCGGAACGTGGGCTCGGGAAGGCGACGGGATCACGGTCACCTGGCTCGACGAGCGACGCCCACCCCGGAAGGCGATCGAGCGGGAAACCTGCCGCTTGGCAGCCGTTCTCGACAGGGACCTACACCTGACCTTGGCCTCGTAGCCGGCGGGCCGGGTTCAGGGTTCCTGGGCGGCCTTGCAAAATTGTCGTACCGGGGACGTAGGTTGTCGGCATGACGGACACCGCCCTCACCGAGGCCGACTTCGCTTCCGCTGTCGACCGGGCGCAGGCCGCCGCGAAGTCGTACTACGACACCGGCGACGTGCTGATGATCGACGCCGACTACGACGCGTTGCTCGACCGCATCGCCGAGGCGAAGAAGGCCCACCCGGACTGGGACGACCGCGGCGTCACCACACGGGTCGCGGCGGGCGTGTCCGGCGGCGGCGACGTGCGGCACCCGGTGGCGATGATGTCGCTCGACAAAGTCACCGGCGAGGACGACGTGCGCGCGTTCGTCGCGAGCCTCGACGGCGACCCCTGCCTGGTCGAGGTCAAACTCGACGGCCTCGCGATCCGCGTGGAGTACAAGTCCGGCCGGCTCGCCCTGGCCGCCCTGCGCGGCGACGGCAGCACCGGCGAGAACGTCACCGCCCAGGTGCTACGCGGCGTCGCCGGTCTACCCGCCCGACTCGGCACCGGGTGGACGGGCGAGGTCCGCGGCGAGATCTACATGACCGTCGGCGACTTCGAGACCGCCAGCGCCAACCGGGTCGCCGCCGGCGGCAAGGCGTTCATCAACTCGCGCGGCGCGGTCGCCGGGTCGATCCGCAGCGTCGAGCGCACCTACGAAACACCGATGACCTTCGCGGCGTACGACCTCTCCGGCGACTTCGCCTCCCACCGAGACCGCATGGCCCGCGCCCTCGAGCTCGGCTTCCCCGTGGCCGGGCGGCTCGCCACCGGCGAGATCCAGGTCGCCGCCGACCCGGACGCCGCGCTCGCCGCCCTCACACACATCGGCGAGCTGCGCTCCGGCCTCGAGTTCCCGATCGACGGCGCGGTGCTCACCGCCGACCTGGAATCGACGCGCCGGCGGCTCGGCTCCGGCAGCCGCACGCCGCACTGGGCGGCCGCGTTCAAATACCCCGCCGACACCGGCTCCACCGTCCTGCGTGACATCGAGGTCCGGGTCGGGCGCACCGGGCGCATCTCGCTGCGCGCCGTGCTCGACCCGGTCTTCGTCGACGGCACCACTATCACCTACGCGACGCTGCACAACCCCAAATTCGTCGAGGAACAAGGCCTCGCCATCGGCCAGCGGGTCGCGGTATGGCGGGCCGGAGACGTCATCCCGCGCGTCACCGCGCCCGTCGGTGAGCAACCCCACGGCCTCACCCCGTGGACACCACCCGAGACCTGCCCGCAGTGCGACCAACCGTGGGACAAATCCAGCCTGCTCTGGCGCTGCCACACCGCCTCATGCAGCGCCACCAACGCGCTGGAATACTGGTGCAGCCGCGAGGCCATGGACGTCGAAGGCGCGGGCGAAGCGCTCTGCGTCGCCCTGGTCAACGCCGGCCTCGCCAACGACGTCGCCGACCTGTACACACTCACCGAGGACCAGCTGGCCGACCTGCCCGTCGGCAACACCAAGGCCGGCGGCGTCGTCCTGCTCGGCAAGCTCAACGCCGCCAAGGTCATCGCGTCGCTTCAACACAGCAAGACCCAGCCGTTCAACCGTGTCATCACCGGACTCGGGATCCGCATGACCGGCCGCAGCGTCGGCCGTTGGCTCGCCGCCCGCTTCAAGACCATGGACGCGCTACGCGCCGCCACCCTCGAGGAAATCGCCGAGATCGACAAGATGGGCCTGATCAAGGCACAGCACGTCGTCGACGGCCTCGCCGCCATGTCCGGCGTCATCGACCGGCTCACCGCCGCCGGCGTCACCATGAACGTCCCCGAGACCACCGGCGACAAACCCCTCGACGGCAACACCTACGTGGTCAGCGGCAGCGTCCCCGGCTACACCCGCACCACCGTCAGTGAACGCATCGAGCAACTCGGCGGCCGAGCCAGCGGCAACGTCTCAGCCAGCACCACAGCACTCGTCACAGCAGAGACCACCACGGCGAAGGCGACGAAAGCGGCCAAGCTCGGCATCCCGATCATCGACCCCGCCGAGTTCGCGGAAATGCTCGCGGACTGACCAGACACAACCGACCGCGTCGGCCGCCACGACATCAACTCGGCCCGGGACCTGGAACGAGCACCGAGACTCGCTCGCCCGTTGCCCGGTCAGTCTTTCCATCGCCGCGATCAGCAGGTCGGTCTTTCCAGAGCCGCCCGCGCCCACGAGGACCAGCCGGCCCGCCGGGGCCCGCTCGAGCCAGACGGACTCAAGCTCCTCGTCGCGACCAGCCAGACCACCGCCCGGCTCAGCGCGCGATGGCACGCGCAGCAGGGCCACCCGACGGCCCCAGTCAGCGATCTCGTCATCGCTGTCGAACAGTGTGGAGTGGTCACGCACCCAACGTACGGAAAGCCGGCGCCCGTCATTGTTGCCGAGATTCTTCGCCTCACTCCGCCAGAACTTCAACAGTGCCGCACGTAGCTGAATGGCCGCTCGCTGAGCCGTGAGCCGGCTCTGGCGAAGGCGGCGCCGAAGCACGATCACCGACACGGTGCACCCGACAACGAGCGGAGCGGAGATCCACAATGACCAGTCGCCCAGACCCGCGGCGACGATGTTGGCCACGATGCCGCCGACCAGTGTGAGACCATCCAGGACGAGGTCCCGGCGCATCTCGTCCTGTTCGGCCAACGTTCCGCCAAAAGGTCGTCGACGGCTGCGGCGCCATGAGAGATCGACGCATCCTGACCTCGCTCACCCAGATCTGACGGACGGCTCGTCCGGCGACCAGGCCCGGCCGGCCCGCTTACCGACGCGGACCGGCCGGCAAGGGCTCAGCTGATCGTCACCGTGACCGTGCCGATAAGGATCCGGTGGTCCGAACACACGCCGCCGCACGCCGTCGAGATGTCCAGCGAGTCACCCGAGTAGCTCCCACTGATCTTGTTTTCCCGTACGAATGCGAAATCGATCTTCACGCCCAGCCCGCAGGGACCCTCGTCCGGACGGGACGCGTCGGTCCACTCGCCATAACCGATGCAGCGCGTGTCCGTGTCGTCAAGCTCGTGGTAGTGGCCGGTGTTGTCGCCGTTGTACGCCGTGTCCACCGCGGACGAGTAGATGCCGTCCATCCGGTTGTAGCTCGGCTGCGAATTGAAGTCCCCGGCGGTGATCGTGGTGTCGCCGGCCGCGTACAGGGTCTCCAGCTTGTCCCGCACGTAGGTGATCTGGTTCGAGATGTACTCGGGATGATCGGCGTCGTACGTCGTGATGTGCGTCGTGCAGAACACCAGGTGCGGCAGGGCCGTCAGCGGCGCGCACAGCATCTTGCGCTTCTCGGTGCGCCCGTCGTCGGGCAACGTGTAGCGCAGGGCCGTGCCCATCGGCTTCTGGCTGAACAAGGCGACGCCCAGCGAGTCGCCGCCGCAGGTCGACGCATGCCCGGAGGGGTAGGTTTCCTCGAAGCGGGAGAAGTTCTCGACGTCCTCCGGCCAGCCGGACGCCCGCAGGTTCGACTGCATCGCCTTGTACTGGTCCCAGCAGATCTCGTTGAACGAGGCGAAGTCGGCGCCCCGGTTCCGGATCGAGTTGGCGGCGACCGTGATGAGCCCGTCGGTAGTGGAATTGTCGTGGATCTTCTGCCCGGCGACGTTCCACTGCCAGACGTTGTAGGTCGCCACCGTGGCCGCCGACGCGGAACCGGCCATCGGCGCCACGATCGCCGCGCCGGCCACGGCCAGCACCGCTACGAGTCCCCGTTTGATACGCACAAATCCTCCTGGAGGGAACCGCGCGGCAAGATCGCGCGCGGAGTGGACAACAGCATCGTCCGCTCCATCCACCAGGGTCAACATCGCCCGAGCCTGTTGGTACCCACCCGCAACTCCGCCCGACACCGGACCATTGGATGACGTCTTTTCGCCGGCAGGAGAATCGGTCAACGGCGACGGTACAGGCGCTTCTCGTACCTGTGGGGACGCCAAGTGTGGCCAGTGAGCAAAGTGGAGTAAGCCGCATCGATCTCGAAGGGTGTGCGTGATGGCCGCGACTACACCATCAAGGGTGGGTCAGCGGGTTGGGGCTGGTGTTTCGCTGGTGTCTGGGAGCAGGCCGGCCTCGCGGGCGCGCAGCACCGTTGCGAGGCGGTCCGCTGTTCCGAGTTTTCGGTACAGCTGGGCCAGGTGTTTGTGGACGGTGCCGGTGCTGATTCCGAGGCGGCGGGCGATTGCCGCCGCGGTGAGTGCCTCGGCGAGCAGGCGGAGCACGCTTAGCTCGCGTGGCGTGAGCCGGTAGCCGGCGGGGCCGGTGGCGCCGGTCGGCGCGGTCAGGGGCACGCCGATGCGGCGTGCGAGCCAGGTCGGGTGGGCTCCGCAGGCCGCGAGGGCGCGGCGGGCCAGTTCCGCTTCGCGGTCGGCCGGGGCGCCGAGCGTTTGGTACGCCGCGGCCGCGTACAGGCGGGACTGGGCGGCGCCGAGGCGGTCGCCGGCTCGGTCGAATGATGTGGCCGCGCGGGCGGCGTGTCCGGCGGCGATGGCCGGGTCGTCGCGCAGCGTCGCGTGCACCTGTGCGAGGTGGACGAAACCGGCGCGCCGGGGCAGGCCTTCGGCCACCGGCAGGCGGCGAGCCTGGTCCGCCCAGTTGACCGCGGCACGGTGGTCGCCGGACGCTGCTGCGGCCGCCGCGAGCCATTCGTACCAGCGTGCCTGCCACACCGGGCGGACCGGTTGCCCGTGTCCCGCGCGCAGCAGGTGTTCCAGGGCCGCGTTCGGGTCGCCGGCGGCGTAGC
>Ga0307512_10005571_pt1 | contig 13079 bp, 14 predicted proteins | sample 14_EM_MG_FD_200267 | JGI IMG/M metagenome (GOLD analysis project Ga0307512, IMG submission 200267) | Populus trichocarpa ectomycorrhiza microbial communities from riparian zone in the Pacific Northwest, United States - 14_EM | ecosystem: Host-associated > Plants > Roots > Unclassified | place... | reverse complement strand
CATTTTGTTCAGTCTCTAAGTTTTTGATCACCAACACAACTTTTTTTTCCGTCATGAAATATTTGTTCCATCATACCTTTAATTTCTATTACTTATCTAATGCTGGTTCACAATTATAACACTATCAAGTGTATTTGTTTTATAAGCCCGCGACAACGCGCGAGCATGTCATCTCGTATATTGGTATAACTTGTTTTTATGTTTTAAAAATATTTTTTAAAAAATTTAATTTTTTTTACTTTAAATTAATATTTTGTTAGTAATTTTAAATTATTTTTTTCTTTACTTCAAAATAATAATTTTTTAGTATTTTTAGATTATTTTGATGTGCTAATTTTAAAAATAATTTTTAAAAAATAAAAAAAATATTATTTTGGTATATTTTTAAATAAAAAATACTTTAAAAAACAACTGTAATCACATTTTCAAACAAACATTTAGATCATTGTTATTAATTTATTTATCTGGTTTAAACAAAGAAAGGAATAGCAGGATATATATTAAGAATTTCTTTGGTATTATCATGCAATAGAAGGTTACACTGCATAAAAAAAAATTATCAACTGTTTTTATATTTGAAAAATTAGCATACTTTATATTCGAAAAAAAACACGATATTAACTGTTTTTATTAAAATAAAAAAAACTAGCCTGTATCGCACTTCAAATTGCTAGTTTTTAAGATTAACGTGCAAAATTGAGCTGAACTTCAGAATATATTCTAGTCATATGTACTTCACAAATCCTTTCATGAACCTTCCCCCGATGCTCTTTCTTTAAAATGCAGGGGCTGGTGTATAGGATAAACACCCGCGTTAGCCAAGGCATCGCCACAGGAGTAGGTCCTCCATGCACGTGGATGATGAGACAATAGCTGTCAGCATATCGAGATCAAGTGGTCACAGAGTGATCTTGAAATCCAGATCGGAATATTATCACGGACAACACAGCATCTACTTGCATGTGATTGACGCTTGCACGATAGTCGACTACTGGCCTGGCACGTTTCGCTATTATGATTTATGATGGACCGATCAAAATATTTTTAAAATCTATCTTTTAAATATATAAAATTAAATATCTTTTCTTTTTATTTTTTAAAATAAAATATTTTTTTCCAACATAAATGAAAAAAGTTTTGAAAATATCACTAAAATTGTAAATAAATAAAAAAACTGAAAAAACGTGTTTAATATATATTTTTTAATTTATTATATTATTCTGAACTAAAACTAATAAAGTTAACATGTTTTACTTTTCTTTTTTAAACATCAAAATTAATTTAACCATAGAAGGAGCCAGGCCTATTATATCCACTAACTATACAAAGGAAGCGAAAAGAGCAATGTGAGGGACGACAGTCTAGTTATTCTAATTAATGGGCTGACAATATTGGGCCTGGATTGGTCGGAAGCCCGTAGAGTAACCCGATGAGCATGGTTTTCAACTTCCAATCTCGTTATACTGGACCAGACCAGAACATAACATGAAAACTGTCAGACTTCTCCACCAACAGCCAATCGTCCAAACGACGTCGTGGCTTTACCTTTGACTCCTGTCAACCCACTGTTGCCATACTTGTTCCTCTTTTACGAGGTAGCCTTATAAATCTAGATTCTTCTGGAACGTTGCTGATCCATTAACCCGGCCCCGCGTGCCCGCTTGTGGCCCTAGAATCCCGTCGCTTAACCTCGAAGTTAACCTCCGATCAAATTCAAATTCTACTCCCAAAAACCACTTCATCCTCTCCTACTCTCTCTCCGATCCCTCCGTCTTCGCAAACTGAAACAAAGGTCTGCCTTCAGAATTCCTTTCCGGATTGTTCGTCTTATTTCTCCAAACAAACCCTGAGCAAAGCCAGTTTTTGCTTACGGTTCATCGGTATTTATTTTGCCGTAAAAGTCGACGAGGACTTGAAAACGTGGTTGTTTTGTTACGTTAGGATTTTTTTATTTGTTAAATTATATTATGATTATTAATTAGCTGTGTATTAATGATTTTAGATGCCTCAGGTTTTTTTTTCTTTTCAAAATTTGGTTTTGCATGTTTGTTGTTTTAAACCCTAGGAGTTGGTCATGCAGATGCTGGCATCTGATTATCTTTGATATTTTGGTTGCTAGACTTGCTTATGTGGTGTGTTTGTGCCAAAATTGAGTTTATGTTGATTGTTCTGAGTTTAGAGCTGATTTAGATTTCTATTTATTGCGGAAAGGGAGTGGTTTTGGTGGAGAGGAGAGGGCGTGTGGAATTTTGAAGTGTTCCGGGTAGTTTGGAATTGTGATTTTGATTGCTTGTATTTAATGATAAAGTTAGGATTTTGATCTTGTCATTCATCATGAGCCGTGACTCCTGATTTGGATATGCTTCTAAAGGTTAGGAGGATGTTAGAAATCTTGTTTATTTAGATGAATGCTGGAAATAACGGAATCTTTTATCACATTTCCATTTAAAGGAAAAGGGAAAGGATAATAGGGTTGTTTTTGTATTGTTGCGATTTAAGACATAAAGGAGAGCTGCGTGGTAGGAAATTACAGAATTGGATGGCAGATTATTCAGTAGTTGGAGTATCTTTGTTCTGTCATTTATGTCATCGTTACATCAGACACTTTCTTTTAGCTTGGGAAGGAGAGATGTGTGGTAATAATTATAAACTTTTGTTTTGATGGTTGCTTATAAATGGGATAAATGGTTGTCCAGTTAGGTAGTCCTCATGGGCCAGAAACGGTTTCATACTACAGCTGGGAATTTCAAAAGGTTTTTTAGGTTTGATGGCAATCCCGAGTCCTGATACACAAGGATGTAAATATGAACTGGGAAGAGATGAACCCTGGTTGACGATGCTCATATAATGAATAGTTGCTTGCAGAAAAAGGGATACTAGATGACTATAAGTCGGTTAATGTTTCTAGAGTAGACTGCTCTGTTCAGCATCCTTCATGTTGAGCAAATGATTATGTATATATAATGTTCATTAATTAATCTATTACTTTGTTTATTTATTTTCATTTCGGGCTTCCATCCTATCATGAACTTATTAGATGCATATTAAAGACTGATTGCCTTGCTCTTTTAGTAGTTTTGTCTCCTGGCACCCGTGTATTCCCTAAGTGCTTTGAGACATTAATTGTGCTCATATCAGGAAAAATCGAGCCACCTTTTTCTTTGGCACATAGAAATTTACTTACCTGGATAATGTATCTTATTTGTAATATTATCGTGTTTGAGTTTTGTTAGCTGCTGAGGTACTATGGCAAATGTGTACTCTCATGAAGGCTCTGGCACAAGCCATGTTTCTGGAGAAGGTTCAGATGCAACTATAGAGCTCAATATCAAGACTTTAGATTCTCAGATTTATAGTTTTCAGGTTGACAAAAATGTAAGTATTGTGTGCCATTGACATTTCCTGTTTTGATCTGTACTGTTTATGTTTTTGAATTCATATTTAGTTGTTGAAGTGAAGTTTTTTGGACTGTCTTTTAATAATTTTGAATGATAGCTTTAGCCTTAATTCATGCAGTGTGCCTGTTGTGGAAAAACTTTTTGAATGTTTGGATCCAAGAGATCATGTCTTTGGGTCAATGAAAATAATTCAATGTGGTCCCATGCATTTCAAATTTTATTAAGAGAGCATTTAAAGGGTGCGTGTTGTCTGTTGCATAAATGTTTTTGTCTGGACTGTCTAATACAATCGTAATTTTGAATATCTTCAGATGCCAGTTTCCATATTCAAGGAGAAAATAGCAAATGAAATCAGTATACCGGTGAGTCAGCAACGGCTGATTTTCAGGGGAAGGGTTTTGAAGGATGAACATCTCCTTTCCGAATATCGTATCCATCTTTTAAGCATTAAAAAGGCAGCGCCTGCTATTCTAACTTTTAGGCCCTCTTTTTGCTGGGGAATTTAGTCACTTGCACTTTATCAGAGTTATTGTGTTCTACAGGTCTTTTGCTTGATTTGCTGGAAGATAGATTCATATGTTGTTGGATGTCATTAAACCTGAAATTTGGCACATGCTTTTAATCTGAGTTATGGGAGGCTAGTCACCTCCTTGTTAATTATCACATGCATTCTTCTTATGATTTGGATGCTATGATATCCCACACTTGGTCATCATTGGATACATTATTTTATGGAGTCAGATTTTATCATATCCCACTCTCAGTTATCATCTCAGATCACTCTACTTTCAAGGACACTGAGGATTTTTCCTTTGTCAGTACTGGCTGTGTTATGTTACTATTTTTGGTAAATCCCTTGACTGTTTTTAGAAGTGGAAAATGGGCATACACTGCACGTGGTTGCAAGGCAGCCTACTCAACCACAACCTTCAGCTGGTACAAGCTCTGGGGACACAATGGGGAATAATAGTAATCAGGGTATTGATATTTAATTATTTTTCTTGTGGAGTAATCTGGATTTGAAGATGTTCTTTGGATTGATAGTTTTCTCTTCTAATTTTTCAAATGACAGTAAATGATGCAAGCGCTGGTGCCCCCCGAAATCGCATTGGGCATGTATCTCACAGTGTGGTTCTTGAGACATTTAATGATGGGGACCAAGGGGAAGGCATTGTTCCAGATGTCTCTCGGGTGTGTTTCTTTTCTTTTCCTTTTAATTTCTCATTGATAGTTCTGCTGGAATAATGTGTATCTTTACTTGATGTTCAGTTGAGGTTAGTGGCAGCAAAAGAATGTGGAGACCATATTTGTGTTAGTATTAACGGAAACTCATATTTATTGTTGCTTGACATCAGGTTATTGGGGCTGTTCTAAACTTGTTCGGGGTTAGTGGCCAGACAGCAACCAGCAGCATAGGTGGCATGCAATCATCAAATATGGTAAACACTGATTATTATTTTGTATAATCTCGTAACTCTCATTCATCGCAAGACCTTTCTAATCCATATAAATTATGTAATTAAAACTTGACCTCCGACGGCATTGTATCCCGTCATTCCTTTTTTGTGTCATTAATAATTAACTTGGTACTAACCAGGATGGGATGGGTAGGCTTGGGTTCTAAGCCTACTTTTTTCACCATACCGACCCCACAAAAAAGAAAATGTTTAAAACATCTTGACTGCAAATCTTCATTCTTTGTGCTCAGTGGTGCTAATTCTGCTATGCTATTCATATGTTAATTCTATAATTACGATTGCTGATCAGGCCATGGCCAGCATTAATTGCCCAAGTAGAATCTCCAATTTTCTCTTTCTGCTCCGTGGAAAGGTTCTATTAGGAGTATTAATTTGGATACAATTACTGTATTGAAATTTTGGTTTATATTTAGATTTCCAGCTTCTGCCTTATTAGTTTGCATATTGTTACAAGTGTGAGAATTTAGAGTGCATGTATGACATCAGGGAGGAATGTGAGAGATTAAATTTGTTACTTGTGTTCTGTTTACAGCCAAATTTTACTGGTCTAGCTTCTCAGGGAAGTGAAACTGGTGGATCGCGTGGCAATGTTGGTGGTCAGAGCTCTGCAGGAAATCAAACGCGGTCTGGCCAACCATTTCATTCAGCACCTCAAGTTGTGCAAGTTCCTCTGTCTGCAGCTATACCTGTTCCTTCACTTCATTCGGTACTAAAATCTCCTTCAGTTGCATATTTGTGACGTGTTTAGCTATACTGTATTGTAAACTTGTCCTTTTTGTTTCAGCCAATTCCTGATTCTTTGAACACACTTTCCGAGTTCATTACACGCATGGAACGGGTGCTAGCTCAAAATGGTGATGATAGCAAAAGTATATACTTATTATGTATTTTCAGTTGAAGATGCTGAAAATAACTCATTTGCTTCATCTAGGTAATCAGCCAAATACATCAACAACAAGCATGGAAGACCCACCAAGGGTAGAATTACCTTCCAATGCACGGGGCTGTCCGACGCCTGAAGCATTGAGCATTGTCTTACATCATGCAGCACGGCTTCTCAGCGGTCCCGCAACAACTTCATTATCTGTAAACAATTTGTTTTGATTTCCCCTTCCTTATCTGATTTTATTGTTGGACTCTTGAATCTGTGGTTATACATGTCCGAAGTTGAACCAGCATTTTAATTTGAATTTGATGTTAGCATTTCAATAATTGGACTTGACTACCCATATCTTGTCGAACTTGCTAAATGCTTGTGATTCATTTTACCTTGATATGATTATGCGATGATGTTGGATTCAGTGAATTTCACTGCCATATCTTGTCGAACTTGCTAGATGCTTGTGATTCATTTTACCTTGATTAATTTGAATTTGATGTTAGCATTTCAATAATTGGACTTGACTACCCGTATCTTGTCGAACTTGCTAAATGCTTGTGATTCATTTTAGCTTGATATGATTATGCGATGATGTTGGATTCAGTGAATTTCACTGCCATAAATTACTTTGTGAAACATATGGTCTATATTAGACATTTAAATGTAGTTAAGGGTATCTTAATGACACTTTATATGAGGATGCTAATTATTTTTAATTATCAATGGGGCATTACTGCTTAGCATTTATTTTTATTAACATCAGGGACATGCTTCAATATGTTTGTAGTTTGAGAATCACGAACATTGCTATGCTTGGTAATTTGGAAATCCATTTTGAATTTCATGTGATGAATGGATTTTTTTTTTTCATTTTTAGGGTTTGATGTGTAAATTTACATCAAGATTTTGGAGATAAATCAATGTCCTATTTGTTAATGCTAGAGATAAATTTATGTGGAGTTGATAAGTTTGTGATCTGATTATGCATTATTTATAATGTGCTGCAATGTCGTAGCATATTGCAGGGTGCCTGGAACAAAATGGTTCCTCTACTGATCCTGCTATAAGGGGTCAAATTCAGACAGAAACAATGCAGGTAGGCCTTGCAATGCAACATTTAGGTGCTCTTTTTCTGGAGCTTGGTCGCACAATCTTGACGCTACGTATGGGACAACCTCCGGTATGTTCTAACCGTAAGTCTGTTCAGCAGTTCAGTAATGATTGACTATCATGTATAATTATTTTGTTACAATTTGCAGATGGAACCTTCTGTAAATGCTGGGCCTGCTGTTTATATTTCACCATCAGGGCCTAATCCCATAATGGTCCAGGTTTGTGAACCATTTTTGAAATTATGAGTTTGCTTACTTTGGCATTAACTTATCTCACTAATGATTGGCGACCTTAAAAATAATAGATAGGGCCTCATTCACTCGCTGTTGAAATCTTGGTGGTAGGGTGTTAATATCATGAATGAATTTTGAGTGTCAGAATATAAATTGATACATCGCTTTATCTCATGTATAACCGATTGGTAATTGTCATTTATGCATAAGAAAAATTTGTTGTGTGGCTCTCTGGGTCATATGAATTTGGTGTGTGTTAAATGAAAAAGGCTCTTTCAATCACCTGTTAGGCTTTCCTTACATACAGTCTTGTGTGTACTATTATCATTGAGTGGATTTTCTGCATTGTAGCTTAATTTCTTGCAACTGTGAATTTTTATATGCCAGCTTGGCACGCTGTTTTCTAATTTTAAATTCTTTGCAGCCTTTCCCTCTTCAAACCAATTCCCTTTTTGGTAGTTCGGTTCCACCATCAAATCCCATGGCATTCGGTCCTGTTGGTGTTGGAAATGCTCCAAGGCATGTAAACATTCATATACATGCTGGTAAGCAAAACAAGCTTTCTTTATTCACAATGCTGCTTACGTGCTTTCAAGTCTGTTTGACACTCCTGCATTACCAGGGACCTCGCTAGCATCTGTTATTCCAACCATAGGTACCAGGACAAGTGGTACAGGGATACAGGGAGAACATGGTAATGCTGCTGGTTTGGGTGTTTCAGGCCCAGAGCAGGCGCTGCCAGCAAGAAATGTTGTTGCAGCAACAGTCCCTTCACCCTCAGCAGGTGTTACAGTTGCTGCACAACCTGGTCTTGGGCTTTCAAATTCACAGCCACCTTCTGATTCCATGTCATTAAGCTCTATAATGAGCGGAATAAACTCGCAACTGAGACAACTTGCTGGCAATAGGCAAGGAGGAAACCAGCCCGCATCAGGTAACTGTTGAATGGTCAAATAGTAAAAAACCATAGATATATTGTTGCTTTTACTTACTGAGGATCATATAATATTGGTATTTTATTATGCAGGCTCCGCTGGATCTGTAGCAGGTAATAATCCAACAAACTTACAGATGAATAGCACTGTGGTGAATGGAGCTGGGGAATCTAATGTGTCATTACCTGGAGATTTGTCAGAATGCGATGACCAGAAGGTTTGCTTTCTGCATTATTCAGGGATCCTCTTTGTTACTTCTTTCTGGTTAGTACTAAATTGTTGAGAGAATACCATCTCTTAACAGGCCCAAGTACATGACAATGATCCTTTGAGCTTGAAAGACATACAATCTTCTTCAGTGGGTGTATCGTCTTCTTCAGTGAACATACCATCATCTTCAGTGAACATACCATCATCTTCAGTGAACATATCATCTTCTTCAGTGGAATGTCCTAATGTAGAAACTTCTCAGAAGTCTCAAGATACTTCTCAAAATGCTTCCAGTTCCTGCACTAAAGCTGTTCCACTTGGTTTGGGTTTGGGGAGTTTGGACCGCAAGGTATGGTAACTGCTCTTTATTTATTTATTTTTGAGTTATCTATGATGTATTCAGTTATACACGAGGACCTGTTGACAGATCAAGGAATAGGCTGTGGTGTTGGAGTTTTGAAATGCTTACTGTAATGGACGCCACAAGATGTATCATTTTTGCTTGTTGCTATAACTGTGTAAACAGTGAAAGGTGTCTGCAGCGTGGAATGCTGTACTAGGTGTGACTACTAGGCGCGAGCTTGTCCTATTTTGACATTGAAATAAGTGCCTGCTGCATTCTGCCAGGCTTGACTTTGTGGATTGATTACTGCATCTGTCATGCATGCTTTACTTGTCCACATGGTTATTTTTTCTTTTTTCATGAGAGAAAAAACTGATCTCTGTTTGTTGATGTGACTAGAGACGAACCAAGCAGCCAAACTCACTTGGTAGTGGTGATAGTGGAACAACCAATACCCATCTCAATCGGAACCCAGAAGCTGGAATCAGTGGCCAACAGCTTTTACAGTCTCTTGCATCTCGCAGCTCTAGTACAAATAGGGCTGGTGCAAATGACACACCCCCAGATCCAGTAGCCCCCCTTCCTGGGCAGGTCATGGAGGGTAGACCACGAAGAGATTTAAGTGCTGATGGCCAGTTTGACAGTGCTAGTGCTATGTCTCAGGTTCTACGTAGTCCTGTTATGAATAATTTGTTTGCAGGGGTTTCAGAACAAACCGGTGTTGGTTCTCCCAACGTCTTCAGGAATATGTTGCAACAGCTCACTCAGAATCCCCAAATAATGAATACTGTCAGTCAGATTGCTCAGCAGGTTGACGGCCAAGATCTAGGAAATATGTTCTCAGGTTTAGGCAGTGGCCAAGGCGGCGGATTTGATCTGTCAGGGATGGTCCAACAAATGATGCCTGTTGTTTCCCAGGTTCTTGGCCATGGATCGCCTACTCCCCAGCTGTTTCCTACCCCAGAATCTGAAACCCAGATGCGATCCAATGAGAGGGAATCAATTGGAGCTGAAAATCCTAATGATAATAACATTCAGGTTTGCATAACCCACAAAAAGAAATCAAATATATGTGAATAGAATGAAATCCTGTACACAAGCAAAGTGCTGCTGTGTTCAAGCCCTCTCATTTAACTTAATCAAGGAATCTTTTTCGCAGAATTGGTAAAATGGCCCCTGTTTTGACTGATTTTATCTTATGTGTCTTATAGATCAACCTCCACGAAGTGGCTCAGAGGATTGAACAGTTTGCTGCACCTCAAGATGTTTTTCAAGCCATTGTTGGCAATGCAGTAAGGTTGAATGGCAATGGAAGCAATGCTGAAGATATTCAGCATGAATTGAACAACAATGAGGATTTAGCCAGTGTAAGTTTTATGTTTCTCTATCTTTCATGCTGTTATACTTTAAAATATTTTTCTGCTTGTTTATACTGATGATGGTGGTCAAGGCACCTGCGTATTTTACTCCTGTTAATGCATGTGAAAATTTCACTTGTGCAGAATTATGTAGAGATGCTGCAGCGTGATATTCAGCGGCGAATTCAGGATGACTATGGGGAGGACAAGTGCTAACCATTCTGTGTTGAAATGGTTCTGATATTTCTCATGTGATACAGATCCAAACAAATTTCGGGATATGATCACCTCTGCTGGTTCACCTTCAAATTACTCTTTCAGTCTGTAGAATGTTGTACAAAATCAAGCTTGGGGGCTTGAGGTGCTCCAAATTATAGGTTGTTGGCAGGTAAGACTTTTTGGGTTAATTGTGTATGGATTGTTACTTTAAATAATTTAATACATAACATTTGAGTTCTGAACCATTTCAAGAATTGGTTCTAAGAGATTCTTCCTTGTATTTCTCTGATGCAGTTTCGGCTTGAATTGCTGCTAGTTAGCATTCCATGCTTGAATTCTGTTCGTTTGTGTTCTTTTGGCGGGGATTCTATAATCCTTTTATATATTTTATTAGTCTTGGATTTGAATCGTTTGATAATTCTCCGGTTCTAGTTGTCAATCTCTACGACCATTCTACTCATCTTTCCTTTGTTCCCTAGTACCCTTCCTAATGCCATGTTACAGTTTTTTTTTATCCACTCGTAAATGAGGATGGTCACGGGTCGGTTGAGGTTTTCCTCGTGTTCTGCTCGGGTCATTTATGGTTTGGGATCATCTTTGCTCGGTCGGATTTTTAATTTCTATAATATTTGTAATATATTCAAGTACAATACAGATTATTGCATGTGATTAAATATGAGTGACAATACGCTTGGTTGCTATTGACGGAAAGACACAGGCATGTTCTGAAAAAAACATAAATCTATTATTCTAGAGACATATTTATATACTTGTGGACATTATCATGATTACATTGACAACAACGCCATTGGAGCTTGTGTTAAAAATGCTAGTCAGAACCACACCGTTGCACCACTGTGGTCCGTCATATGAGATGGACGGTGATCCACTAGGCTTATCAGACAATGTACTTGAAATATATAAATGATTGAATATAAATTTGAAAGCTTGGTTCAAGTCGATAAAGAGGTCCAACTCAATATCCCTAGCTATGGTTTTATTTTATATTTTTAAAGCATTTTAAGCTCCGGTCAACCTCTCAAGAAATATGTTCTTTTAAATTGCAAATTAAAAAAGGAAAAAAAAATTGATCTTAAACCTCTCGAATGCCTATTTGTTTATTTATAAACTCTTTATTTCTTCCTATTTATATTTCTTTATATTTACAGGATTCAAAAGATTCCTTAAATATAAATAAGCAATATAGAAACTGATCTTGATTTATACTGATTTCTAATTACACCGAAATAGTGGATTGAAATCAAAATTTAATTAATTTTTTGTCTTACTCAGTTAGTGAAAATGCCATCCTGGTGGGCTGTGGCATGGCTTAGATGGGCTCAAGCAATCACTACTCTCATTGGGCTGTACAATTTATGGGCTGGGTTTTAGTCGCTACCTGTGAAGACGGGCCCGTGATTATGACCATGAGAAAAAAAACTCTAATTTCTCGCCGAAAGAGATTCCAATTCATTTTCGCCCTTCCTTCACCAGCTAGCAGTCCAGCTCCTGCAGTTGCTCTCATGGCTTCCTCAAGCTCAGCAGGCAATGCAGCTCAAAACCCTAGAAAATCGTTAGGGTTAGTCGCAAATGCAATGAAACGCAAAGACAGCTTCATCCAGCTCTTTGCGATGACTGGGATTTTTCTCTTGAGCATCAGATCCCTAGGCCAAAAGTACCAAATCCACGACCTCCAGGAAGACACTATAGCTCTTAAAGAAGAGCAAAAAAACCTAACCGATCGCATGAAGAATATAAAGCGCAGCCTCCTTCACGAAGCCTCTCTTGATTCCTCTGGTCTCTTCGCTTCTCGCCTTCGCCTTCTCTTCGGCGAGGACCATTGAATGGAAATTCGTGGTCTATTTTGCCTGTGAGTTACTCTCTTTTTTTAAAAAAATTATTTGATTTTGAATTAATAAATTGTAAATGAACCTAAATGTTTCGTTTTAGTCATTGACGGTATCGTTTTTGAGTATTTCTATGATTATTTGTGGTTTAGGGTTTTAGGCTTTCTATGGTAGATGGTGTGGTTGACGGATCAGGATTTAATATTTTGGATATATGACTTCTGTTTGTGATTAATTGTCTTGGGATATCAGTAATTCTTCGAATGCTTGGCGCATTTTGTGCAAATAGGTAGTTATGGTGAGAGTCAGTTGTCATAGGGGGGAGATGACTGGTAGTTATTGGATTTAAGCCTTTCTGAGTGGTAAATCCTGGGATAATGGTATGCTTAATAGTTTTTAAAACTTGGTTTTATGAATTCAGGAGACAGTTTTTGAGTTGGTTTGAGATTAGCTTTGAGGTCTTGCTGACTTGAGTTGTTAGACGTTTTATTCTATGAAGTCGAGAAGGTGCTGTTTTGTGTTGTCTAATGAAAGCTTAGGATAGTGTCCTATATCTCATCATTCCATTGTCTCTGCAAATGATTTTTCAGATTACTATGTTTTGAGGAAAATAGAATTGGTGGTTTGGTTTCAAATTGAATGTGGAGCAGGTCATAGGGTTTCTGCAGTCCTGTGGTTTGTATTTTGGCACTTATGTTGTCCAAAACAAATGACAGTCTGCTATTTGTGGCAGAGGTTGCTGTCTTTTCGCATTTTAGAAACGTTTTTTTAAATTTTTTTAACTTTTTATTGTTTTCTTTGCTTTAAATTAATATTTTTTGGTATTTTCAGATCATTTTGATGTGCTGATGTCAAAAATATTTAAAAAAAATAAAAAAATATTATTTTAATGCATTTCCAAGTAAAGTACTTTGAAAAACAACCGCAACCGCACTTCAAACACGCTCTTAATCGGTTAGAAGTCTTTCTATTAATTATAATCATTTTTTTCAAACTGAATGCACGCATTTGCAATGAATCAGCTCATAATGTGATCGTTTGGTGTATTTAGTTTTGGTGTATTTA
>Ga0307512_10005570_pt1 | contig 13080 bp, 17 predicted proteins | sample 14_EM_MG_FD_200267 | JGI IMG/M metagenome (GOLD analysis project Ga0307512, IMG submission 200267) | Populus trichocarpa ectomycorrhiza microbial communities from riparian zone in the Pacific Northwest, United States - 14_EM | ecosystem: Host-associated > Plants > Roots > Unclassified | place... | reverse complement strand
ATATCGGGCGTCCCTCGATGCCAAGGGCGGGAACGGGGAAGCAAGTGATGTTCCATCCCACAGACATCTATTTCATTGCTATGTGTATCAGTATCATCTGTGGCAGTTCGTGAAGGTCCTCTCGGAACTTGTACGTCGGTCGCTCCCTGAAATCGTCCAAAAATGCCTGATCTGATTCATCCAGCTCGGAGATGTGATCCAGCTTGAGAACGAACGGAAAGATTACAAACTCTGGATGCCCATGTTGCCTTGGCGAAGGCTTTTGGCGAGGGAAGGTTTAGATACGAGCGATGACATTGAGAACGATGATGACGAAGATCCTGGTTCGTGGTTTACTCCTGATGAACGTGATCGGTGCCGCTGATTATTTTTGGGTGCTAGACGTGATCCAGGGAATGCAGAAGGAGTGGAGAGAAGATCTTGGTCACGCGAAGATGAGGGATCCCGACGCGTTGCCACCGAGAAATGCGTTCGAATGGATCATGAACGCTTTGTACCGAGGATGTTCGGAATTGATCCAGGGAAATTCTCTGTATGCGATCAAGGCTGGGGTGTTAACCAGTTGAGACCGTCCCACTTTACCCATCATTTCTGGATGAAATGCTCACCACTTCTTCCAGTCGTTCTCAGTATACCGGGCTTTGTCCCATCGTCGGCGAGATTTGCGTGGGGTGAGCGTTTTCCTATCGCTCGGTTCGGTTGGCCGCCAATCGCTAACGGTCAAACAGAAAATAGACTTGTCTGGGGAGTGTACGGTTGTTCCGATGTCAATGTCAAGTGCCCAGCTAAGATCTGTGTTTACTAGCATCATGGGGCAATTGACTCTCGTGCGATTCAGGGTAGGTCGTCGACTCTCCTGTGTCATTCTTCACTCACGGAAGGTAAACCTATAGGGTGATACTTCCGCAGGTCTCGCTGCTCGATTGCTTGGAACTCTCTTCGGAGCTTTTGCGGGGGCCGCAATATGGTTCGGATCCCGCGTCTCAATCCTGTCCCTGGGTTACTCATCGTCGTGGTAGGTACATGTCCACTGGACTGGGCAGAGGGAACGCGTACGGATTAGCTGCCGCGTGTGGTGCACTTTTCCCCTTCATGATGTTCGGGAGACTTTATTGGCCGGGTCCTCCGATGACGAACATTTTGTTCTTTGTCACTGCGATGCTAGTAAGCAGTTGTGCAGTTGTGCTGGAAAGACTGGGGTGTTGACGTCTACTAGGTCATTGGATATTCTTGGTACAATACGCACCCCATTCCTCCTTCGACTTTCCCGCACTGGGGTGTCGATCTTGCAATCGTGTGTTCTCTCAACAATCGTGCGGTTAGGCAGGACGTCTAACGCTTTACTTGCAGAGACGTTTGGTCCTTGTGGCTGTTGGAGTTGCGGCAGCCTTGTAAGACCTTCCTGCTTCCATCTTTTCGTGACACTTACGGTGATCTCTTCCTCTCTAGTATATTCTCGTTTCTCCCGCCATCCACTACGTTGCGCAAGTACCAACGGACTTCGCTCGCCACCGCGACCGGGGAACTTGGGGCAATTTACTGTTCCATCGTTTCATTTGCGAACACGGGTGAACATACGGACCAGGATATCCAAGAGATCGTTCAGAGCCTTATTGCGATCCGAGCCAAGCTGAAGCGGTCCTTGGTACTGAAACAGAACATCGTTTTCGAGGTGAGATCGTGATGGTAGGCGGTCTGAGGCAGTTTCTGATGAGTCTTTTGGCAGTTTTCGTTGAGAGGAAGATGGCCTGCGGAGCGGTATCAGAGGATCCTGGACATCCAGCTGTACGTTGAACTCAGCCATGATGCGAAAAGTTGTTTCTCATTGTCCTCGCCCACAGGAAAATTGCCTACCACTTGTCTTACCTCATGTCCGTCGTGATTCAATTCGAACCGGCATGGTCTCGAGCGTTCTTGAGGAGATGTCGATTCTTGGATTCCGAATTCCAAGGGGAGATGCTTGCAGTCATCAGTGAGCGCTTGACCTCCGGGGTTTCCACCCTCTTTGTTCTTGTCTGACGTCTGACGTGTGCGAAAAAAAACCTTTCTAGGTCTGATCTCCACCGCGCTCCGAAGCGGCACTCCGATACCGCAGATCACACCTTGTCCGCTGTTAGATCGATTCACCAGGTGTAATCAAGGCCTTAACGTCGTCCGAGACGAGGAAGATGAGTTTGGACTCCCGAAGACGCCCACCGTCGATCTTTTGGAGGACGAACAGTACATGTACGGTGTCCCCTGCTGTCCCCAGACTGTGCCGTTCTGGACCCTAACATCTTTTTCAAGGTACTTCTGCGTCGGAGTCAGCACTGCCTGCAGTATCGTTACTAACATGGACAAGCTGATGGTCGCCACCAAGGAGCTGGTTGGGGAGCAGTATCATATCCACGGGATCGGGATTGTACAAAAAGGAGGGCATGAGCCTCCTGCGCCCGGGTCGATGTACCCCGGCCTCTCTAAGGAGGTTTAATAGTCGTTTTTCTTGTAGTACGTGCGTCTACATGCGGCCTTGTTTGTTGTATCACCTATATGTGCATATTTCTCTACACTTTATACCTTTCGTGATGCGCGGCGTCGTCTATGTGCGAAAAGACCTTCAAAAAGACTTGGGCACAAAGGATATCGACGCATACCTGACGGACAGTGAAATGATGGGGTCAATTGGAGGAAGGAGTGGCAGAGGGGGAGGGGTGGTTTAAACGTACCGTCCATCGTACCTCCACTTTCTATTATCCTCTGCATCGAGCCTGTCCGCGACCTCCTGATCGACTCCAACCACGACGTCGGCCTTGTTCGTTCGAAGGCTGAGGATCGGGAACGAACCCGCGAGAGGGCCGATCGCTTCCTCGAACGGTGTGGAAGCTGGCCATTTAATGTCCCCGGTGAGCCTGGTCGGTTGTATATGTCAGGAGATCAGCGACTGTGACTGTAAATGTATGTTGAGACGGTAATTACTTTCGGTAACTGTGACGGATGATCATGACCAGGAATGGGTTAGATCTGGACGGGAGAGGGAGGCCAAAGAATGACTTGGTGCCACGTACTTGAGATCACCCTACGAATGAATGGAAGGTGTGATAAGGATCCGTGAGCCTTCATTCGCATCGGGACGAAACATGTGTCTCCGTACCTTGAAGATAACCAAGGAACTATTCCTCAAATCGCTCCACAGCTCCTGATCCCTCTCCTGCATATCCCAATACGGGTACGGGGTAGTCCAGAACTCCGCCGACCGACCTTTCCCGTCCTTCCCGCCTAAAGGAGTGTCTTCAGGTACAGACAGACGAAAGGTTCCATCAGCGATGTATTTGGACCATCTCGTGGCCATGATGTTGAGGTGTTCCTTTGCTTCTTCGTTTGGAGCTGAACCGAAGAAGGACGGATCGAGTAGGGACGGGAAAACGGAGAAGAAGTCTGGAGGCGTGACGTCCGAGACGAACCATGGGATTAGTTTAGGACTGGGCGGGACGGACGATGCGGTTCGTTAAGAGGGTTTTCTCGGCCAGAGGCCCTTCGTTCTTTGACTTACTGGAAAACTACCTTTGAGGCGTATGGTGTGTACGTCACGAGGAAGTCCGCAAATACGAGGTCTGTGAAGAGCTGGGGGGTTTTGCAACGGTACCAACGACGAGGTCAGGTTTTCCCCGAGTTACAACGATAGTTGGCGTACCTCAAATCCCGCATTATCCAACACCAGATCGACCCTCGCGTTCTTCAAGGTCTGGACATGGGACCAGAGAGCTTCCTATGTAGATGACTTTAGGTGGAGAAGAAGGCCTGAGGGAATTCGATTGTGACTCCCGAACCTGATCATCGTGAAGAATGAAGTGCTGGCGTGACTCTTGTGCCTCACGTCCGACACTCTGCAACCTGTTAATATCCTCCACGGTCATGTGGGTCAAGAGAGAAAGGTCTGTTGCGTTCCCCCTAAGAATAGTGTTGGTCGAATGTTGGGGGCACCAGTCGGTTGAAGGGTCGAGCCAAGACATACCAAAGGCACATCTGGACCATCTCCTTGAATAAAACAGATAGTTTGTCGGGATCCGATTTTATCGTGTCCTTCCCTATTTCGATTTCGTGCATACTCGATGCGAGCTCTACACGGGATGTAAGTATGGGGGTTCCGGCGCAATTGAAAGAGGAACGGACGGTAGACTCCGTTGCTGCTCTTCCGGAAAGTATCTATCTTTTGGGTACAAAAGGGGTCGTAGTATTCTAGAGCTTTGGTTTCTATAAAGAGGCTTCGGAGTAAGCGGTATCTAGAGAACGGTCAAAGGTTGGGTCCGAGGGAAACGTAGTGCATTGGACGTACAGGTAGCATCTGGGATCCAAGAATTTAGCATCAAGGCTAAAGGAGGGTGTGTAAAGATTACTGACTCTGCATACAACCATGGAGCGGTAAACCAGGTATTCTTCCCTTGTGCCTCCAGGGCGGCCAACTCTTGGTTGAACAACGCGATCGACGGTTCACCATCGTCGACGAGAGGTCTACCCAAGACATGAAAGTTCTAGTCTTGCACTGCCAGAGACGACAAATAGCTGATAGGTGAAACCGTACTGGAGTTCTTTTTCTCTACCCATCTCGTACTTGATCTTGCTGATCTTCTCGATGATGGCTTTACCCCCCGCGATCCGCTCTTCTGCGACGGTCGGAGAGAGATCGTTCGGCTGGGTCGCTAATTCATGCCCTACGCGGTAGAGGTGGTCGATTACTGTAGTGAGAATCACAGGCCATCTTCTGATAAGTGTGTCGTAGCTGTGGCGGTGGTTGTGGATCAACCAAAGGGGTGTCGAATAGAATGGGCTATAGCTCACGAGAAGCTGGAGGAAAGACGATGGTGAGTACTATATTACCTGAAATTGGAACGGGCTTAGATGTTGTACCTCTTGGTGTCCGTGGGGTCATACGGAGGGTACGGTGGATTGAACATTCCGACTCGAGAGATTCGATGATCGGTTGATCGATGATCGAGGAACAGTGACCAAAAGCCTGCGACCAGCCTGTGTGTTCAATAGCCGAAGAACGACGTCTTGTCCTTTTTTCTTTCACCCCCGCGTTTATGCGCAGGAACCCATGACGAGAACCGTTACAGCGTCTCCTCTCCTCGGATCGAGAAATTGCGATTGAGCGAGAGACCTTACCGCCGTACCTACGGTACGATACTTGGAGCAAAACAGCACGCCGTCTAGCAGGGACGAAGGAGGACGCCGCTTTTCCCAGAGTCACTGAATACCTTTCCGTACTCAGCCTGATATCTTTGGCGATGGACCCTGCGAATGAATCGTTAGGCAGGCCCTGCCCCGCGGCGCTGGCGACGGATTTCGGTAAACTGTGCACTGAAAATTTAATTCGCCTGCGTGCATTCGACTAGTTTTCTGGTGTCGCTCAACGCCCATCATTCTGAAGTTCGAACACCCATTGCCATGCCCCACTTTAGTACCTTCCACCCTCCTCCTACCCGTCGCACCCTTCCTTCGACACGTTGGAAGGCATGATTAAGGACTCAATGGAGCCCTTGGAAAAGGTTGTGGGGCTTTCGAGAAGAAAGTGCGCGCGTGTTTCGTACACTACCCTTTCTCTATCCCGTTCCCTACGTTGAATCAGACGTTCGCTCGTGGCGGGTATCGAAGCAAAATTAACAGCCTTAAATATATTTGACGAATTTGTTGTTGGTCGTGTATTAGCAGTGTAGCTCGTTCAACCTTGCACAACGAGTCACGACCGCCTCGAGGCCCTGAGCCACACGAAACATGACGGGGCTCGGCATTTACCGGTAACAACTCCCGTTTATTAGACCTCTTATCCTCACCCTCGTCGTAGATTCCAACCTCGAGCCAACTACTCACCCCAAACCCTCTAGGCCCTGATGTCACTCTTTAGACTACCCGACGACCCCACCGTTTACGCCGTCTTTCCTCAAGAACTTATAGATAAAGTGATTGAATCACTCGACCCAACGGACCTCCAAACCTTCCGAGCATGTTCCCTCGTCGCCAGGTCGTGGACCCATCCAAGTTGGACGATGCTGTTCCATTCGGTATCCATTACCTCCTGGGAAATGTTCGGACGGTGGTGTCTTAACACCACACCTGGGCCTTACGGACCTGGGTTCTTTGTCCACTCCCTAACGTTCGACGAAATGCGTGGCAAATGGATTACACCGGACACCCTATTAATGCAAGAACGGCACCTTAGGTCTTTCAAGAACCTGGTTTCTTTCACCGCCACCGGACTTCAGATCAACCACTTCTTTGATGATCCGTTGCTCTCTGAATGTTTTGGGTTGTTCTGCCGCGGTGTGAAAGAGGTCCGCCTCCTCCACCCTTATGGATCCCCAAGAATCGTGGCCTCTTTCATCCAGCAATTTCCCATCATCCGGCGGCTGTCCATCGAGTTCTACAAAGAGACGTGGTCGCCTCCACCCGACCGGGAGGAATACACCTCGATCGGATTCACCGGGGCCTTACAATTGGTGTCGGACGCGTCAACGGAACGTCGCGATCGACAACTGTTCGTCTCCTACATCACCATCTTCCCTATACTGTACAAGGAGATTTCGGTGGTCGGGTCTCTCTGGTACTCATGGCAGTACCAGTCCCTGTTCCGAGCCTGTTCGAAGACACTCAAACGGCTAAGGATTCTGGACGTGAGACCCGATCCTGGGAGGGAGCGTAACTGGGATTGGGCTCAAGGTGTCCTTCCTTCATCTCTTTGATGATCCGGTCATTAATCCCTCTTATATAGACATAACAAGGCGCCAAAGCCTATCTGTCGAGTCGTGCTCGAACCTTCGGGAGGTGTTCCTCGGGGTCACACGATCACCTGGACCGATGCTTGAATACTTTCTGGGTTCAATCACCTCACCCAAACTCACCACAATAACCTTCGAGTTTATTTGGGACGAATACACCGATGACGATATATCCACTATTGTTGATTTTCAAGGGTGGAGAGACATAGACGATACTTTATGTGCCCTCATGGACCGGCTACCAAATCGGAGTGGTACTGATCCGTTCACCGTCGTGTTGAGCGTCAGGACCAAGGTGGACAAGAATTTTGGGAACTCCAAGATGGGTGCCTTTCTAGAGAAATTCAAAGAAAAGGGCGTAGTAAGAATTGCGCCTTTCAAGGGGTTCCTCCAGCCGGTGTGTCCATATTGTCCCTTGGAAATATGTGTAATCTGATTGGGTGTCTCACAGGGAAAATACCCCGGCATCCTCTCCCATCTCGTCACCTCCAGGTAGGGTTCAAGGGATCGATTGTATTTTGTACTATTTATAGTTGTCGTAACGAGACCCGCTTGTCTGTTCACCCGAAAACGACAACCGTAACAGAAACTGGACCCCGAGTTCTGGAGGACATTATAAACCTGACGTCCAGTGGAATGTTGGTACATCAATATTCAATGCCGAAATTACAATAAGTAGAGTATTCTACCGCGGGAAAACAGGATGATCGAGGTAGAGTGATGACTAGGGCACCAGGCAACATAAAAAGTCAATAGGTTCATCGTCCTCTTGTCGTTCAGAGTAAGTACAAGTCACAAAATTTTCGTCGTCATTGGCGAGTCGTGACCACACTTAGACCCGACGCACGTTCCTCTCCGGATAGTACCTGCCGTAAACGGGCTGGGAGAAACCCTCGTTCCTGACGATGTACCAAATGCAGCTGACGGTGAGGAAAAACGTCATGATCCAAGACATCCAAGTGAACGCCACGATCGCCGTAAGGAGTCGGCACGTGCTGAAGACGTGGCACCAGCCAAGATCACCCCACTTTTGAGTGGCGATGGCAGCACCAACGATCCACAAGACGAAGAGGATTATCAATCCAACCAATTCGCCACCGAAGGTTGACATGAATCCATGGTCATGACGTCTGTGAATTCTCACGATCCTGTGGAGTGATATTGGTGAGTTGGAAATGGGATAGATGGGGATCGGAGGCCGGGAGGTACTGACAGGATTGGTGTTAAGAGGACGGTGAGGCCCGCCGCTGCTATGATCTCTGCGATGATCGGCTCTGAGGATATGCCAGCCAAGGTCAGAGTCTAATTCGCTCAACTACGACGGTGGGAGATTCAGTACCGTAAAATTTAACGCCGCCGTTGAGGGGATCGCCGGATGGAAGATGGAGAGTGTAGTGTAATCTTGCGGCGGCCATCCCCAGAGTGCAAGCCGCGAATATCCACTGGGAAACATATCTGAGTTGACTGGAATCACCGGAAGATCCGATAGTGGACCCACGAGGATAATGTAGCAGACGACGCGGAAGAGAGTAAGGAGACCCATTATGCTTGAGATCTCGAAGGCTAGATTGCAGAGTGAGGTAGGATGGACAGGTGAGAGATCGCGGAGTGCAGAGGAGATGAAGGGAGGGGGGGCTTCTAACGATGACGGGTATATATATATTAAGGGATCCAGCCCTTTATCGAGTAAAGTTTTCGGATGATCCAGGTGGGAAGCGTGTTCTAGGCGTGAGGATGGATTACGTCGGTGATGGGAACACCCAGTGGCACTGCCATAGGGAAGTGAGGGAAGAACATGCTCCACCATCGTGGCCTTGCCATTCGGCGAAGGTGAAATCGTGCCGCCTCCGGAAGTTTCTTTGAATGGAAACCCAGGATGGAAGGTCCGCAATTGTCAGCAGAGCCCAGGCATGGGATCGGGACGAAGGTTAGTATACTTGGCTATCGACGGGAATCTATTCACTTACTTATCTCCCTGCGACGATATACGGGCGTCCCAACACAGATGTTGCGATACGATGAACGCCGAGAAGTGTATGCGTCGAACCGAAGGTCATACTTGCCAAGGACACGAGGCCCTAACGATTATAGTGAAACAACCCTAGATGATCCTATGCAATTCAGACGGTTTACGCATGTCTGTGGCACGTGTCCTCCTGTTCGGTAGCGCGGCTCATTTCCCGAGACAAACATAGAACAATTAATCTGTCGGTGACCCGAGTCGCAGGGTGTGCAATCCACCGGAGAAAAGAATAAGGGTTCGTCACCCAACGTCATAGGATGAGCCGCTGAGCGGGAGCTGAGCCTGACGGATGGAGCTGTTGATGAAGCCATTGGTAAACAACACCAAGCAACCGCTTGATCAGATTGAGCCGGGTTACAGTTACAAGGTAGTGGTATCAGTAAAGTCAATTCCAACGCTGTCTAGAGCTTGACCCCAAGTTCCCGTTCTTTCTTTCCAAGTTCCTCCCGTACCCTCATCAACGCCTTCCCAAGCAAGTTCAGCCCCCATCTCTCCTTCTCCTGCATTGCCCTGTCCTCCTTGAATCCAATCCCCCAAATCCTATCATATGGGCTAGCCTCAACAAGGATCAAGTTACCCGTCTCCAACAAGGTCTTCTTCAGCCCCTCATCCTGCCCAAACTTGTTCAAATTCCCAAGGTATACAATCTCTTCCCTATGCTCCACCCACGTCTTCTCGTCAAACGGCGAGATCCTCCTTCCCAGCGCTTTGACGTCTTTGGGGTCGCTGTTCGGCTTGGCGTTTTCCTCGAGGATTAACTTGAGGGTGGCGTTGTCTGAGAAAAGTGCCGCTTTACATGCCATCATCCAGTGCTCGGCAGTGGGGAACGTGTGGAGGGTGTCTGAGGCATGCGGGATGGCGGCAGACAACGGCGCGGTGAAATATGATCGATGCCATTGCGATGCCCAGCCGTTGGTGTCTTGTGGACGCCAGAAGAAGAGGTAACTGGTTTTGGGTTGTGGCATGATGATTCAAGTGTGGAGGCACGAGGGGGCGATCCTCTCCCTGTCGTACCTCGTTTTGTGGGTAGCTGTCATCGCGGGGCAGTGCTAGCAGGTTGTAGACTCGACTTGAGTCAAGCTAGTCCAGTCCTGAACGTTGAACGTTTTTCGGCCAGCAAACGGTTTGTGAGGCTATCCAGAATAAACTACTCAATATGTTCAGGTACACGGTGGTCTACTAGGGCTAGTTAGTTCCCGATCCACTCGTCAATCTGTCTGAGGGTATCGCTGCGTTCTGGCTCCATGAAGGAGAACGCGGTGTACCCATGAACCGCCTCCGCTGGCTCAACGTAGGTTACTTTCTCCTCACCGAGATCCTTGATGAACCTGTCTCGCAACAACCTGGTCGGGTCCCTCAACCTCTCCTTTCCACCAGCGGTCATGAACGTCCGCGGGAATCCCTTGAATGAAACTTTGCCCTCCAGGTAACGCGATGCAGGCGCGAGGTAGACGTTTGTCTTGGCGTCATGCGGACCAACGAATGCCTTGGTCGCGTACCCGAGAGGCCCATAGAACATCGAGTCTGCGTGGTCTGTTGCGTGGTTGGTGTAGGCTGACGAGTCATATTGACCCTCGAGACTGTTGGACAAGTCACACCAAGGGTGCAACGCGACGAGAGCGGAAGGGAGCGGCAGACATCTGGGGTTGTCCAAGATGTAACGAATGAGCGTGATGGCAAGGTGTCCGCCAGCGGAACAGCCCATGAGAATCACCTTCTCGGGTTTGAACCCAACGTCGTTAAGGAGATAATTGTAGCCGGCGATGGCGTCAATCAGAGCTGCCGGGAACGGGTTAGAAGCCGGATAAGGAGCGGCAGTGCTCAAACGGTATTCCAATGCGAGAACGCGTCCAACGTTTTTCGAGATGTTCAGGAAGGCGGGTACGGTGGCAATATCGGTACCAGACGGGTGGGCGGTGTCGATAGCATATCCCCCTGCGTGAAAGTACAGAACGACCTTCTCGTCAGGTGAGATGGGTGGAGAATCGATTGAGTTCGAGTCGGAAGTGAGGTTGAAGTGGGAGGAGGGAGAGCGGTACCAATAGCCTGGAATTTTGACCGCTTCGACGTTACCCAACTTGGCCCACTCGACGACCTGTCCCTTGACAAGCTCGGGTATCGCCTTGAGCCAGATCCCCCTCGCGGCAGCGGTCGAAGATATCGCGGTGTGGTTGGGGATTGCCAATGGGCCCATCCTACGCCACCCTCGGTCATTTCTGCCCTTGTTCAGGCTGCTGATCAAGGCGACTCACTGGTATATAATCGAGTCCGCCATCCTGATGAACCTCATCCCCATAGACTTGGCCCAACTCCAGTTGGGACTCTGCCTCCCGCTCTTGGGAATGGAGGAGATGGCCCAGATCGGGAGCGATAATATGACCCTGCATATGAGATAAGTGACATAAAGTCCCTTATACGGCTGGTCCCGGTAGGGGAAGGGGGGGCCAGTCGGGCGGGTTTCTGTGCCGGGTATGAAATCGCTCATACTCGTTGGTAAAGGGGAGGAATACCTGCGCGCTGTCCGGTCTTATGCTTTTTTTCCCCCAGAGACGAGTGGCTCCAGTTCATAAGAGGCCTCGGGGTTCGGGCTGCTTACGAGGTGATTATGGATCCGCGCGTTAATCACCACCATCAACCCTTCTGAGCCCGGCCGGGATGAAATTTCTGGAGGGCGTCTTTGTCCAACTGGGCGAATATTCAACCGCAGGGTCGCTTTCGGAGGGGGGGAGATGATTAGTGTGCTTAGCGTCACTGCATTGATATCGGGCGATCACTGATGCAGATGGTCGCGAATGTCACTCAGGAATTCCCATTGGAGGTATACACGAGATCGGCAAGGACGGAAACCCATCCCGAGAGAAATTTAGTAAACTTTACAGTACTGGCGAGGAATCACATAGAGGCCCGGAATGTAATGATCTGACGAGAATCTGCACTAGCGTCAAATCGCATCTCGAAACAGAGGATTGATTCCAAAGGAGCCTACCTGTCCTATACCGCTCGTCCATCACTTTAAAGGAGCGACACTATTAGATCAGCATGGGAGACAAGGGTTAAACCGTGTTGGTGCGCCCGGCACCCACGCAAAAACACTCCAAACAACACCGTTAATCATCCAGCGGCACCTGCAAAACTCCCCGCTCATAGATCCTGGGCATACATTCTATCAACCACTCCTTGATTCTTGATCTCATATGGCCGTCTAGAGGTGGCCGTTCGGGGTTGAAATCCGCGGACGTGATCTTCACGACCTCGAGATCTGCAAAGGCGTACTTCCCTTCGCTGCTCCTACGACGCTCCCGGGTTCTGGCCCCGTTTCCGGTTCCCAGCTCTGGCTCTTCTTCAAAATTACGTCCCAATATCAGGTCGACCTTCGACCATGCCACGGCATCTAGCTGCGCTTTGATAGCGACCGGGGAAAAGAGAAGATGGATGTTGAGTTCCTTGAGATTTGACGTGCCTACGATCGTCGATAAAAGGTCCGGGAGCCACCGCTGCTTAGCTTGGAGCCACACGGCGACCGGTGGGAGCGTAAGGTGCGTGAGAGAGCTGAGCGATGAGAAGTTAATGTACGATGGGTCAAGGTAAATCGAACCCTCATCTGTAAAAACCACTCTTGGGTCAGTGCCAGCGTCCTGGACCAAAGGATGACAATCAACTAACCTACAGAGAGAAACAGATCAACGTATGTCAACCGGAGGACCTTGAGGTTTCCGGACAAGGACTCGAACAACCGCCTTGGTGGGGAAGCGACGAGCGGCGTATATTGAACCCCCAGGGTCAATTCCGAAAGCCCTGTCGATCGTCGCGGCGTTGGAAGGCATTGGAATATGGGACTCCAGTCTGCGTCCTCTCCGTCAACAGACCGCCACGTGAAATCGACCAAGGATAAAGATTCGAGATATGGGAAGTACGAAATGTAGCGCAGGAGCCACCGGAGACTCGGTACTTGACAGTTCCTGAGGCTTAACGCCCTCAGGCTGGCGATCGAAGACTCCGGCGATGCTGGGAAATTCGGCGAACCGACAGGCGGCTCATTGGTCGGAACTCCGTGGGCTGTGCTGCATCTCCACCCCACCTCAACACCAACGGGTCGCCCCGCATGAGATGGAAACGTCGGAAAAGCCTCCCCTCTGATGTGGCTGGGGAGAGTGAGGCCATCGATCCGGAAATCCTTGACATGCGGGAATGGTGCCAGCAAGGGGAGGAATAACAGACTGGGTAAGATCTCTGGAGTGATCCACGCGTCCACGTCCTGTACTGAGATGGTGCGAACGGAAGAGAAAGCCTTCAATGGCTCGTGGT
>Ga0307512_10005569_pt1 | contig 13081 bp, 4 predicted proteins | sample 14_EM_MG_FD_200267 | JGI IMG/M metagenome (GOLD analysis project Ga0307512, IMG submission 200267) | Populus trichocarpa ectomycorrhiza microbial communities from riparian zone in the Pacific Northwest, United States - 14_EM | ecosystem: Host-associated > Plants > Roots > Unclassified | place... | reverse complement strand
GGACTGAGGCACTGCGCAGATTTATCGAGATGCTCAGTCGCATGGGGTCCACCGACGATGCCACCTGGGTATTGACACCGGAGGCCACCGCGCTGGCCGAGGAGGTGAAAAACGCGACGTCCAACGATCCGGCCGACCTGCCTGCCCAGCACGCGCTGGGCTATTGGCACTGGCGCCGCTATATCCTCACCGACAGCCGAATCGACCTCGAAAACGCCCTCAGGCTGCTCAAGCCCCTCGCCGAGGCGTTCCCGGAGGCGGGCTATCTAGCCGACTTCCTCCAAGAGGCTGACGAGATCGTCCGCAGAAGGCTCATCACTAGGGTGGGCAATCTGGTCGACGAGTACGAAAGCCGCGGTGAACTCGACGCACTGCGCGCAGCCATCGCCCTTCTGCGTCAGGTCGTCGCAGACACACCCGACAATCATCCCGGCCGCGGTTCTTTCCTGTTCAACCTCGGTGGACTCCTTGGGAAGCTGTTCGCACAAGTTGACGATCTTGACGTGCTCGACGAAGGGATTCGAGCATTTCGCCTAGCCGTGGTCGTTACTTCACCCGATGATCCGGAGTACGGTGAGCGCCTTTCGTACTTGAGCACCGCTCTCCGGGGCAGATTCGAGTCCACCCAAGAGTTGTCCGTGCTGGAAGAGGCCATCGTGCTCGGCCGCCAGGCTTTGGTCATCACACATCCCGATCATCCGGATCGTGGTGAACGACTGTCCCTGCTCAGTGGCGCGTTGCAGGACAAATTCGAGTGGACCGGAAACGCGGACGTGCTGGATGAAGCTGTCCAGTTCGGCCGCCAGGCCGTGGACGTCACCCCGGTGGACCACGTAGAACGGGGCATGCGCTTGTCCAACCTTGGCAACGCACTGCGGAGTTGGTACGAGCGGGTCGGGAGCACAACCGCATTGGATGAAGCCGTTCATGTGGGCCGCCAGGCCGTAGACATCACGCCCATCGGCCACTCCGGCCGCGGAGGTTGTCTGTCCAACCTCGGTCTCGCTCTGAACGACCTCTACCAGTGGAACGAGAACGCGGAAACGCTTGACGAAGCCATCGGCATCGCTCGCGAGGCTGTCACCGCCACTCAAGCGGATGACCCGGCCCTCAGCCGCCGACTCTCCAACCTTGGCGTTGGCTTGACGGCCAGATTCCAGCGAACCGAACGGCTTGCCGATATCGACGAGGCCATCGCGGTGAACCGCCGGGCTGTCGCCGCAATGCCGGCCAACGTCGCGAGTCTGACCAACCTCGGTGCGGCCTTGTGGACCAAGTTCGCGTACATCGATGATCCGGTTATGCTCGATGAGGCCATCGCGGTCAACCGCAGAGCCATGAACTCCATCGTCGCGGATCACTCCAGCCGCAGCATGGTGCTTTCCAATCTGGGCGTCGCCTTGCACGACAGGTTCGAGCGGTTCGGAAATCCAGTCGACATCGACGAAGCCATCGGTCTGATCCGCCAAGCGGTGGCCGCCGCTCCCGTGGACGACCCGGACCGCAGAAGTGACCTGTCCTCCCTCAGCATCGCCTTGCGGAGCAGATTCGAGCGGTTCGGGGACGTGGACGCGCTTGAGGAAGCTGCCCACACCGCTCGACAAGCCCTGGCGGACACACCTGTGAACCACCCGGACCGCAGGAGGTACCTGTCCAACCTGAGCGTGGTCTTGCTGGACGGTTCTGAGCGGACCCTGGACACGGCGATGCTCGACGAGGCCATTGAGGTTGCCCGCCAAGCCTTTGCCGCATCACCTGGAGGCCCCGAACGCCGGGTCTGCCTGTCCTCCCTCGCGATCGCACTGCGGCACCGCTTCGAACGAACAGGCAACCCCACTGCGCTCGCTGAATCTCTTCGACGACACCGCGAGGTGGTGGCAGTCACTCCGGACGGTCACCAGGAGCGGTGTGGACGCCTGTCCAACCTCAGTGGCGTTCTCAAGCTCGACTACGACCGAACCGGCAATACGGCCGTGCTGGAGGAAGCCATCCAGGTTGGTCGTCAGGCTGTCGGTGCCACCCCGTCCGATCACCCGGATCGTGGCATGTACCTGTCGAACCTCTGCTTGGCCTTGAACACGATGTCCGAGCGAACGAGCAGCGTCGACGCACTCGACGAAGCCATTGAGTGCGGCCGCCAAGCGGTGGGCGCCACTGCGGCACACAACCCGGCCCTTGGCCAGTTCGCCAACAACCTCGGGAACGCCCTGCAGAGCAGGTTCGAGCGGACCAGGGACATCGCGGCCCTCGACGAGGCCATCGAGATCGGTCGGTTGGCTGTGGACACCACCGCAGGGGAACACCCCAACCTAGGCCTCGTCACCTCCAACCTCAGCATCGCCCTGCGTATCAGGTACATCGCGACCGGTGAGCTCGACTTCCTTGACGAGGCTATTCGGCTTGCCCGGCTGGCGGTGGCCGCCATCGCGTCCGACCACCTCGCCCATTGCAGTGCCCTCACCAGCCTCGGCAGCGCGTTGAGGAGCAGGTTCGACCGGATCGGAGGTCACAACGCCCTCAACGAAGCCCGCGCATGTTTTCTGGAAGCTTGGGGGATGGAGTCGGCCTCGGCGGAGTTGCGTGTCTCGGCGGCTCAGTGGGCTGTGGACGCGGCCCTCGTGGCCGGTGACGTCGAGGATGCGTTGACAATGGCCGAACGGGCCGTCGATTTGCTGGGCCTGGTGACGCCGCGGCGGCTGCGGCGAACCGATCGACGGCACCGCATGGTCACTCTGGCCGGATTGGCGTCCTCGGTTGCCACCGCAGCAGTAGCGGCCGGGCAGGACGGCCGAGCCGTCGAACTGCTGGAGCAGGCCAGGGGCCGGTTGATCACCGACACGCTCGACACCCGCAGCGACATGAGCCTCCTTCAGCTGTACGCCCCCGACCTGGCCGTCGAGTTCTCCGAAATCCGCGACGCCCTCGACGTGCTCGACCACACCAGCCCGTGGTTGGACACCACCGGAGTTCCAGACCACCGCTGGCAGGCGGAGGCCAAGGCCCGCGAGCGCCTCCTGGCCGAATGGGAGCAGATCCTCACACGCGTCCGAGCGGTGCCCGCGCTCTCCCGCTTCCTCCTTCCACCACGAGTGCACGAACTGCGGCAGGCCGCGACCCACGGGACCGTCGTCTACGTCGTGGTCCACGCCCACGGCAGCCATGCGGTGATCCTCAACGACCCGGCCGACCAGACCAGCCGTGCCATCGCACTTCCCGCTCTGACCGAACAGTCGGCTCTCCAACGGGCCGCGCAGTTCCACAGCGCCGTCGACGCCACCGCCGATCCGGACACATCAGTTCGGGAACGCGTCCTCGCACAAGCCGAGATGCTGCGGGTATTGGAATGGCTCTGGGATGCCGTCACCCGCCCCGTCCTCGATCACCTCGGCCACACCGCCACACCGCCGGACAAACAGCCCTGGCCTCGCGTCCACTGGTGCCCGGTGGGCATCGCCACCCACTTCCCCCTGCACGCCGCGGGCTACCACACCACAACCTCAGCACCCGGGCACGCAAACGGCGACCGTGCCGGCGCGGTCATGGATCGCGTGGTCTCCTCGTACACACCCACCGCCCGTGCTCTTCTGCACACCCTCGCCGGCCCGGCCGTCGAAGGGACCGGCAGCGCTGTAATCGTAGCCGTCCCCGATGCTCCCGGCACTGCACCATTGCCGGGGGTGACCCGCGAGACGGCCCTCCTGCAGCGGCTCGTTCCGGCCGCCGACATCGTGCCCGCACCGGGACGGACCACCACCCGCGACGACGTGCTGGGCGCCCTGCCTGATCACGAGATCGCGCACTTCGCCTGCCACGGCATTGCCGATTGGACGGACCCCGCCACCAGCCGGCTGGTCCTGCACGACCACCAGACCCACCCGTTCACGGTTGCGGACATCGCCAAGCTACGACTTCCCCGCGCCCGTTTGGCCTACCTCTCCGCCTGCAGCACCGCCGACACCAATCCGCAGCACGCCGACGAGGCCACCCACCTCGCTTCCGCCTTCCAACTTGCGGGCTACCTGGCTGTGATTGGCACCCTCTGGCCCATCAGCGATCGTGCCGCCACCACCATCACCCAAGGTTTCTACGCACGACTCACCAGTGAGGGTGCCACTCCACCCGACGTCGACAACGCCGCCATCGCCCTGCACCACATCACCCGACATCACCGAGACGCCCATCCTGATCAGCCGGGACAATGGGCTTCTCACATCCACGGTGGTCGCTGAACACTCCTTTCGACCGGCGTGGCTGAGTGTTCATCGGATCGCGCTGCCGCGCGGCGTGGGCACCAGTGCCGTTCGAGCGGCTTTCGCGTCGGGTTCCCATTGGGCGACCTGCACGCATTCGTCCTCCGAGGGCGTTGACACGGAGAACTGGCCCCCGTCCCGGCGTCGGGTCGTTGCCTGGTCTGTCCGGGTGAATCCGGCAATGATCACTGTCATCGCGCCAGCGGGGTTACGTCAGGGCACACCCTCCCACGATGAGGACCAGTGTTGATCGTGTCCACCCTGTCAGGTCCGTCCACTCTGGCCGAGTGGATTGCCTCTTCCGCTCCGCCGGAAGGGTCCGATGATGACCCAGGGCCTTCAGTCGAGGGACTGAAGCGGTTCGTCTTCTACGGCAGGGCGTCCACCGCCGAGCACCAGGACCCGCGCGCCTCGCGGGCGTGGCAACTCGACATCGCCCGCAGACTGACGCAGGGGCACGGCGACCTCGTCGCCGAGTTCTTCGAGACCGCGTGCTCCCGCCAGGTGCCTTGGCACAAACGCCCGCAGGCAGCGGCCCTGCTGGACTTCATTGCCGACCCGGACAACCGGGTGGACGCGATCGTGGTCGGCGAGTACGAGCGGGCGTTCGACGTCGGCCAACTCGACGCCCTGCGCCCGTTCTGCAACGATATGGGGTGCGGTTGTGGTCGCCCGAGGCGGGTGGACTGGTCGAGTTCGGCAGTCCTGCGCACGACGCGCTGGCCGCAGTGCGGTCGCACGCCGAGGTGATCCGGGCCTGGCATCGCGTGCTCATCGTGATGTGGATGCAGACTGTGGAACAGGGCCGTTACTCGGTGGCAGACCGCCCTACGGGTACCGGCTCGTCGACGCGGGCACCACCCCAACCAGGCACTGGCCCGCCGCGGTGTCCGACTGCACCGACTTGCCTCCGACCCCGCCACGGCACCGCACGTGGTTTGGATCTTCGCCCAGCGCCTCGCTGGGCACAGCACCGCCCACATCGCCCGCCGCCTCAACTACCCTGCTGTTCCCGGCCCGTCGGGTGCCGATCCCGCCCGCAATCGGCACCGGACCGACCACGGTTGGTCTCTGTGGACCGTGACCGAGATCCTGCGCACCCGTGCTACACCGGGCATCAGGTGTGGAACCGTGCCAGCGGTGACCGCACCGGACGCTCCGCGACCGGGAGACGGGCCCACGACCCGCAACGACCGGCACGAGTGGGCGGTCTCCATCCGTGTCGTCCACGAACCGCTGGTGTTCGGACAGGACTTCTTGACCGTCCAGACTGTTCGCGCCGAACGCCGGACCGCCGACGGCGGTGGACACAGGTACCGGCTGTCCGGAAAGCTCCATTGTGGACTGTGCGGGCGGCGGATGGATTCGCCCCGGGTGCACGACTGTCCGGCTTACCGGTTCCGGTACGGACATACCAGCGCTCGAATCCGCGCTGTCGACGCACCCGACAATCTCTACCTCCGCGAGGACCACCTTCTCGCCCGCATCGCCGGGTACCTCATCGGTGCGGGAATCGCCACCGACCCCTCACCCGAGGAGACGGCTCGACTCGTCGGCGAACTGGATCTCGCGTTCCGCTGCGACACGAACTCGATCACACCCCTGACACCGCACGCCGCCGCATCGCGGACGAAGGGAACCAGTGGCCCCGTCACCGGCCCGACGGCTCTCTGGCGCCAGGTCCACCTGAGCAGGGCTCTGATCAGCCACTATCGTCGTCGTGGCGACCCGCTTCCATGAGATCTCGGAATTGTAGTACATGCATGTGTCGACGATAGGATCGCGTGGACGCCCTGACAGCGTGAGGTTGTGGACAACGCTTCGGGTAGGCGGATACCGACGATTAGCGTCTGCGGGGGAGTGGAGTGGATGCGGGGACGGCGGGCACGTGCTGCGGTCGTCGAACGACTGGGTGAAGTTTCGGCCGACGTGGCTGAGGCGATGAATCAGGTCGGCGACGACTCACTCGAGTGGGTTGACATCGCGGGGCAGTTGCTGTCGAGGACTCCCGTGAGCAGGTCAGCCTGTGCGGCTGTCGTGGCGCTGATGAGATTCGGGCTCGCGGAAATCTCGCCACGGCATCCACAGCGTCTGCTGTTCGTCCAGCACTACAGCGCCGGGATGGGGTTGCTCGCGGATCTGCACGGCGAGGTCGAAGCGCTTGACGAGATGGGAGATCTCCTCAAGGCGGAGGTTCAGGGACGTGCCGACGACGACCCGATTCTGCTTTACGCCCATCACGCCAGGGTGCTGATCGCCAAGACCCGGAAGCGGTTGGTCCCTGGGGAGGCGACGACGCGCGAGTTCATCGAGGCCGGGTTGGCTCAGCTACGGACCATGCGACTCGGTGACGAGGACGCCGTCGAGTTGATGGCTCGGCTGGGGAACGCCTACCACGATCTCTTCCATCTGACCGCGGCTCCAACCACTCTGGCCGACTCCCTTCGGTTTACCGGTAAGGCACTCGATGGTGTGTCCGGAAATGATCCGCGTCGTGGTCGAGTGCTGCGCTCCGCCGTCGCGGTTCTGCGGCATCGGTACGAGGACCTGGGTGAGGATTCAGTTCTCGCGGAAATGGTACGGCTTGGTCGGGACATCGTGCGCTGGCACGCCGTTCTTGGGCAATCAGACCAGAATGCTGCGGATGCGCTGGGAGATGTGGGTGCGCTGCTACGCAAGCGATACCAGGAGTTCGGGGACCCGGACACGCTGGATGAGGCGATCTACTTCGTTCGGGCGGCGGCTGCGTCTGCCGCCGACGACTCCGACAAGTTGTTCCACTTGGCAGATCTCTCCGCGCTGCTGTACCTCAGCTACGAGCGCACCGGTGATGAGGCGACACACACCGAAGCGGTGGTGACGGGACGGGCGGCAGTCGATTTCGCTGGCGGAGGGCCGCATAAGCTCCGTGCGCTCAACAACCTGGCTAGCAGCCTGTTGGCCCGAACTTCGCGAACTGGTGACAGTCGTGCTGTGACCGAGGCGATCGAACTGCTGGAACGGGCGATCTCGATGGCGCCGCCCGACTCGCCCGAACTGGTGGACCGACTGAACAACCTGGGTGGGGCGCTGCATGCGAAGTTCCTCCACACCGGCGATCGAGCGCTAATCGACCGCGCCGTCGAGCTAGGACGCCGCGCGGTGACGGCGGCGATGGCGTCGGATCATCCGGGCCGATTCGGAATGCTGTCTGAGCTTGGCGTCCGACTGAAGACCCGGCACACCAGGTACGGCGACGTCGCTGACATCGAAGAGGCGGCGGAACGAGGCCGGAAAATACTGGCCGAGATGCCGAACACCGACCCGGATCGACCAGGTCTCGCAGCCAAGTCGATCATGGCGATCTGGAACCTGTACAGCGCGACGAAACGGTCGGAGCTTCTCACCGAGGTGATCGCGGCGGCTCGCGCCGAACTGCGGGACCTGCCAGCGAACCATCATGCGCTGCCGGAGTTGTGGACCGCGCTGGGGGCCGGATTGGACAGTCGATACTTCGCCTACGGCGACATCCCAGCCGCTCACGAGGCGCGGCACGTGTTGCTCAAGGCTGCGAGAGCAGACGGGCTACCTCTCAATCGGATCAACCGGTACCGGCTGGTCGCGGGCCTTTCCCGGGCACTGGGGGACTGGCGTGCGGCAGCGGATGCGCTTACCGGCGCAATCGGACTGCTCCCGATGACCGCGTCGCGCCGTCTGCTCCGGACGGACAAGGAACGTCAACTGGGCCATCTCGACGGAGTCGTGCAGGACGCATGTGCCTGCGCATTGCAAGCCGGTGACCCCGAACTCGCCGTGACCTTGCTCGAGCACGGTCGCGGCATCCTGTTCGCTCAGACTCTGGAGAATCGGGATGATCTCAGTGAGCTTCGTGACCAGCATCCAGACCTTGCCAGACGGCTGGGGGACGTTCGCGACCGGCTGACAGGTGAACTGGATCTCGACGACCAGCACGCGCAGGCCAACCTGTGGGACCGGTTGGTCACCGAGGCCAGAGGGCTTCCGGGCTTCGAACGCTTCATGCTTCCGGCTTCGATCAGCGAGTTGCTCGCCGCTGCGGACCAGGGGCCGCTCGTACTGTTCTCGATCAACCGAGTCCGCTCGGACGCCCTGATCGTCACCTCCAAGGGCATTGAGGTCGTCTCGTTGCCTCAAGGCACCCCCGACGCGGTGCACAAGCGGGCGCAGGAGTTCATCACCGCGGTCCATCGTCCGCAGGCAGATCTCGACCCACAGACAAGGCGCCACCTGATGGACACGCTTTCGTGGTTGTGGGAAGAGGTAACCGGCCCAGTCCTGACGCGGCTGGGAATTGGTCCGGCGGAGGGTGAGAACTGGCCTCACGTGTGGTGGTGTCCAACCGGTCCGTTGTCGTTCCTTCCGTTGCATGCCGCGGGAAACGAAACCGATGCGGTGATGGATCGGGTGATCTCGTCGTACACGCCGACTGTTCGAGCACTCCAGCACGCTCGCCGCTCCGGTTCCCGCGTACGTGAAACTCGTGCCTTGGTCGTGGCGATGTCTGGTGGCGTGGAAGGCCTTCCCGGTGCGGCGCGGGAGGCCGACACGGTCGCAGCTCGGATACCTGTTACCCAACTGACTGAGACGACGGCCGACAGGGACCGGGTTCTTCGCGAACTGCCTGCGCACCCGTGGGTTCACTTCGCCTGCCACGGGCAGAGCGATCCCACCAACCCGTCCGCCAGTCATCTGCTATTGCGCGACCACGCGGTGGCGCCGCTGACCGTGGTCGATATCTCGCGCCTGCAGCTGGAGATCGCGGACCTGGCGTACCTGTCGGCGTGTTCCACAGCAAGGGTGGGCACCACGCTGACCGACGAGGCGATCCACCTGGCGTCGGCGTTTCAGCTCGCCGGATATCGGCACGTCGTGGCAACCTTGTGGCCAATCAGCGATCGGCATGCGGTGCGCCTTGCCGAGGAGGTGTACGACATGGTGGTTGCGCATGGCACGGCTGACACAGCTCGAGCGGTCCACGAGGCGACCAGGCGACTCCGTCACCGGCGACGTGAGTTCCCTGAGATGTGGGCGGCCCATATCCACACCGGCGCCTGAACCGGAGCCCGTCCAGTCGCTCACCCACCGACGTGGTGATATGCGGCCCAGGCGGACGGATGACTGGAATACCGTTGCCGCAGTTGTGAAACGGCTTTGTGCAACGCCAGCGCCGTGTTGCCCGAGGACGTGTGCAGCTCCTTGTAGAACGCGCGGGCCGCGCGAGCGGCGACGGCGTCCCGGACGATCCACTGTGTACCCACAACACGTGCGAAGCCCGCCAACTGGCACGTGGACGTCAGATGGATCGCCTCGTCCGCCAGTTCGGCCGTGGTGAGTGTCGTCTCGCACGCGGACAGGTAGGCGAACTCACCACGGAGGTTGCGGATCCGTGCCATGTCGGCGACCGACAACTTATAGCCGGGGAACAACAAGCTACTCGCGGATGGGTCGTCTGGATCGGACCGGGCGTGGGTCGCGAGGTGCAGGTGTGTGCTGTGCGCGAGTGCCGCCAGCACGGCCTCCCTCGGCTCGACCGCCGCGTCGACCGGCGTGGCCCCGAGGCGGTCGGCTACTGACCTGGCCTCCGCCATCGACGACGGTAAAGCCGATGGGCCGTCGTCGCGGGCGCTGGCCATGATGACGGCCGGGCGCCGTTCGCTCGCTACAGCGCGCTGCCGCGAGTGACGGAGCGCCGCGACGGTCGGGGTGTAGGACGAGACGATCCGGTCCACCATGGACTCATCGGTCTCCCTAGATGTGGCCGCGTGCAGCGGTAGGAAGCACAGGGAGCCTGTGGGTACCCACCACAGCGTCGACGGCGGCTCGGCCAATGTCTCGACGGCGCCCAGCACTGGCCGCGCCACGGTCGTCCACAGCCAGTCAAGGATCTCCGCGAGCCGTTCCTCCGCCGCGTCGGCCGTGTCCATGTCCGCGTCGCCTGCTTGCTCGACGGCAAGATGGAAGTCGAACGCGAGCTTGTCAAGGCGGTCCGCCACCAAGGCCGGCAGTGGCACGTGGCGCACGCCGTCTGTGGTCAGCATGAGCGCGTCGCAGCGATACTCGCTCACGTTCACCAGCACGATCGGTCCGTCGACGCTCTCCGCCAGCAACGTGTTGAGATCCGGTGGCCGTAGGAAGTCCCTGAAGCCGGGCAATTCCCGGATGCGGTCCACAACCTCGGTCAACGCGCGTACGACGTCACGTCTCCGCTCACGTGTGTGGTCCGGCGTTTTCCACTTAGTGTCGCCGGCGAGCACGGTCGGCGTCGAGTCGGTCAACCCCAACGCGTCGAGCTGATCTCGCGTGCTCGTGAACTGGGCGGCGAGGTCGTCGTCCTTCGCTTGTAGGTCGGCTATGTCGGTTGAGAGGTGGAGGCTGCGGTTGAGTAGGACTCCTCGGCCCAGCTCCAGGAGGGCGACGGCGCGTTCGGCCTGGCCACTGGCGAGGCACATCGCCGCGGCCGCGCTCGCCAACCCGCTGTACGTGGCGAACCAGCGTTGCGCGTCGGGGCGCTCGAGCCGTTGCGGTGACACCTCGGGCAGCAGTTCGACCGCGTGACCGAACGCTTCAGCCGCCGCCACGACGTCACCCCGTTCTGCTGCGAGCTGTCCGCGCGCGTTGGCGGCACGAAGCCGCACGGACGGTGCCGCCGTCCCGATGCCTTCGGCCGTACTCAAGGCCCCGACGGTGCGGTCCAGATCGGCCGGCTCGCCGGTTTCGACGAACCGGCCGTGGCTGACGAAGGCGACGTTCATGAGCAACTGGGCGCGGTCCGGATGGTCCTCGCCGCACGCGGAGGCCGCCGCCTCGGCGACCTGGATCGCCTCGTCCCTGTCCCCGTCGTCGCCGCGTGCCCGCAGCGCCAGCGCGAGGGTGGAGCCGATGCCGGCGATGTCCGGGTGCCCGGCGGGCAGGCCGGACAGGGCACGGCGTGCCGCGTTGACCGCCTCGGTAGCCGCGGCGTGCGGGGTGTCGGTGGCGGACTCCAGCACCGACACGAGGTTCGCGAGGCGGCGTGGCAGTTCCGGGTCCTGGTCCCCGGACAGCGCGACCGAGCGGCGGAGGTGCTCGACGGCCTGAGCCAGCTGCGTCTGGTCGCCGGTGTGTTCGGCCGACACGTGCAGGACCACACCGTAAGCGCTCAGCGCGTCAGGCAGGATCAGTGGGCGAGGACCGGCCGCGAGCGCGTCTCGGGTGGCCGCAAGTGTCTCGGTCAGATCCCGCTCGGCGCCGAGCCGTTGATAACGCACCCGCAGGCAGTTGCCCAGGTTGATGAGCTGACCGGGCAGGTCGGGATGGTCGGTCGGCAGTGCTCGCACCGCGTCCCGGTGGCAGTCGACGCACTCGTCGAGCTGCCCGAGATCACCGAAGCGATCGTGGCTGACGAACAAGGCGGTGCCGAGGTTGGCGAGCCGGAACGCCGCGTCCGGTCCTGGACCGGTCATCCGCACCGCCGTGCGGGCGGCCGTCACGGCGTCGTGCAGGTCGTCGTCGGCGCCTGTCGCGGCATATCGCTCCCGCAGCGCGATGCCAAGGTTGTTCCAGTACCGGGCGGCGTCCGGATGACCCTCGTCGAGCAGGGACACCGCAGCCCGGTCCAGTTCGATCGCGGTGTCCAGGTCCGCGTGGGCGCCGCGCAGTTCGTACCGTGCGTACAGGGCGGTACCGAGGTTGCCCCGGTGACCCGCCTCATCCACCCGGCTCGCCGCTGGCTCGGCCACCGCCTGCTCCCCGGCCTCGATCAACGCGTCGAGACAGGTGACGTCCCCGGTCATCTCGAACTTCGTCGCCAGGACGTTGGCGAGTGCGTCCAACGCGTCGGCCCGGTCCATTCCCTCCTCGGCCGCTCCCAACGCCCCATTCGCGGCGGTCTCGGCTTCCAACAACGCGGCCATGTCGTGATGCCGGTCGGCCCAGGCCGCCAGCACCGTGGCGCCGATGTGGCAAACGGTGAAGTCCTCGGCGTCGAGCCGCAGCGCGTCACGCGCCGCCACGACCGCGTGGTGGAGCGCGTCGCCGTCGCCCATCTGGAAGCAGTCCAGCAGCGCACCCGCCAGCTGGGCCTGCCGGCCCGCCAGCGCGCCGTGTCCAGGGGGAGTGCGGGACAGGGACTCGCGGATCGCCGCCACGGCGCGGCGGGCGTCCGCGACATCCGCGGTCCAGTCGGCACGAAGCCGGAGGACGTGTCCGTACTCGTCGAGCCAGTCACCTGCGGTCTCGTCATCCTCGTTGGTCGCGATGGCGGTCTCGATGTGGCGTTCGGCCTTGTCGAGGTCGCCGCGGTCGCCGGTGCTCTCGTAGCGAATCCGCAGGAGCTTGCCGAGGTTGCCGTGTGCCGTGGCGCTTCCACTGCCGACGATCGCGCGCCGGCAGTGGTCCACCGCCTCGTCCAGCATCTCCGGCCGGGCGAGGGGATCCGTCGCCTCAAACACGATCGCGGCGACGGTCGCGAGGAGGTCGGCCCGGTCCGGGTGGCTGTCAGGGACGAGTCGGCCGGCCGTCCTGGCGGCGGCCACTGACCGTGCGAGTGTGTCCACATCGCCCGTCTCGGAGTAGAGGACGCCGTACGCGTTCGCGAGTTCGAGGTGGAGCGATGCGGCATCGGGGTCGGTCGGATCGACCGACTGGACTGCGGTCGCCAGCTCCTCGATCGCGTCGGCGAGTTCCATCAGTTCTCCTTGGGCCGAACGGGTGTGAAGCCGTCACCGACGATCACCAGCCCTGCCCAGAGGCCCGGCGGTGCGGCCGGTCGACGAGCCAGGTAGGTGATCTGCGCGTGGTGGAGCGCGGTGGACGGTGTCTCGCCCCGCGCGAGG
>Ga0307512_10005567_pt1 | contig 13089 bp, 11 predicted proteins | sample 14_EM_MG_FD_200267 | JGI IMG/M metagenome (GOLD analysis project Ga0307512, IMG submission 200267) | Populus trichocarpa ectomycorrhiza microbial communities from riparian zone in the Pacific Northwest, United States - 14_EM | ecosystem: Host-associated > Plants > Roots > Unclassified | place... | reverse complement strand
ACCATCGCCTACCTGCCGTCCGCGTTCTCGCCCGGCTCGCAGGCCGTGCTCAAGCAACTCTTCCCGGACGCCGTGCTCGCGACGCCGCAGGACGCGGCCGTCCTCGGGCTGAACGCGGTCAGTGACGGGCACACCGTCGTCCTGCCCGCGCAGGCCACCACCCTGGCCGCGGCGCTGCGTGAGCGCGGCTACGAAACCATCGGGGTCGACCTGTCCGAGCTGCGTAAAGCCGGCGGCGGCCCGAAGTGCTGCACCCTGGAGGTCAGATCATGATCAACTGCACCGAGCGCGGCGGCGGGACAGCTAGCGCACTTGCCCGGGTTGTCCGTCGCGGGTGGGCTCTGCCAAGCATGACGAAGGTGAGGATGGCATGACGACCGTAGACATGCGTACGCCGGCCGCGCTGGCCGACGCCGAGCGCTGGACCGCACACAACTACCACCCGCTGCCCGTGGTGATCGAGCAGGCCGACGGCGCCTGGGTGACCGACGTCGACGGGCGCCGCTACCTGGATTTCCTGGCCGGCTACTCGGCCCTGAACTTCGGGCACCGGCACCCCGGCCTGATCGCCGCCGCGCACGCCCAGCTGGACCGGGTGACGCTGACCAGCCGCGCCTTCGTGCACGACCAGTTCGCCGAGTTCTGCCACTCGCTTGCCGAGATGTGCGGCAAGGACCTGGTGCTGCCGATGAACACCGGCGCCGAGGCGGTCGAGACCGCGATCAAGGTGGCCCGGGCCTGGGGCTACCGGGTCAAGGCGGTGCCGGCCGGGCAAGCCGAGATCGTGGTCGCGGCGGACAACTTCCACGGGCGTACGACGACGATCATCAGCTTTTCCACCGATCCGGACGCGCGCAACGATTTCGGCCCGTACACCCCGGGCTTCAAGATCGTTCCGTACGGGGATCTGGGGGCCCTGGCGGAGGCGGTCGGCCCGAACACCGTGGCCGTGCTGCTCGAGCCGATCCAGGGCGAGGCGGGCGTGCTCGTGCCGCCGGCGGGCTACCTGGCCGGCGTCCGGTCGGTGTGTGACGACAACAACGTGCTGTTCATCGCCGACGAGATCCAGTCCGGCCTGGGGCGCACCGGCCACACCTTCGCCATCGAGCACGACGGCGTAGTGCCGGACATGTACGTGCTCGGCAAGGCGCTCGGCGGGGGCATCGTGCCCGTCTCGGCGGTCGCCGCGAACGCCGACGTGCTGGGCGTGCTGAGGCCGGGCGAGCACGGCTCGACCTTCGGCGGCAACCCGCTGGCCTGCGCGGTCGGCATCGAGGTGGTCAAGTTGCTGGCGACGGGCGAGTTCCAGGAGCGCTCGGCACGGCTCGGCGAGCGCCTGCACGCGGGGCTGAACGCGCTGGTCGGCCAGGGCGTCGCGGCTGTCCGCGGGCGCGGCCTGTGGGCCGGCGTCGACATCGACCCGGCGCTGATGACCGGCCGCCAGGTCTGCGAGCGGCTGGCCGCCCGCGGCGTCCTGGCCAAGGACACGCATGGCTCGACGATCCGGCTGGCCCCGCCGCTCACGGTCGACGAGGCCGACCTGGAGCACGCCGTGGCCCAGCTCAAGGCGGTCCTCGACGAGGCCCGCGCCTGATCCCGGCCGGAGCGGCGGCCTGCCTACCCGGCACCGCCGCTCCCGTCCGGGCTCAGCAAACGATCTTGTGTAGGCCGCCCCGCCGCGGATGACCTCCGCAAACGACCTTGCGTGAGTCTTCCGCCGCGGGTCGGCTCGGCGTTCGAACCTGCCCGGGTATTCCACCGCCGAGCGCTCGGCGCTCGAACCTGCCCGGGCCTGCCGCTGCGGGACGGCTCAGCGTTCGAACCGGCCCGGGCCTGCCGCTGCGGGACGGCTCAGCGTTCGAACCGGCCCGGGCCTGCCGCTGCGGGACGGCTCAGCGTTCGAACCGGCCCGGGCCTGCCGCTGCGGGACGGCTCAGCGTTCGAACTTGCGGATTGCCATTGTTGGGGCCTCGGCCATCACCGATGCGGGCTGGCTGACCCCGCCGGTGACCCACATCCGCGAGCGGCCCACGTTCACGTTCGCGTACAGCTCCACCACGTCCTCCGGGGCCAGCACGCGGGTCTCGTCGCGGGCCAGGGTGACGCGCTCGTCGTCGTCCGCCGAGCCGCCCGGGCGGATGCCGGTGCCGTTCGTGCTCACGTCCGTGGCGGTCAGGTCGGCGCCCTCCAGCGCCAGCCGGACGTGCCCGCGGCTGATCCATTTCCGGGCGTCCTCGCTCAGCCACTGGCCGAGCATGATGCCGCTGCCGCCCTCGGGGGCGCGGCCGACCACCACCGGCTTGCCGGCGGACACCACGAAGCGCTGCCGGATCACGCCGTCGATGCGTACCGAAAGCACCTCGACCGCGGGGCGCGCCCCGGCGTCGGTGAGCCGGGTGCCGTGCCGCGGGCAGGTGGGCACGCCGGCCTTCAGCGTCGGCGGCGGCTGCGCAACCGGGCTGGTGAAGGTGCGCATGTCGGCAAACGGGCTGTCGGCGTCGCCGCCGGCCCCGTAGCTGCTGCAATTCGGCTCGGCGCAGCGCCACACCCGGGCAAGCAGCTTCGCACCCATCGGGGACGGGTCGCTCGCGACCGGGATCTCGCCGCGCCCGACCCGCGCAACCAGCACCGGGCCGCCGGCACCGGGCACCGCGGCGAGCAGCCGCCCGGGCTCGTCGACCCAGGGCCGCCGGTCCCGGAACTGCTCGGCGCGCACCCGGGTCAGCACCGGCAGCCCGAGCAACTCGGCCACCTCGAGCACCCTGTCCTCCATCTGCGGGACCACCTCGACGATGCCGTCGTCGGCCCAGCGGCGGACCACCATCCGCTCGTTTGAGGTCAGGTCGGCGTCGGAGAGCAGGCCACGCGGGACCACCGCGTACACCGGAACGTTCTCTTCCGCCACGTGCCGGCCGTAGGCGTCGATCACCAGGCCGAGCCGGAGCATGCTGGCCGGCCGACCGCCGTCGAGATCGGCATAGCGGACGAGCTCGGCCAGATCAACGACGGCCCGGGCCAACGCCGGGTCGGTGGTAAGCCGGGCCTCGATGGCGTCGAGGACCTTGCTGACCTCGAATCTCACGGGAACTCCCTATCCGTACGCGTGCCGCTACCTGCCGGCCATCATGCCGTCTGAGCAGCGGTTACGGGAAATCCTGCCTCGGGACTCCTGGACAACTGCCTCAGGAGGCGTCGGCGAGGATGCGGTCAATACGGTTGGCGAGCGCTATGTCACGGGTAGTGACACCGCCGGCCGAATGGGTGGAGCAGCGGAATGTCAACGTGCGCCAGCGGATGTCGATGTCGGGATGGTGGTCCATCTCCTCGGCCACCTTTGCCACCCGGTCGACGACCGCGATCGCCGCCGGAAAACTGCGTAGACCCACGGTGCGCACAATCGCGTCTGGTCCGCCCTCCCAGCCGTCGAGGACGGCCACGGCACTGCGCACGGAATCGGCGTCGAGCAGGTCAGCCATGGCTCAACCTTAGTGCCCGCGCGCACTGCTGTACGCCTGAGCTACGGTGACCGCCGAGGTATGGACGAAGGGGATGCCATGGCACACCGACGGCTGGCGTTCGCCGGCCTCGCGTTGCTCGTCACGATCGGCTTGACCGGCTGCGAGCCGACCGAGGACCAGGCCGCCCCGGGGGCGAGCAGCACCGCCGCCTCGCCCGCGGCCTCGGCCGGCTCGGCCGCCGCGGCCAGCGAGTTGGCCGCCGCGGCCGCCAAGCTCGCCGGCGACACCGCCCACCTCGAGGTCTCGATGACCGGGCTGATGTCGATGACCGGCGTCGTCGACCCGCAGGCGCAAACCGCGCGGATGACCATGGACATGGGCGCGGTCTCCGACGGGACGAAAGCCGAGGTCCGCACGATCGGCGACGACGTGTGGCTGAAGCTCAAGGGCCCGCTGGGGCGGTTGCTCGGCGCCAACGACCAATGGATGCACCTCGACGCGGCCGATCTGCCCACGGCGAGCAGCTTCAACGTGCTGCCGGGCAACGATCCGGGCGGCGTCCAGGCCATGGTCCGGGCCATGACCGACGTCCGGCGAGCCGGCCCGTACGGCTTCACCGGCACCATCGACCTCACCAAGTCGCCCAAGTACAGCCCGGGAACGGTGCGGGCGCTCGGCGCCGGGGCCTCCGCGGTGCCGTTCACCGCGAAGACCGACGCGCAGGGCCGGCTCGTCGAGCTGACCACCGATCTGAGCGCCGTGGTCTCCGGCGCGGGCAACGCGACCACCAAGTTCTCCGATTTCGGCGTGGCCGTCGACGTCGCCCGGCCGGCGGCCGCCGAGACCACCGAGTTGCCGAGCCAGCTACGCAACGTCATCAACGGCTGATGTCCCCTGGTGTCCGTTTGCGATGCTGCCAGATGGGGAACTCCTGCGAGAACCGTCGTCGCCCGACGACGGACACGTCATCGCCTGACGACAGGCATATCTGTCGCCTGACGAGCCGAGCCGTCGCTTGACGGCCCGGGTCGTGGCCTGACGGCAGGCACAGCGGAAGGACCGAGATGCGGACACCACGGCTCGCCGGACTGGGCCTGGCAATGATGGCCACGGTCGCCCTCACCCTGGCCGGCTGCAACGCGGAAGGCGATGCGACACCCAGCTCGAGCGCCTCGGCCAGCCAATCCCCCGGCACCCCCGCCAGCTCGAGCGCCGCCGACCCCGCGGCCGCCGCGGCGCTGGCGACGGCCACCTCGACCCTCAGCACCCAGAGCTTCAAGATGACCATGACCGCCGGCCCGGGCGTGAAGCTGACCGCCTTGATCGACGTGCCCGCCAGCAAGGGCACGGGCACGCTGAACATCACCGGGCCGAACACGGATATCCAGATCAAGACGCTGCTCGTCGTCCAAGACCTGTATGTGCAGGTGCCCGGCGTCACGAAGGCGAACACGTGGACCCACGTCGACGTGTCCCGGCTGCCCGAGGGCGCGAACGTGGGCCTGCGTCCCGGCCAGATCGACCCGGTCAACACGGCTCAGGTGCTGACCTCGACGACCGACGTGCACCAGGTCGACTCGCGCAGCTACGCGGGCACGCTCGACCTGACCAAGGTGGCCGGCATCACCGGCGTGGACGAGTCGACCGTGACCACCTGGGGCGCGGCGGCCAAGAACGTGCCGTTCACCGTCGGCCTCGACGACAAGGGCCGGCTCGCCGAGCTGACCATCCAGCTGCCCGCCGCCAGCGGCCAGCAGGCGTACCCGCTTGACGTGCTCTACACCGACTACGGCACCGCGGTGACCGCAGACCGTCCCGCCGCCGGTCAGGTGGTCGAGGCACCCAGCGACCTCTACACGACCCTCGGCGGCTGACATCGCATTGAACCCCGCGGCCGCTAGCAGGTGGTCAGGCGCCGGCCCCGGCTCGGCGTGCCGACCAGTCCGTCCGCAGCGGCTGCGGGGCCGGGCGGTTCTCCTCGATCCACGCGTCGATCCGGGCCCACCAGTCGTAAAGCCAAGTGATCCGTTCCTGCTCGCCGGGCGGGATCTCCTCCGGGTCGACGCTCCAGAAGCGCATCACCAGACGCTTGTCCATCGGCAGCTCACGCCAGACATCGGCCACCGTCATCATCCGGTCCAGGCCGGTGTGCGCCACGAAGATCACCCCGGCGTCAGGCGCGGCGTCCAGCGCGGCCAGCAGCCCGCCCGGCTTCGGCGGGAGGAGATTCTGCAGGTTCTCCGCTCGTACGGCCAAGTCTTTGAGACCGCGGTCCTTGAGCCGGGCAATCGCCCGCACCCGACGGCGCGGGGTGAAGTTTCCGCCCTCCGGAAAGATCACAAAGGCGTCGTTGTCATCCAGCCCGGTCGCTAGCTCGCCGACCGTGCGGGTCAGCCCGCCGGTGCGGCCCGGCGAGATGAACCGGTTGGGCAGGCGGTTGAGTAGGATGTCGACCGCCGGATCCCATTGCAGGGTCGCCTTCAGCACGATCCGCGGCTCCCGGTCGAACCAGTTGACCAGCGCGTGGATCAGGATGAACGAGTCGCCCGGCCCCGCGTGCCGGCTGGCCACGATCTCCGGCCGGCCCGGCACGGCGGTGTCGGGGTCGGTGCCGACGACATCCACGGCCAGGTGCAACGACCAGCGCGCGATCCAGAAAAGCGCATCCAGGAACCGGCCGGTCAGCACGTAGTGCGCGCGCTGGAAGGCGGGGCTGCGGATGTTGCGGCCGAAGCCGGAGGCCAACCAGAGCGCCGCGAGCGAGATCAGGGCGGCCGCGTCCCAGACGATGTAGACGATCGCCAGCCAGATCAGCCGGGGCACCCGCAGGTGGCCGGGAAGCATCGGGGACAGGGCAACGCCGACGATCAGCCAGGCCGGCAGCGTGGCGAGCAGGACGAGCGCGAGCACGACCACCGAGGGCGCGAACACGAACCGGCGAACCCACGCGGGAGGCAACGGCATCAGCGGCCGCCGGGAGCTGGGGGCTCGACGTTGGCCTCGAGGTAGCGACGGGACGCCGTGTAGGCGCGGCTGATCCGGCGGCCGACGGCGGCCATGTCCCGATACGCCCACGGGGAGTCGTCGCGGCTGTCGCCGCCGCCGGTCGGGAGGACGTGCACCCGAACATCGGCCGGCAGCGACGCGAGCTCGCGGGCGAACCTATGCCGGCGGGCGATCTCGAACGCCACCTGCGCGACCTCCCACGGCCGGCGTGGCACCACGAGCGGCCGTTCGATCCGGCCCACCTGGAGCACGAAGATCAGCTTCGCGCCGATCCGGACGGCCTCGCCGATCGGGATCGAGTTCACAATTCCACCGTCGACGAAGTGCTCGCCGTCGATCTCCATGGGCGGCAGCAGCCCCGGCACCGCGGACGAGGCGAGCACGGCGTCGACTAGCGGCCCGCTGTCGAACCAGTGCTCGGCGGCCCGCTCGATGCTGGCCGCGCAACACCGGAACGGCACCTTCAGGTCGGCGAACGTCGACTGCTCGCCAAGCTCGCTGGCCAGCAGCCGGCGCAGCGGCAGCGGCGAATGTAGATGCGTGCGGGCGGCGAACCGGCGCAGCTGGCGGGCGAGCGAATCGCCGTACACGTCGGCGGCCTCGGGCGAGGACCAGAGCCGCACCAGCCGGTCGGTGACCGCCTCGCTGGGATCGGCGGCGACCAGTACGCCGTTCACCGCCCCGATCGACGTGCCGACGACGACATCGGGGCGATACCCGGCTCGGAGCAGGGCGCGCAGCATGCCGACCTCGACGGCCCCGAGCACGCCGCCGCCGCCGAGCACGAACGCAACCGTTGGGGTGACCATGCGTTCATCGTGGCACGGCCCCGACAACTCGGCCGGTGCGCGTTCCGGATACTGTCCAGCCTTACAGGCGACTCCGCCGTCCCGCCCGGTCTGCGCGTTCCGGATACCGTCCGGCCTTAGAGGCGAATCCGTCGGCCCGCCCGGTCGAAGAGCAACACATCGTCAAGGCCCACGGCTGCGCTCAACTCGTCGCCGACCTTGAGCGTGCCGGGCGCCGGGATCCGCACGACCACCTCGCCGGCCGGTGGCGGATCGTGCAGCGCCTCGTGGACGGGGTAGAAGCCGTACTCGGTACGGGCGGTCGGCCCGCGCCGCGCCGACACCGCGACTTGCGGCGGCGTCGGCACCGCACCGGTGTCCACATGGGCCAGCAGCTCGTGGCCGAGATTTTCGACGCGCCGCACGGTGCCCGCAAGCCGCATCCCCGGCGACGTGGCGGGCCGCAGCGCACGCAACGCGAGAGTCACCCGCTCGGTGTGTCTCAGCGCTAGCGCCTCGGTGCGCGGATCCCCGGCTGGCAGGGACAACACCTGCGAGCCCAGATCGAGTACGACGGTCCCGTTGTCCGCGTAGACGGCGGCCTCGAGCAGGCTGGTCCCCGGCGTGCCCAGCAGCGCGGCCACGAACAGGGTCGCCGGGTCCGCATACACCGACGCGGGCGAGCCGACCTGCTGCAGCACGCCCCGGCGCAGCACCGCCACCCGATCGGCCATGCTCATGGCCTCGGACTGGTCGTCCGTCGCGTACACGGTCGTGACGCCGAGCCGGCGGACCAGGGCGACGGTCTCGGTGCGCAACTCGGCGCGGGCCATGCCGTCCACCCTCGACATCGGCTCGTCGAGCAGCAGGACTGCGGGCCGGCGGACCAGCGCCCGGGCCATCGCCACCCGCTGCTGCTGCCCGCCGGACAAGTGCCCGGGATAGCGGCCGAGCAACTCGCCGACGCCGAGCTGCCGGGCCGCCTCGGCGATCCGGCCGGCCACGTCGCCGGGCTCGTCGCCGCCGGCCCGCAGCGCGAAGCCGATGTTCTGCGCGACCGTCAGGTGCGGATAGAGCGCGTACGTCTGGAAGACCATCGCCACGTTGCGCTCGCGGGCCGGCAGGTCGTCCACTGCAACGCCGTCGAATAGCACCACGCCGCCGGTCGGCTGCTCAACGCCGGAGAGCAGGCGCAGCAACGTGGTCTTGCCGGACCCCGTGGGGCCGAGCAGCACCAGCAGCTCGCCGGGCGACACATCGAGGTCGATGTTTTCGATCGCCGGCGCCCCGGCATCGGCGAAGACCTTCGTGAGCGCCCGGACGGCGATCGCGACCATGTCCTCATCGTGGTCTGAGAACGATTTCGAGGCTAGTGGCAGTTTCGCCGCTGTCCGCGCCTAATGCCCCTCGTGCCACACCGTGCGGTCGAGCCAGCCGTCGCCGTTGTCGTCGTACATCCGCTTCTCGAAGGTGCCGTTGTCGTCCTTGTCGTAGTCGGCGTAGTCGACGCGCCCGTCGCTGTCGGTGTCGTGACCGACGAAGTCGGTGTGCCCGTCATGATCCGCATCGACCCGGATCTCGACACCGTGGCCCTTCGTACCCGTGAAGGTGGCCTTATCCCAGTGCCCGTCGCCGTCGGCGTCGATCCGCGGGTGATAGCCCTTCGGCGGCGCGATGTGCTCGGTGTCGCTGCTGAACCGGCCGGACTCGCCGATCCCGCTGCTGGGAGCGTCACCGAGCCCCTGGCCGGTGGGCGGCAGCCCGTCCAAATCGGAACCGCCGCGATCCGGGGACGCGCCGAGCCCACTCTGATCGGACGGCGTCCACTGCTGGTGCGCGGCGCTGCCACCGCTGCCCCAGGCCTCCGGCGCGTCGCCGAGCCCCTCCGCGGCACCGTGCGTGCCGACCGCGTCGGCGGTGTGCTGCGCGGCGACGCCGGCGGCACTCCCGAACTCCGACCACGGCCCGAGCACGACGTCCCTCGTCGCTCCTTCCGACAGCGTGTGGCCGATGTCGGCGAACGACGAGAACAGCCCGAAGGTGCTCGACTTGTTGGTCCGCGTTTCCACCGCGGCCAGCCCACCGCCGGAATCGGGCGAGACCTGGCTGCGCAGCAGCTCGACCTCGTCGGTATCCAACTGATAGCCGGACAGCGTTGCTTCCGGATCGGCCGCCAGCGCGGACGCGAACGACGGCTCGTTGAGCAGGCGTTCCAGCACAGCGTCGAAGTCGCTCATACCGTACAGGCTAGAAGCCCGCGTCGAGCCCGGCTATCGGACCGTCAGTCGAGTTCCGGCATTGCTACCGGTTGGGGTCGCGGCCGGCAGTTGCCGCACTGCACGGCGTCCTCCACCACCAGCGCTTCCGCCCGGCCGCGCGCCTGCGACCGGATGACCTGCAGCAAGTACGGCCCGAAGCGCGCGTGATCCTCGCAGACGCCGCGACCGCAGAAGCGGCACGAAGCCCGCGCCGCCTTGGCGCAGAACCAGCAGAGCACGTTTCTCCTTGGAAATCAGGTGATGATCGTCGGCGACGGATCGCTCGACGGAGACGGATCGCTCGACGGCGACCGCGGGGTCGACGGCGAGGGAGAGGACGAGGACGTTGAGGGCGACGGCGAGTTTGAGGGCGACGAGGACGTCGAGGGCGACGGACTTGTCGGCGGTTTGGTCGTTGGCTTGGTGGTCGGCGCCTTGGTCGTGGTGACCGGCGGCTTCGTGGTGGTCGTGGTCACCGGGTTGTTCGGCTGGTTGGGTTGCTCCGGCTGAGGGATCGTAGTCGGCACGTTCACCGTCGTGGGCGGGACACTCTCGGGGATCGACGGGGTCGGCAAATCGGACGGCGGCTCATCGCTCGGCGACTCGCTCGGCCCGGCCGACGGCGGCGTGACAACGACACCGTCGCCGCAGGTCAGGTCGGCCTTCGTGGCAGCGACGGGCGCGCCGGCCACGGTGACCGAGCCGGTCGACACGGTGACGGCACCCAGGTCGACCGCGTACCAGGCCGCGCCGGCGTTCTTGACGTCGCCGCCCGAGCGCCCCACGACCAGCGACAGCGGCCGGAACGCGCCGCTGGTGCTGGTGGTGTCGGCCAACAGCCGGCCGGTCTCGATGGTGAGGGCGCCGTGCGGCTCGCGATGGCGGCCCGGGTCGGTCCAGAGCGGGCCGACATCCGTCTGAGAGCCTGCGCAGAGCACGGTCGCGGACCCGCCCGAGAAGGTGAGCCGCCCGGTGGAGCCGAGGGGCACCTCGACCCGCGAGCCCTCGCCGACGTAGCGGCGAGCGCCCTCGTCGAGCTTGGTTGTGACGCCGCCGGCCACCACGGTCAGCGGGCCTCGGTTGGCCGTCAGCAGCGCCCGCGAGGTGGGCATCTCGGCCCAGGCCGGGCCTGGCGTGAAGTTGCCGACCGTGAGCAGCAGCGCGAGCAGGAGCAGGAGCAGCACCAGCCACCACATGCGGCGCTCGAACCGGCGGTCCACCTCGGCATCTTCGGTGCCGTCGGGCGGGCAGGGTGGCACCGCGAGCGGCGGGTAGACACCGGCGCCGTGCACGCCGCTGGCCGAGATCGCCCGGCCGGCGGGCAGCGGCGGCCCGGCGATGACGTGGGTCGCGTTGCCGACCAGCGGCGGCAGGTCGGAGGCGTCGGGGATCACCCAGAGCCGGACCGGCGTACGGGTCTGGGCCACCATGCCGGGGTTGCCGTCGCCGACCGGCCCGATCAGGGTGCCGCGGCGTAGCTCGGCGCCGTCGGGCATGCCGATAACACCCGACTCGACGACGACCGCGTGGGTCGGCCCGGGCAGGATGACCGGCGCGCCCGGCTCAAGGTCGACGGGGTGCGCGGCGACGATCAGCGCCAGCCGCGCGTCCTGGGCCAGCCCGGCCAGCGCGGGGGTGTCGGCGAACAGCGCCTCGGCCTCCGTGCGGTCCTTCGGCGGCGGCCCGGGCAGCGGGCCGATCACGGTGGCCACGGTGGCGGTCGGCACGGCCAGCAGCGTGGTGCCCGCGGTGTGCCAGTTCAGCTGGGTGGAGCGGCCGGTCAGCGCGTTCGCCAGGCCGACGACGCCGCCGGGCCCCACGTGGTGCCGGATCGTCCCGCCCGGGTCGCCGGACCGGCGGGCCTGCATGGCGCCGTCGACGACGACATACACCGCCTGCTGGGCGCCGCCCGCGACGACTAGCTGACTGCCGCTGGGCGGGCGCAGCCACTGCGCCCGGGCGGCGAGACCGGCCAGCGCCGGCTCGGGCAGGCCGCCCAGATCCGAGGCGCGCAGCGCGGCCAACCGGCGCGGGGCGTCGACCTCGCGGACCCGTTCCGCGGAGCGCTCCCGGTAGCGCCGCCACCAGCCGGCCAGCCGACCCACGAGCAGGTAGACCAGCGGTGTGCAGAGCCCGGCCAGGATGAGCAAGAGCAGCGCCTGGCCGCCGAGGCCGTTGTGCCACAGGCCGGTGACCAGCCCGGAGACGCGGTCGGCCCAGACCCGATACATGAGGTTCGCGGCGACCGCGAGCCAGAGCACCGCGAGCACCCCGTACAGCGCAACGATTTTGCCTTCGACGTCCAGCCCCGCCCACGCCGGCGGCCGGCCGCGCAGCCGGCTGGTCACCCAGGAGAGGCCGCGGGCCCGCAGGTTCGGGATCTCCAGCCAGTCCATCAGCAGGTAGTAGCCGTCCAGCGCGAGGAACGGGTTCAGGTTGAACAGGCCGTTCAGATACCAGGCGAAGGCGAGCTTGAAGGCCAGCGGGCCGATCGCCGGGATCGCGAGGCCGGCCAGTTGCATCGAGCCGGCCAGCACCAGGCCGGTCAGCGGGCCCGCGGCGGTGACCATCATCCGGGCCCGGCGGCCGGCCATCCAGACGTCGGTCGTATCCACGAAGACCGACGGGATGCCGAAGTAGACCAGCAGGCCGGCGGCCGGCACCTCGCGGCCCGCGTGCTTGGTGGCGAGCGCGTGCCCGAGCTCGTGGCAGGCCAGCGCGAGCACGTTGAGCAGCAGCAGCACCACCGCACCGAGCAGGTACGACCCGTTGGTCAGGAAGACCGCCTGGCTGCCCCGCCACCAGGTGGCCACGAAGATGCCGATCCCGACCACCGCGACCAGCGCGAGCATGATCGCGACGACCTTGGTGAAGAAGACCCGGCCGACCGTGCGGTAGAGGCCCGAGATGAAACCGTCGATGTCGACGACCAGCATCCGGCGCCCACGGACGGCCGCGAGCAGCCCGCTGCCGACCCGGGCGGGCAACGGCTTGTGCTGGATCTCCTGCAACGGCCGGAACGCGTCCACCGGCAACTCGTCGAGCATCCGGTTGCCGGCCAGGTCGGCGACGACCCGGCGGACCTGGTCGGGGGCGAGCCGGCCGGCCAGCCTGGCGAACTCGGCGACCAGCCGGGCCACCGTGTGCGTGCCGTCCATCATCAGGGCTAGCTGCCACTCCTCCGGCGTGAGCCGCAGATAGCAGGCGCGGCCCCCGTCGTCGGGCGAGCGCAGCATCACGTACGCGGAGCCGCGCACGCTCGTCAACTCAACTTGCTCGATGCCCGCGCGCAGCACCGGCCGCGCCCGGGCAGGGTTGAGCCGCTCGACAACCGCGCCCCACAGGCCGGGGTCCGCGGGTCCTAGGGGTTCGCCTGGCGCACGACCAGCCAGGGCCTCCCAGACGCTGATCCGGGTCTCGACGTAGGTCACTCAGGTCCGGCCTTCCACTCACCGTTGGCGATTGGAGAGTAGGCGTTTGGCGCTCTCCAACGCGAGTCCCTGGAGATGAATGACGGACGTAATCGGGGCAGAGCGGGCGCAATGGTGCGGTGGGTGATCGCGACCAACCCCCTTGGTC
>Ga0307512_10005566_pt1 | contig 13090 bp, 8 predicted proteins | sample 14_EM_MG_FD_200267 | JGI IMG/M metagenome (GOLD analysis project Ga0307512, IMG submission 200267) | Populus trichocarpa ectomycorrhiza microbial communities from riparian zone in the Pacific Northwest, United States - 14_EM | ecosystem: Host-associated > Plants > Roots > Unclassified | place... | reverse complement strand
GGCCTTCCCGTCCCTCCCGGCTTCACCATCACCACCGAGGCTTGCAAGACCTACCTCGACAGTGGCGACGAGCCGGCGGCACTGCGTGACGAGGTGAGTGCACACCTCGACGCCCTCGAAGCGAAGATGGGCAAGAAGCTCGGCCAGGCCGACGACCCCCTCCTCGTCTCGGTCCGATCCGGGGCGAAGTTCTCCATGCCGGGCATGATGGACACCGTCCTGAACATCGGCCTCTCGGACAAGTCCGTACAGGGCCTCGCCAAGCAGGCCGGTGACGACCGCTTCGCGTGGGACTCGTACCGCCGGCTGATCCAGATGTTCGGCAAGACGGTCCTCGGCGTCGAGGGCGAGCTCTTCGAGGACGCGCTGGAGGCGGCCAAGGACGCCAAGAAGGTCACCGTCGACACGGACCTCGAAGCGGCCGACCTCAAGAAGCTCGTCACCAAGTTCAAGAAGATCGTCAAGACCGAGGCCGGGCGGGACTTCCCGCAGGACCCGCGCGAGCAGATGGACCTCGCCATCCACGCGGTCTTCGACTCCTGGAACACCGACCGCGCCAAGCTCTACCGCCGCCAGGAGCGCATCCCGCACGACCTCGGCACGGCCGTCAACGTCTGCTCGATGGTGTTCGGCAACCTGGGCCCCGACTCCGGCACGGGCGTCGCCTTCACCCGTGACCCCGCCTCCGGGCACCAGGGCGTCTACGGCGACTACCTGCAGAACGCCCAGGGCGAGGACGTGGTCGCGGGCATCCGCAACACGGTCCCGCTCGCGGAGCTGGAGCAGATCGACAAGAAGTCGTACGACCAGCTGATGCAGATCATGAAGACCCTGGAGAACCACTACAAGGATCTCTGCGACATCGAGTTCACCATCGAGCGCGGCCAGCTGTGGATGCTGCAGACCCGCGTCGGCAAGCGCACGGCGGGCGCGGCCTTCCGGATCGCCACTCAGCTCGTGGACCAGGGCCTGATCGACGAGACCGAGGCGCTCCAGCGCGTCAACGGCGCCCAGCTCGCCCAGCTGATGTTCCCGCGCTTCGACGAGCACGCCAAGACCGAGCAGGTCGGCCGGGGTATCGCGGCCTCGCCGGGTGCGGCGGTCGGCAAGGCGGTCTTCGACTCTTACACCGCGGTGAAGTGGTCGCGTTCGGGCGAGAAGGTCATCCTGGTCCGCCGGGAGACCAACCCCGACGACCTCGACGGCATGATCGCGGCGGAGGGCATCCTGACGTCGCGTGGCGGAAAGACGTCCCACGCTGCCGTCGTCGCGCGCGGCATGGGCAAGACCTGTGTGTGCGGTGCCGAGGAACTCGAGGTCGACACCAAGCGCCGGCGGATGACCGTGTCCGGCGGGCACGTGGTGGAGGAGGGCGACCTCATCTCCATCGACGGTTCGAGCGGCAAGGTCTACCTGGGCGAGGTCCCGGTCGTCCCGTCTCCCGTCGTGGAGTACTTCGAGGGCCGGATGCACGCGGGCGCCAACGACGCCGACGAACTGGTCGAGGCCGTGCACCGGATCATGGCGTTCGCCGACCGCAAGCGCCGGCTGCGGGTGCGCGCCAACGCGGACAACGCCGAGGACGCGCTGCGCGCACGGCGGTTCGGAGCGCAGGGCATCGGCCTCTGCCGTACGGAGCACATGTTCCTCGGCAACCGGCGCGAGCTGGTGGAGCGCCTGATCCTGGCCGACACGGACGACGAGCGCGAGGAGTCCCTGAGGGAGCTTCTCCCGCTGCAGAAGCAGGACTTCGTGGAGCTGTTCTCGGCGATGGACGGCCTGCCCGTCACCGTCCGCCTGCTCGACCCGCCGCTGCACGAGTTCCTCCCCGACATCACCGAGCTGTCGGTGCGTGTCGCCCTCGCCGAGGCCCGCAAGGACCCGCACGAGAACGAACTGCGGCTGCTCCAGGCGGTGCACCGGCTGCACGAGCAGAACCCGATGCTGGGCCTGCGCGGCGTACGGCTCGGCCTGGTCATCCCCGGCCTGTTCACCATGCAGGTACGGGCGATCGCCGAGGCCGCGGCCGAGCGCAAGAACGCCAAGGGCGACCCGCGCGCGGAGATCATGATCCCGCTCGTCGGCACCGTCCAGGAGCTGGAGATCGTCCGCGAGGAGGCCGACCAGGTCGTCGCCGAGGTCGAGGCCGCGACCGGTACGTCGCTCAAGCTCGCCATCGGCACGATGATCGAGCTCCCGCGCGCGGCTCTCACGGCCGGCCAGATCGCGGAGGCGGCGGAGTTCTTCTCCTTCGGCACGAACGACCTCACCCAGACGGTGTGGGGCTTCAGCCGCGACGACGTCGAGGCCTCGTTCTTCACGGCATACCTGGAGAAGGGCATCTTCGGCGTCAGCCCCTTCGAGACGATCGACAGGGACGGCGTGGGCTCGCTGGTCAAGCTCGCGGCGGAGGCGGGCCGCGCAACCCGCCCCGACCTCAAACTCGGCGTCTGCGGCGAGCACGGCGGTGACCCGGAGTCGGTCCACTTCTTCCACGAGGTGGGTCTCGACTACGTCTCCTGCTCGCCGTTCCGGATCCCGGTGGCCCGCCTGGAGGCGGGCCGTGCGGCCACGCAGTCCACGGGCAGCGACCACCGGTAGGCCCCACGGCCACCGGTAGAGGCACTACGGCCACTGCAGGGCCGTACGGCCCCTGAACCCCGGAACCGCCGCCCGTCCCCGACCCTCAACACCGATGGGCGGCGGTTGCGGATCACGAAGGAGGGGCGGCACCCTGTGCGGGGGTGCCGCCCCTCTCGTACGTTGGAGGCCAAGGCAGGCACCACCTCCACGAGGGGGCTCGGCAATGTCCGGCTGGAACGAGAAGGCCGTCCCGGGCCAGAGCGGCCGCGTCGCCGTCGTCACCGGGGCCAACAGCGGTATCGGGTACGTCACCGCGCGGGAGCTGGCGCGCAAGGGGGCGCGGGTGGTGCTCGCGTGCCGGAGCGGGGTGCGGGGGAGTGCGGCCGCCGATCGGATCGTGGCCGAAGTGCCGGGCGCCGACGTCGAGTTCGGGCGGCTGGATCTCGGGGACCTCGCCTCCGTACGGGAGTTCGCGGCCGCGTTTCCGTACGAGCGGCTCGATCTGCTCGTCAACAACGCCGGGGTGATGGCGTTGCCGTACGGGACGACGGTGGACGGGTTCGAGACGCAGTTCGGGGTCAACCATCTGGGGCACTTCGCACTGACCGGGCTGCTGCTGCCCATGCTGCTCACCACTTCCGGAGCCCGGGTCGTGACCGTCTCCAGTGAGATGCACGCACTGGCCAACATCGACATCGACGACCTCAACAGCGAGCACCGGTACCGGCGTTGGATCGCCTACAGCCGCTCCAAGACCGCCAACCTCCTCTTCACGCACGAGCTTGCGCGCCGGCTGGCGGCGCACGGTGCGGACGTGGTGGCGGCCGCGGCCCATCCCGGATACGCGGCGACCAATCTGCAGGGCGTCGCACCCCGGATGGAGGGGCGCAGGCTCGTCGGGCGGGTGATGGAGATCGGCAACCGGATCTTCGCGCAGTCGGCGGAGGCCGGTGCGCTGCCCACGCTGTACGCGGCGACCGCCCCCGACGTGCGGTCCGACTCCTTCACCGGGCCGTCGTTCATGATGTGGCGCGGGGCTCCGGGGCCCTCGTGGCGGGCGTCGTGGACGCTCAACGACGGGGCGGGGGAACGGCTTTGGAGTGCCTCCGAGCGGCTGACGGGAGTGGCGTACGACGCCCTGAAGACGTGATGTGCCGTCAGTTCCTTTGGTCATGAGCGCCCTTGACAACCGCTTCCGTACGGTGATCGACTCCGAGGTGAAGTCTGAGGCAGCCGGGGTCGACGGGGGATGTGGGGCAGCATGGACGCCGATGACCAGCGCAGCGTGGAACTGGCTGTTTCCCGTCAGGGCGAACTGAACTCGTTGCGGACGTGGCTGACCCTGGCCTTGGTCCCGGGAGCGGAGGTCCACCAGGTCCCGGGCACCCCCGGCCCCGGAGAACAGGGTGCGCTCGACGCACTGAGCGTGGTGGCCACCAGCACCGCTCTGGTGTCCGCGATCAAGATCCTGCCGCAGTATCTGCGGGCCAAGCGCAGCGATCTGTCCGTCACCGTGACGGTGCGCGGGAAGAAGCTGACCGTCGACGCCCGCAATGTCGAGGAGGTCATGCCGATTCTGGAGCGCCTCCTCGATGAGTGACGGACTGCCGCTGTTCGACCACGCCCGTTCCCGGGCCGTGCTCATCGGCACCTGGGAGTACGACCACCTCACCCCGGTCCCCGCGGCGGAGCACAGCCTGCGCCGCATGTACGAACTGCTCACCGGCCCGCACTGCGGCTGGCCGAAGGAGCGGGTGACCGTGCTGCACAACGAGCCGGGCCCGGGGAGTCTGCCCGACCGTCTGCTCGACGTCTTCGAGGACGCCACGGACGTGGCGCTGTTCTACTACGTCGGACACGGCCAGCTCGACAACGACGACCAACTGTGTCTGGGCCTCGTCGGCTCACGGACCGAGGGGCACCGTCGGGCGACCACCAGCCTGGAGTTCTCGGACGTGCGCCGGGCCCTGCGTCACTGCCGGGCCGCCACCAAGGTGGTCATGCTGGACTGCTGCTTCTCCGGCATCGCCACCTTCCGGGAGCACGCCCTCGCCGGGTCGGCCGGTGAGGTGCTGGTGGACCTGGCTTCCCGGACCGGCGCGTACACCATGACCGCCAGCAGCGCCGACACCACCGCCTGGTTCGAGGCGGACCCGGATCTTCCGCAGCCCCAGACCTACTTCACCAAGTACTTCGCCGACCTGGTCGAAGCGGGGATTCCCGGTGAGCCGGCCGGTCTGAAACTGCATCCGCTGTTCACCGAGTTGCACGACAACCTCGCCCGCGACGGCCGGCCCGTCCCTCAGAAGCGCAGCGTCGACGCCGCCCGCGACTTCGTGTTCGCCCGCAACGCGGCCCCGCCCGAAACGATCGTGGGCCCCGACGCCGAAGTCGTCCGGCTGCGCCGGGAACTGGAAGAACTCCGAAAGGCCCAGCACCGGTTGACGGAGGCGACCGCGGCCCAGGCCGCGGCCCGCGCCGCGCAGGAACGGATCGTGGCGGGCGTCAACATCATCGAGCACCGTCTCGCCAACGGTCTGCGGGTGGTGCTCTCCGAGGACCACAGCACGCCGGTCGCCGCCGTGAACATCTGGTACGACGTCGGCTCTCGGCACGAGACCCGGGGCCGCACGGGCCTCGCGCACCTCTTCTGCATGCTGATGTACTACGGCTCCGCCTCGGTGCGGGACAACGGCCACTTCGAGTACGTCCAGGGCGCCGGCGGCTCGCTCAACGGCACCACCAGCTTCGAGCGCTCCAACTACTTCCAGACCGTGCCCGCCCACCAGCTGGAACTCGTGTTCTGGCTGGAGGCCGACCGGATGGGCTCACTGCTGGTCGCCATGGACGAAAACGCGATGCAAAGGGCCCGGGACACCGTCAGGAACGAACGCCGTCAGCGCTACGACAACGTCCACTACGGCACGGCCTTCGAGAAGCTGACCGCCAAGGTCTACCCGGAGGGCCATCCCTACCACCACACCCCCATCGGCTCGGACGCCGACCGGGACGCGGTCACGCTGGCAGAGGCCCGGGCGTTCTTCCGCGCCTACTACACGCCCGACAACGCCGTGCTCTCCGTGGTCGGCGACATCGATCCCGAGCAGACCATCGCCTGGATCGAGAAGTACTTCGGCTCCATCCCGTCGCCCGGCCGCAAACCGCCCGTGCGCGACGGTTCGCTGCCCGACCTCATCGGAACGGAGCTGCGCGAGGCCGTCGAGGGCTACGTACCGGACCCCGCACTGATGGCCGCCTACCGCCTTCCGCGCGACGGCAAGCGCGCCTGCGCCGCGGCCGACCTGGCCCTGAGCATTCTCGGCGGCGGAGAGTCCTCACGTCTCTACAACCGCCTGGTACGCCAGGACCGCATCGCCTCCGAGGCCGGATTCGGTCTCCTGCGGCTGGCCGGCGCGCCCTGCCTCGGCTGGCTGGACGTCAAGGCCGCCGGCTACGCAACCACCTACGACCTCGAGGACGCCGTGGACGAGGAGCTGGCCCGGTTCGCCGCCGACGGCCCGACTCCCGAGGAACTGGAGCGCGCCCAGGCGCAGTTGGAGCGCGAGTGGCTGGACCGACTGGCGACCGTCGCCGGACGGGCGGACGAGCTGTGCCGCTTCGCCGTACTCTTCGGGGACCCCCAGCTCGTCTGGAGCGCGCTGGGCAACATCCTCACCATCACGCCGGAGGAGGTCCGCGCGGTCGTCGCACGCTATCTGGTCCGGAACAACCGCGCGGTGCTCACCTACAACTCCATCGACCCCTACGACGACCTCTGATCGCTGTCTTCCGTCCGCGGTCCTGGCCCGGATTCACAGCGAGCCCCCGCTGTCCACCACCAGGTCCGTGCCGACCACCGACGCCGCGTCGTCCGAGGCCAAGTAGAGGACGGCGGCGGCCACTTCCTCCGTCGCGGAGACACGGCCCAGCGGGAGCGTGGCCTGCGCGCGCTCGGCGCGGTCCGCCTCCGTCTCGCCCGCGCGCAGCGACATGGGGGTCGCCGTGGCGCCGGGGCTGACCACGTTGATGCGGACGCCCTCGCGGATGTGGTCGAGTGCCGCGCCACGGCTGAGGGCGGTCACGGCGGCCTTGGTGGCGGAGTACGCGGCGGCTCCGGGGGAGGTGGCGTGCGGGCCGAAGGTGGAGGAGACGTTGACGATCGCGCCGCCCGACGGCTGGGTGCGCATCCGGCGGATCTGGGCCTGGAGGGCGAGGAAGACGCCGGAGACATTGATGTCGAGCTGGGTGTGCCAGTCGGCCTCCGGGAGGTCGGCCAGCGGGCCGCCGCCGCGGAACACGCCCGCGTTGTTGACCGCCACGTCCAGCGAGCCGAAGGCTTCGACGGCGGCCTCCACCAGCGCCCGGGCGTCGGCCGCCGCGGATACGTCGGCGGTGACCGCGAGCGCCTTGCCGCCCCGGTCCTCGATCAGTCGGACCGTCTCGTCGAGCGGTTCCCGGCGGCGTCCGGCCACGACGACCTGTGCTCTCTCCGCCGCGAACGCGAGGGCGATCGCCCGTCCGATGCCGGAGCCGGCGCCGGTGACGAGGGCGGTCCGGCCGGAGAAGCGGGCCGCGGTGGTGTGCGAGGTGGTGGTCATGATCTCCCCTGTTCTTGACCGATCGGTTCAATATGAGAGTGCAGAAAAAGGTGGAGAAAAACGCCCCTCGGCGAGAAGGGCGTTTCAGTCCAGCAGTGCCAGTGCCTGCTCCGCCGCGTCCCGGACGCGGGCCGGGTCCGCCGACGCCTTGCCGACGACCCGCAGGCCCTGCATCAGCACCAGCAGCATGCGGGCGAGGGTGAGCGGATCGCGCTCCGCGGGCAGTTCGCCCTGGGCCTGGGCGCGGATCAGGGCCGAGCGCAGGACGGTCTCGAGCTGGTCCCAGTTGCGCTCGACGCTTCGTGCGGCGGCCGGATCGTGCGGGGCGAGTTCGCTCGCCGTGTTGGTGACCAGACAGCCGTTCAGGCGCAGTTGCCCGTCGGCCGCCTCGGTGGCGTAACGCCGTACGACCGCTCGTACGGCAGGCAGTGCCGGCCCCGGCTGGGACAGCTCCCGCACGATCGGCGGGAGCCCTGTCCGGTCGTAGCGCTCCAGTGCCTTCAGGTACAGCTCGTGCTTGTTGCCGAAGGTCGCGTAGATGCTGGCGCGGCCGATGCCGAGGTGGTCCACCAGGTCGGACATCGACGTCGCCTCGTAGCCGCGCCGCCAGAACAGCTCCAGGGCTGCCTGCAGCGCGGCGTCCGGATCGAACTCCTTGGTCCTGGCCACGTACCGCAGCCTAGGTATTATTGGAACGATCGGTCAAGCCGTAGTTCTAGGCGGCGCTCCGCACCTCGTACGTGGCGATGCGCACCGAATCGTCGTCCAGGCACTCCCCGGTGCGCAGGTCGAAGCGCTGCTTGAGCAGGGGTGAGGCGACGAAGGCGCGGCTCCGGTGGGTGCCCGTCAGACCGCGGGAGAGGACCGCCGCGCCGCCGAAGGGGTCGCGGTTGTCGATGGCGTACAACTCGCCCGCGCGGTCGCGGAACAGGGCCACCTGGCGGCCGTCCGGCAGCAGTGCCGCCACGCCGCGGCCCGGCAGCAGCGCGCTCAGCTGGCAGACCGTGAACCAGCCGTCCTCGAGCTGCAGTTGGATCTTCAGGTCTGTTGTTTCGGGTGCCAGGGTCATCGCTGGGCGCTTCCTTCCAGGGGGCGGTGGCCGATGGTCAGCAGCGGCAGGTCGGGCTTGATCTGGTCGCGCTCCGGGACGAAGCCGACGACCGGGTCGGGGGTGTCGGGCGCGTTCACGAAGGACACGAACCGGGCGAGCTTCTCGGGGTCGTTGATGGTCGAGGCCCACTCGTCGGCGTAGTTCGCGACGTGCGCGGTCATCAGGGACTCCAGCTCCTCGCAGATGCCGAGGGAGTCCTCCACCACCACGTCGCGCACATGGTCCAGGCCGCCGGGGATCCGCTCCAGCCAGGTCGAGGTGCGCTCCAGGCGGTCGGCCGTGCGGATGTAGAACATCAGGAACCGGTCGATCAGGCGGACCAGTTCGGCGTCGCTCAGGTCCTGCGCGAGCAGGTCCGCGTGGCGCGGGGTCGCGCCGCCGTTGCCGCCGACGTACAGGTTCCAGCCGTTGGCGGTGGCGATCACGCCGAAGTCCTTCGACTGGGCCTCGGCGCACTCGCGGGCGCACCCGGAGACCGCCGACTTGAGCTTGTGCGGGGACCTCAGGCCCCGGTAGCGCAGCTCCAGGTCGATCGCCATGCGGACGGAGTCCTGGACGCCGTAGCGGCACCAGGTCTGGCCCACGCAGGACTTGACGGTGCGCAGGGCCTTTCCGTACGCGTGGCCGGACTCGAAGCCGGCGTCCACCAACCGGGCCCAGATGAGGGGGAGTTGCTCGACCCGTGCGCCGAACATGTCGATCCGCTGGCCGCCGGTGATCTTTGTGTAGAGGCCGAAGTCGCGGGCGATCTCGCCGATCACGATGAGGCCCTCGGGGGTGATCTCACCGCCGGGGATGCGCGGGACGACCGAGTACGAGCCGTTCTTCTGCAGGTTGGCGAGGAAGTGGTCGTTGCTGTCCTGCAGGGCCGCCTGCCCGCCGTCCAGGACGTAGCCGCTCGCGCCGATCGTCGGGGCGAGGGAGGCGATGATCGAGGCGACCGCCGGCTTGCAGATCTCGCAGCCGTCGCCGCCCCGGGCGCCGTCGCGGCCGTAGCGGTCCAGCAGGTCCTGGAAGGTGTTGAGGCGCAGGGCGAGAACGATCTCGTAGAGCTCCTCGCGGGTCTGCGCGAAGCAGCCGCACAGGCCCTTGTCGACCTCGACGCCGCTCGCCTCCAGCTCGGCGGTGACCAGCTGGCCGAGCACCTTGACGCAACTGCCGCAGCCCGTACCGGCCTTGGTGCACTTCTTCACCTCGGGCACGGTGGTGCAGGAGTGCTCCGTCACCGCACCGCGGATCGTGCCCTTGGAGACGTTGTGGCAGGAGCAGATGACCGCGTCGTCCGGCAGCGCGGACGGGCCGAGCTGGGCGCCGCCGCTCGCGCCGGCCGGCAGTACCAGCGACTCGGGCGCGATCGGCGGGACCGAGCCCGTCAGCGCGCGCAGGGTGCCGTACGCGTCCGCGTCACCCACCAGGATGCCGCCGAGCAGCGTGCCGTCGCGGCCGATGACCAGCTTCTTGTAGAGGCCCGAGCGGGAGTCGGAGTAGACGACGTCCAGGCAGTCCTCGGTGGCGCCGTGCGCGTCGCCGAAGGACGCGACGTCAACTCCCAGCAGCTTCAGCTTGGTCGACAGGTCGGCGCCGGTGAACGACAACTGATCGGTCTCGTCGGCGGCGATGGCCGCCGCCGCGGTCTCCGCCTGCTCGTAACCGGGGGCGACCAGGCCGTACACCCGGCCGTCGGAGGCCAGCGCGCACTCGCCGATCGCGAAGACGTGCGGGTCGGAGACGGTGCGGCACTGCTCGTCGACCGTGATGCCGCCGCGCTCGCCGACCGTCAGACCCGAGGCGCGGGCCAGCTGGTCGCGGGGGCGGACACCGGCGCTGAACACCACCAGGTCGGTGGCGAGTTCGGAGCCGTCGGAGAGCTTCATTCCGGTGACCGCGCCGGACTGGTCGGTGACGATCTCCTGGGTGCCGACGCCGGTGTGGACGCTCAGGCCCATGTCCTCGATGGTGCGCAGGAGCGCGGCGCCGCCGCCGTCGTCGACCTGGACGGGCATCAGCCGGGGCGCGAACTCCACGATGTGGGAGGTGAGTCCGAGGCCCTTCAGGGCGCCGGCCGCCTCGAGCCCGAGCAGACCGCCGCCGACCACCGCACCGGTCGTGCGGGTCTTCGCGTACTCCTCGATCGCGAGGAGGTCCTCGATCGTGCGGTAGACGAAGCAGCCCTCGGCGTCCTTGCCCGGCACGGGAGGCACGAAGGGGAACGAGCCGGTGGCGAGGACGAGGGTGCCGTACTCGAAGACCTTGCCGGACCTGGCCGTGACCTTCTTCGCCTCGCGGTCGATCGTCTCCGCGGGGTCGCCGACGTACAGCTCGATGCCGTGGTCGTTGATGAACTCCATGTCGGTCATGGAGAGTTCCTCGGGCGTCCGGCCCGAGAAGTACGAGGTGAGTGCCACCCGGTCGTATGCGGGACGCGGCTCCTCGCACAGCACGACCACACGGTGCGTGGCGGTCAGGCCGCGCTCGGCGAGCGCTTCGAGGAAGCGCTGGCCGACCATGCCGTGGCCGACGAGCACGATCGTGGGGGTGGCCCCAGGGGTGGCGGTCATCAGGAGCCTCCATCGTTGGTGAGCAGGTGGAGCAGAGGGCCGTCGTCGGGGAGCGGCTCTGCTCCCTCCCAGGCGCGCGCGAGTGCGCCGACGGTGCCGAGTTCGCCGACGAGGACTCCGCCGACCAGGCGGTCGTCGCGGACGACGACCTTGCGGTAGGTGCCGCGGGTGGCGTCCGCGAGCTGTACGACGTCGTCGCCGGGGCGGGCCTCCGTCTCGCCGAACGCGGCGAGGTCGAAACTTCCCGGGGGAGAGTCGTGCCCGGCGAGCGTGAGCCGGGTCAGCGCGCGGGTGCCGGTGTACCGGGCGTTCGTCCGGCCGGACAGCGACTCGGCCAGGACTTCGGCCTGTTCGAGCGCCGGGGTGGCGAGCCCGTACACGGTGCCGTCGTGCTGCGCGCAGTCGCCTACGGCCCGGATGTGCGGGTCGGAGGTGCGGAGTTCGTCGTCCACGACGATCCCTTTGCGCACCTCGAGACCGGCGGTCCGGGCGAGGCCCACACGGGGGTGGACCCCGCAGGCCAGGACCACGAGGTCGGCGTCGAGGGTGTACCCGTCGTGCAACTCGACGGAGCGGACCGCGCCGCCCACGCAGCGCACGTCACGCACCCGGCACTCGGTGTGGATCTCGACGCCGAGGTCCTTGAGGTGCCGCTTGACCAGCTTCGACGCGCTCGGGTCGAGCTGGCGCTCCATGAGCCGCTCGCCCTGCTGGGCCAGGACGACCTGCGCACCGCGCTGGGCGAGCGCGCGGGCCGCGGAGACCCCGAGGAGGCCGCCGCCGATGACGACCGCCCGTACTCCGGGCCGGACCGCCTTGGACAGGCCGAGGCAGTCGTCCATGGTGCGGAACGCGTGCACGCCCTCGGGCAGCACATGGTCGGGAGTGCTGTGCCTTCCCGGGGGACGACCCCCGGACCCCCGGCCGGAAGAGCCGGTCAGTTCCTCGGCCCGGCGGGCAGAGGCGAGGTATGCGTCCCTGAACAGGCCGCGCAGGGGCGGGAGTACCGGGTTCGAGCCGGTGGCCAGAACCAGCGTGTCGTATGCGATCTTCGAGCCGTCGGCGTACTCGACGGTCCGCGCGCCGCGGTCGATGCCGATGACCCGGGCGCGCGTCAGCTCCGCGGGCGACGGCAGCGCGATCACCTCGGGGCTGTAGCGTCCGGCCAGCACCTCGGCGAGAAGAACCCTGTTGTAGGGGCGGTGCTCCTCCTCGCCCACGAGCGTCACAGGCGTGCCGAGCTCGCCGAGCCGCCGGGCGAGACGGACGCCCGCGAGGCCGGCGCCGATCACCACCACACGCGTATTCGAGGTCATGTCTAGGAGCGTGCGGTGCCGGTGTTACCCGGCAGCATCACCTCTGTTTCCCGCGAGGAACGCTGCCCTCTTCGGGAGCGCGGCGCGGGTGTGAGGGTTCGGCGGGCACGGCGGGGGAGTGGTGTGAGGCGGACGGGCACCGGGACGTGCCAGGGACACCGTGCACCACAAATACGTGGACGGCGCATGTATCCCGTCCATAGGGTCGCGATCATGCCCGAGATATCGCTGACCATGCTGGCCGTGCTGTGCCTCGCCGCCCTGGCGGCCGGCTGGATCGACGCGGTGGTCGGCGGCGGAGGGCTGCTGCTCCTCCCCGTGCTCCTCCTCGGTCTGCCCGCGGGCACCCCGGCGGCCTGTGCGCTCGGCACCAACAAGGCCGTCGCCATCGTCGGCACGTCGGGCGCGGCGGTGACCTACGCCCGCAAGGCCCCCGTGGACGTCCGCCTGGCCGTGCGGATCGGCCTGGCGGCCGTCGTCGGCTCCGGTGCGGGAGCCTTCTTCGCCGCCGGCATGAGCACGGACGTACTCAAGCCCGTGATCATGGTGGTGCTGCTCGTGGTCGCCGCCTTCGTGATCCTGCGCCCCGCCTTCGGCACGGCCCCCGCACCCGGCCCCGCCACCCGCCGCCAGATCCTCTCCGCCATCGCCCTCGCCGGCCTCGGCATCGGCTTCTACGACGGGTTCATCGGCCCCGGCACCGGCACGTTCCTGGTCCTCGCCCTCACCGCCGTCCTCCACTTCGACCTGGTCACCGCTTCCGCCACGGCCAAGATCGTCAACTGCTGCAGCAACGCGGGCGCCCTGGCAACGTTCGCCTGGCAGGGCACGGTGCTGTGGCAACTGGCGGCTCCGATAGCCCTGTTCAACCTGGCGGGCGGCACGCTGGGCGCGCGCACGGCGCTGAAGAAGGGCAGCGGGTTC